>JACXTT010006428.1_pt1 | contig 16752 bp, 19 predicted proteins | sample 9270951 | NCBI WGS metagenome assembly JACXTT01 (sample SAMN15532306, study PRJNA645909) | rock metagenome | isolation source: weathered quartz diorite | place: Puerto Rico | collected 2017-06-21 | reverse complement strand
GGTCCCGGCGACGACATCATCGACGCCGCCGTGCGCGCCCAGCTCGGCGCCGCCCTGCATTCGGGCCGTCCGCTGTTGCTGCATGGCGCCTCCGGCTGCGGCAAGTCGACCCTGGCGCGCAAACTCGGGCGCCTGTTGCAAGGCGTGGTCGGAGTGCCGTATGCGGTCCTGATCGATCAGCAGATCGTGCAGTTCTACGATCCGCTGGTACATCTGGCGCCTTCTCCGCAGCAGTCGCGCCAGCTCGACGAGCGCCGCAACGACAGCCGCTGGCTGGTGTGTCAGCGCCCGGTGGTCCATGTGGGCGCCGAGTTGACGCGCGACATGCTCGATTGCCGCTTCGATGCCGCCAACGGCATGTATTACGCGCCACCCCATTTTCAGGCCAGCGGCGGCTTGCTGATCGTCGACGACCTGGGCCGCCAGCGCTGCGCCGCGAACGAATTGCTGAACCGTTTCATGGGGCCGCTGGAACGCGGCGTCGATGTGCTCAGCTTGCAAGGCGGCCATGCCGAGACGGTGCCGTTCGCCGTCAGCACCGTGTTCACCACCAGTTGCGCGCCGCAATCGATCCTGGATTTCGCCTTGCTGCGCCGCATCGCTTACAAGATCCACCTGGGCCCGCTGAATGGGGCCAGCTACCTGGCCTTGCTGCGCCGCCAGTGCGGCCTGCTGCAGGTGCCGTATGACGACGCCGCAGCCGCCTATCTGCTGCAGCGCCTGCACGCGGCGTCGGGACGGCCGATGCTGGCCAGCCTGCCGCGCGAACTGGTCGCGCGCATTGCCGATGCCGCCAGTTTCGCCGGCAGCGCGCCCCGCCTGTGCGCCGCCTCGCTCGAGCAGGCATGGCACAGCCTGTTTGCCTGTTGTCCGCCGCACAGCGCGGCGTCCGCCGTCGCCGACCATGTCCTGTTGGGAGAAAAAGCATGAAGAACAAACGCGCAATCGTGTTGATGGCCGTGGCCGTCCTGTTCGGGCTGGCGGCGATGGCGCTGGCCTCGATCTGGCTGCTACGCCAGCCGAATGCCAATGCCAAAAAATTCGTGGTCGCCGCCAAGGCGGTTCCAAAAGGGACCGCCCTCGCCAAGGACATGCTGAAGTTGTCGCAGAAAGCGGTCGATCCGCTGCCGCAAGGTGCGGAGACCGAGCCGGACAAGCTGATCGAACGGGTCACGCAGGTCGATCTGGTGCCCGAGCAAGCGATCCTGGAAAGCAAGCTGGCGCCGAAAGCCACCGGCTTGTCCGCCATGATCTCCAGCGGCAACCGCGCCATCACGGTGCGCGTCAACGATGTGGTCGGCGTGGCCGGTTTCGCCTTGCCGGGCAATTTTGTCGACGTCATCGTCAGCACGCAGAAAGACGCGCCGAACGGCGAGCGCAATACCGAGCTGAACGTATCGAAGATCGTACTTGAACGGATTCTGGTGCTGGCGGTGGCGCAGGATCTGGGCCGCGACGAGAGCAAACCGCGGGTGGTCAACGCCGTCACCCTCGAGGTCACCCCGGCCCAGGCCGAGCTGCTCGACTTGGCGCGCAGCGTCGGCACTTTGTCGCTGGCGCTGCGCAACCAGAACGACAAGAACGACATTCACAGCGACGGCGCCACCAAGCGCATCTTGCTCGACGAAGCGCTGCCGGTGCCGAAAATGGTGGCGGCGGCAACGCCGAAGCCGGCGCCGCGGCCGGTGACGCGCCCGGTGGTGCTGATCAAGCGCCATTGCGTCAGCGTGCTCAACGGCGTGAATGTGTCGCAAGAGTGCTTTTGATTCCCCGGTTTTATTTACTTCATTTCTACAGGATGAACGCCATGGACAACAGCGTCAGACAGCAGGCTCGGATGCGGGCCCGCCGCTTCATCAGCGGCATCGCCCTGGCGGCCAGCGCCAGCAGTGCACTGGCCGCGGCGCCGGCCAAGCCGGCCAAGCTGGCGCCGGCGCCGGTGGCGCAGCGCGGCGAAGTGGGACCGCGCTGCAGCGGCGACGGCGCCAAGCCGGCCAATATGGCGCTGCAACTGGGCAAATCGGCCATGATGCGCCTGCCCGAGCCGCTGCTGCACCGCAGTGTCGGTAATCCCGGCGTGGTGCAGGCGATGCTAGTGGCGCCCGATACTTTGTATCTGGCCGGAATCGATATCGGCAGCACCAATATGATCATCCAGGGCAAGAGCGGCGCCTGCAGCGTGGTCGATATCGTCGTCACGATGGATGCCAGCGCCTTCCAGGCCAGCCTGGCCACGGTGCTGCCGGACGAAAAGCAGATCCACGTGATGGCCGCCGCCGACACCCTGGTGCTCAGCGGCGTCGTCTCCGATGCCGCCACCGTGGCGCGCGTCAACGAACTGGCCAACGCCTTCGTGCGCCGTCCAGTCAAATCGCTGGTCGCCGTGGGACAGACCGATCCCGCGGCGCCGCACGACAACGCTGCGGGCAGCGGCGGCGGATCGGGTGTGCGGGTAATCAATATGCTCAGCGTCAGTGCGCCCCAGCAGGTCATGCTGGAAGTCAAGGTTGCCGAGGTATCGAAAACCTTGCTGGACCGGCTGGAAGCGGGATCGCTGATCAAGATGAATTCTGGCAGCTGGGCCGCCACCCTGGTTGCCAACTTCCTCACCGGCCGTTCCGGCGGTATGTTCGATGCCCGCAAGACCAATGGCACCCAGCTGTCGTTCGACGCGCAGCACGAGAACGGCCTGGTGCGTGTCCTGGCCGAGCCGAACGTGATGGCCATCAGCGGCCAGGAAGGCACCTTCCTTGCCGGCGGCAAGATTTTCATCCCGGTGGCGCAGGACAACAACAAGGTCACCCTGGAAGAGCGCGAATTCGGTGTCGGCCTGCGCTTCACACCGACCGTGCTGGCGGGCGGGCGCATCAATCTGCACGTGGCGCCGGAAGTGTCCGAAGTATCGCGCGAAGGCGTCGGTTTTACCGCGGCTGGGATGGCCGGCAACCTGATTCTGCCCTTGATCACCACGCGCCGCGCCAGTACCACGGTGCAGCTGTACGACGGCCAGAGCTTTGCCATCGGTGGCCTGATCAAAAGCAATATGACCAGCGGCCTCAAAGGGACGCCCGGCCTGGGCGAAGTGCCGATCCTCGGCGCGCTGTTTCGCAGCACCGAATTCCAGGAAGAGCGCAGCGAATTGCTGTTTGTAATCACGCCGCACTTGGTCAAACCGCTGCCGCCGAATTACAGCTTGCCGACCGACGCCGTGGGCGCGCCGGGCACCGCGCAATTGCTGCTCGGCGGCCAGATCCAGGGCGCACCGGCCGCGCCGGCGGCAGCAGCCATACCACCAGCGAGCACGCCCGCCAGCCCGGCAGCCAACCGCGGTTTCGAACTGAAATAAAGGAGCGATCGTGATCACCCTACTATCTCCACGCTGTACCTTCCCGATCGCCGCCTTGTTGGCTCTCGGCTTGAGCGCTTGCGCCACGCCATCGAGCCAGGATCCGGTGGCCGGCGGCTTCTCGGTGCGGGCCGCGGTGGCGGCGCAAATCGCCCATCCGGAAGCGGTGCGCAATACCAGTCCGGTCGATGGCGTCGATGGCGCCGCGGCCCTGCAGGCGCAACAGAAATACGAGCGCTCGTTCAGCAAGCCGAGTGCGGGCGCCGAGTCGGGTCAGCCGATCGTGCAGAACCGATAAGCCTTGGGCAGGCCGTCGCTGGCGGCGGCCCCTGTATTTGCACGCCAGCGCCTGCTTTAGGGATGTACGATGAAAACCTTGCTGATCAGCCGAGACGGCCCGCTACACGACGAAATCGCCGCTCAGGGCGCCGCACGCGTGCCGCCGCTGCATATCGGCACCATGCGCGCCAGCCTGCGCGACGCGCTCGACCGTCCGCCCGCCGAGCCGCCCGAGCTGGTGATCATCGACGCCAAGAACGGCGATGCCGCCGATGCCGGTTTGCTCGACCGTTTCTGCAAACAATACACCGCCTCCAGCTTCATCCTGCTGACCGGCGCGGTGCAGCAGCACGACCTCTTGATCCGCGCCATGCGCGCCGGCGTGCGCGAAGTGCTGCTGCTGCCGCTGGTGCACCACGCGTTTCACGAAGCGCTCGACCGCATCACCAACACCAGCGCCGTGCTGGCCAATCGAGACGGCAAGGTGCTCGCCTTCATCGCCTGCAAGGGCGGCAGCGGGGCGACTTTTATTTCGACCAATTTCGGTTATGCGCTGTCCACGCTGGCGGACAAAAAAGTCATGCTGATCGACCTGCACGGCCAGTTCGGCGACGCCGCGCTATACGTGTCGGACCAGAAGCCGGTGATGACCCTGGCCGACGTGTGCAGCCAGATCGCCCGTATCGACGGGCCGTTTCTCGAATCCTGCCTGGTCCATGTGGGCGCCGGTTTCGGCGTGCTGGCGGCGGCCGACGACCCGGTCAACGCCGGCAACCTCAAGCCCGAACAGATGGACACGCTGTTGCGGGTGGCGCGCCAGCACTACGACTTTATCGTGCTCGACGTCGGCCGCCAAATCGACGCCATCTCGCTGCGCGCGCTCGACAACGCCGATGCCATCTACCCGATCCTGCAACTGGCGCTGCCCGATATCCGCGACGGCCGCCGCCTGCTCGACATTTTCCGCTCGCTCGGCTATCCGCCCGATAACACGCGGCTGATCGTCAACCGTTATGAAAAGGGCGGCAAGCTGCGCCTGCAGGATCTGCAAGCAGCGCTCGGCGTCGAAGTGCTGCACACCATTCCCAACGATTACATGGCGGCGACCGATTCGGTCAACCAGGGCGTGCCGGTGCTGCAGCTGTCGCGCTCCTCGGCGGTGGCGCGCAGCCTGATCGAACTGGTCGAACTGGTGGCCACCCGCCGGGTGACGGAAAACAAGGGGCTGTTCGACCGCCTGTTCGGCCGCGGCGACAGCGACCAGTAAACCACGGAGCGATTCATGACTTTACGCGAGCGTTTGGCAAGCACGGAAGTGGCGCAGGTGGCGCCGGCAGCGGTGACGGCGCTGTCGGATGCATTCAATCAGGCCTACCAGGACCTGAAAAAAAGCATGCACCAGATGATCCTCGACCGCATCGACCTCGAGCGCCTGAAACGCTTGACGCCGGAGCAGTTCAAGCACGAGCTGGCGCTGCTGATCCAGCGCATCATCGAAGAGGAACGCATCGTCCTCAACCAGAGCGAACGCCACAACCTGGTGCTCGACATCCAGCACGAAATGCTCGGCTTCGGCCCGCTCGAGCCGCTGCTGGCCGACCCCACCGTGTCGGACATCCTCGTCAACACCTATTCCAAAGTCTACGTCGAGCGGCGCGGCCGGCTCGAACTGACCGAAGTATCCTTTCACGACAACGCCCACCTGATGAAGATCATCGAAAAGATCGTTTCCCGGGTAGGGCGCCGGGTCGATGAATCGAGTCCGATGGTCGACGCCCGCCTGCCCGACGGCTCGCGCGTCAACGCCATCATCCCGCCGCTGGCGGTGGACGGTCCGATCCTGTCGATCCGGCGCTTTTCCGTGCATCCGCTGACGGTGCAAAACCTGCTCGATTACAAGAGCGTCACACCGCCGATGGTGCAGGTGCTGCAGGGGCTCGGCATGGCCAAGATCAACATCCTCATCTCCGGCGGCACCGGCAGCGGCAAGACCACCTTGCTCAATCTCCTGTCCGGCTTTATTCCTTCGAACGAGCGCATCGTCACCATCGAAGACGCCGCCGAACTGCAGCTGCGCCAGCCGCACGTGGTGCGCCTAGAAACGCGCCCGGCGAACATCGAAAACAAGGGCGAAGTGACGCAGCGCGCGCTGGTGCGCAATGCCCTGCGCATGCGCCCCGACCGCATCATCCTCGGCGAAGTGCGCGGCCCGGAAGCGATGGACATGCTGCAGGCGATGAACACCGGCCACGAGGGCTCGCTCGCCACCATCCACTCGAATACCCCGCGCGACGCCCTGTCGCGGCTGGAAAACATGGTGGGTATGGCGGGCGCCAACCTGACCACCCGCGCCACCCGCCAGCAGATCTGTTCGGCCATCACCGTGGTGGTGCAGGTGACCCGCCTGACCGATGGCGCCCGCAAGATCGTCAGCCTGCAGGAAATCACCGGCATGGAAGGAGAAATCATCGCCATGCAGGAGATCTTCCGCTTCGAGCAGACCGGCGTGGCGGCCGACGGCAAGGTGCTTGGCCACTTCCGCGCCACCGGCGTGCGGCCCCGTTTCGCCGACCGCCTGCGGCTGTTCGGCGCCCAGGTCGCCGATGCGGTCTACGACCCCGACCGCGTGTTCGAGTAAGCCTGACGCAAACAAGGACAAGGAACCGACATGGATGGCATCTTTTACGGATTCGCGGTGCTGATTTTCGCTGCGGCGATTTTGCTGGTGGAAGGCGCCTACCTGTGGTGGACCGGCACCCACGGCGGCGCCGCCCGCCGCATCGCGCGCCGCCTGCGCCTGATGTCGGACGGCCCGCGAACGGCGGCCGAGCGCATCTCGATTCTCAAGCAGCGCCCGTACAGCGGCAACCCCTGGATGGACCGCATGCTGCATCGCCTGGCGCCGGCGCGCGCCATCGACAAACTGCTGCAGCAGGCCGGCGTGAAGTTCACCGTGGCGCAGTACTTCGGCTGGAGTGCCGGCCTGCTGGTCGGCGGTTTCTCGCTGGCGCAGGCGTGGCCGGCGGTACCCTTGCCGGTGCACTGCCTGGTGGCTCTGCTGTGCATGGGCATTCCGCACGCCTTGCTGCGCCGCGAACGGCGCTTGCGGCTGCATAAGATCGAACAACAACTGCCCGAAGCCGCCGATTTCCTGGCGCGCGCCATGCGTGCCGGCCACTCGTTCAGCAATGTGCTGCAAATGGTCGGCACCGAACTGGCCGAACCGCTGGGCGGAGAATTTCGCGCCGCCCACGAAGAAATCAATTACGGCGTACCGATGCACGAAGCGCTGACCAACCTGGCCGGCCGCATCCCGCTGACCGACTTGCGCTACCTCGTCATCGCCGTGCTGATCCAGCGCGAGGCAGGCGGCAACCTGGCCGAGATCCTCGGCAATATCAGCCAGATCATCCGCGCCCGCCTGAAACTGATCGCCCAGGTGCGCGTGCTGTCCGCCGAAGGACGCATGTCGGCCTGGGTGCTCGGCCTGCTGCCGTTCGGCCTGATACTCGTGATGTCCATCACCAGTCCCGCCTACATCGCCATCCTGTGGACCGATCCGCTGGGTACGCGCCTGCTGTGGTACGGCGCCGGCATGCTGCTGCTCGGTGTGCTGTGGCTGCGCAAGCTCATTCACATTCGTATCTAGGAGCCGCCATGAGCGCATCCCAACTGATCTTCCTGCTGATCGTTTTCGTCACCGTCGGCGGCCTGGCAGGACTGTGCATGATGTTTTTCGCGCCGCACGCCATCCGTGAACGGCTCGACACGTTCACCGGGGCGCCGGCGCCCACCCAGCTGGAAAACGGCGGCTGGGTGGAGCGGGTTGCCAAGGTGGCGCAGCCGTTCACCCGCCTGTCGCTGCCCGAGGAAGGCTGGGAAAAGTCGGTGCTGCGCACCCGCTTCATGAATGCCGGCTGGCGCACCGCGTCCGCGCCGACCTTGTATTTCGCCTCCAAGACTTTATTGGCCCTGCTGCTGCCAGCCTTGATGGCGGGCGCACTGGCGCTGGCCGAGCGCCTGCCCGAAGGCCAGAGCCTGACGATGGCGCTGTTCGTCTGCGCCGCGTTCGGTTACTACATTCCCAACGCGGTGCTGGAGCGCTTGGTGCGCCGGCGCCAGCGCGACATTTTCGAGACCATTCCCGACGCCCTCGACCTGCTCACCGTGTGCGTCGAAGCGGGCCTCAGCCTGGAGCGCGCCCTGATCAAGGTGGCCGCCGAAATCCACATCAAGAGCCTGGTGCTGGCGCAGGAACTGCAATTGGTGCTGATGGAAATGCGCGCCGGCTTCTCGAAAGAAAAGGCCTTGCGCAACTTTGCCTTGCGCACCGGCGTCGAAGACGTCGACACCCTGGTGACCATGCTGATCCAGTCCGAGCGTTTCGGCACCAGCATGGGCGCGGCCCTGCGCGTCCACTCCGACAACCTGCGCACCAAGCGCCGCCTGGTCGCCGAAGAGAAGGCCGCCAAGATCGCCCTGAAACTGATGTTTCCGCTGATCTTCTGCATTTTCCCGACCGTGCTGATGGTCCTGATCGGCCCGGCGGTGATCCAGATCATCCGCACCATGTTGCCCGCCATCGCGTCCAGCCACTGAACAGCGCAGCCGCGCCCCTCATCGCCAGGAGATTTGCCATGCGCCCCACCGTCAAGACCGTTTCCGCCGCCTGCGCCAGCGCACTGCTGGTCGCCTGCGCCGACATGGGCCATTTCGGCACGGCCGCAACGCCGCCGGCGCGGCTCGCCATCAGCGCCGATGAAGCCTACGTGCTGGCGCGCCAGCAGCATCTCGCCTATCGCCTGCCGGCAGCCATCGACAGCTACCGGATGGCTTTGCAGGCCGACCCGCGCCACCTGAACGCCACCAACGGCCTGGCCACCCTGTACGCCGAACAGGGCAACCTCCCCAAAGCGATCGGCATGTGGCGCGAATTGACGGTGGACGCCCCCGACAGCGCCGCCACCGCTTTCATACACAGCAATCTCGGCTATGCCTATCTGCTCAACGGCGATTTCCAACTCGCCATCGCTTCGCTGGAACGCGCCTGCGTGCTCGATCCGCTCAGCCACCGCGCCTGGCGCCATCTCGGCAATGCGCTGGCCAAGGTCGGCCAGGACGACCGCTCGCGCCGCATGCTCAAACAGGCCGACAGCCTGGAACAGCACGATTTACGGGGAGATTACGCCCTGACCGGCGCCACCCCCTCGCCGGCGGTGGCAGACATCGACGCCGCCTACGCGCGCGCCAGCAGCGCCGCGCCGCAGGCGCCTGTTTCTGCGCCTGCGCCCGCACCTGCCGGCGCCATCGTCACCGATCCCGCCAGCTTCGCCGCCACTGAAATCCACCAGACCGGCAGCGCCATGTTCGAGCTGCACCGTCCACAGCCGGCGGCGGCGGCACCGCAGCCGCTGCCGCCGGTGGCGAACAAGCCGGAGGAGGACGTGGTCGAACCGCCGGCCAGAGTCGAGATCCGCAACGGCAACGGCGTCACCGGCATGGCCCGTTCCTTATCGAGCGCGATCGCCGACGACAACACCCATGTGGTCCGTCTGACCAACGAAAAGGGTTTTAATGTCGAACACACCCGCGTGGAATACCGGCCCGGCTTCGCCGCCGCCGCCGAGAAACTGGCAGAGCGCTTTGGCGGCCAGGCCGTCGCCGCGGCGCCTGAAGGCAAAGTCGACATGCGGCTGGTGCTGGGACGCGATTTGGCAAAGAGCAAGAGCGACGCTCGCCGCGTGATTCGCGCCGCCCTCAACCGCGCCGCCCGCGCCGGCTAGCCGCGCCTGCGGTTTTATGCAGCGCGATTCGTTTGTCGCGCGTCAAACCCATGGCTGAGCGGGACGCGAGAATGGCGGTACACCTCAGCCATCGGAGTCCCGCCATGCCACGCATTCGTATGCTCACTTCCCTATTCGCCAGCCTGTGCCTGCTTGCCATGGTCGCTTGCGCCCCCACCGCCCAGCGCGAGGGCACGGGCGAATACATCGACGACAGCGTGCTCACCGCCAAGGTCAAGGCGGCGCTGGCGTCGGACCCTGTCGTCAAGGCCACAGAGGTGAACGTCGAAACCTTCAAGGGCACCGTCCAGTTGAGCGGCTTTGTTTCCACGCCGGAGGCGCGTCAGCGTGCCATCGAAGTGGCGCGCGCCACCAATGGCGTGCGAAACGTCAAGAACGACATGGTGATCAAGGCGCCGTGAAAGAGCGCGGCCGCCAGCGGCAATAAAAAGCCGCCCGTTGAAAAGGGCGGCTGCGGGATTTCAAGTGCGTTCCGGCGCGCTGCGAATCAGTCCCAGCTGACGCTGCCGAGTCCCGTCGCCGTCGATTTGCGATTGGCCGGCTTGCCGTACACGGTGGCCGAGCCCAGTCCGCTCAGCACCAGGTTGGCATTGGTCTTGGCGAACACGCTGGCGCTGCCCAGGCCGGTCAGCTTGACGTCGACGCTGTCGGCACGCAGCTCTTTCGCTTCCAGGCTGCCGACGCCACCCAGGCGGGCGATCAGCTGCTTGCTGGTGCCATTGACTTCGATACGGCCGGCGCCGCGCAGGCTCAGGTCGACCTTGTCGCAGTCGGCGGCATTCAGGGTCATGCTGCCGACGCCGCCCAGACGGGCATCGACGTTGCGGTAGCGGCTCGTCATCGTCACCGTGCCGGCGCCATCGAGCGCCAATTGCACTTGCTGCCCCGTGAAACCGGAAATGTCGGCGGCGCCCACGCCTTGCGACACCAGCTCGTTAAAATTTGGCAACGTCAACTCGGCGCGCAGTTGCTCCTTGTTGTCCTTGCCGAAGTGGATATGGCGCTCGCGCTCGATATCGATTTGCAGGGTGTCGCCTTGCTGGGTGGTGACCACCTTCGGCACATAGCGCGCGTCGCCGGAAATCACCAGCGAAGCGACCGGTCCCTGTTTCAAGCGCAGGTCGATCACGCCGCCCAGCTTGATCCTGGTGACGCGCGCATCGATGACGCGCGTCTCGCTGCTCACTTGCGGCGATGGCTGTGGTTCGGCGAACGCATTGCCGGTGGTGGCCGACAAGGTCATGGCGAGGACGGTGGCGCCGATCAGTTTGAACATGATGCTCTCCCGGGGCTTGAGATTAGTTGCCCAGCGCTGCTTTTTGCGCAGCGCTGAGGCGTTTGGCGGTGATCGTCACCACGGCCATCGGCGCGGCGCCAACCAGCTGCGCGCTGGCGGCGACGTGTACGCTGCGATGGGCCGGTACGGCGGCATTCGCCAGCGTGCTGGCGGACACCAGGGCGAGGGCTGCAATGAAGATGACTTCCATGTGTTTGGCGGCGTTCATGATGATTTCCTGGTCTGTTAAGTTCGTTCGGTTGAGTGAACTATATCCAGACGCCACCGGCCACAAGGCCAGATTGCGACAGACTGCACAAATGCCGGTACAGGGGGTGCAATTCGGGATTCCAGCCCGTGATGACGGGCGCGGCGGGGCAAGGCGCCTGATTCTGATGGCGCGCGCAGCAGCAGCTGCGTTTCTACGAGTTGTTCAAGCCGTGCGTACGGCCGTTGCCGGAGCCAGGCGACGCATGCCTGTCCGTGGCGCCGTAGCGAGAACGGCGCGCCACGACGCCGTGCGCAGTGGCGGCATGGCACTGCGCAAGTCGGCGGACGCCGCCTTCACGGCGTCCGTCTCAGCCTTCAGCGATGCCTTCCGCCCCAGCCGCCGCGAAAGCCGCCATGCCCATGACTGAAGCCGCCGCGGCCGTAATAATGCCCGCCCCAGCCGTGATGGCGATAACCGCCGCCGCTGCCGAACCACAGCCCGAGACTGACGGGCGGGCCGATGTAGTAGGGCGCGACCGGGTAGGGCGCCAGCGCATAGGGGGTGGAATAAACCGGGGCGGAGTAGACGGGAGCGGGATATGCCGGCGCCGGCCCGACGGTTGTGGGGCTCGAATACGTCACCGTGCCATCGGCCAGTACCGCCGGCGGCGGTTGATAAACGGCGCAGCCGCCAAGTAGGGCAGCAGTAAACACGGCCGAGGCGGACGCCAGCCGCCTGATTGCATTGAAAGTCACGTGACCCATACGAACCTCGCAAAAAAAGGCGCATCACTTCATTGTGATACGCCTTTGAATATGCGCGAGCGTTCTAACAGATCGTTACACAGTTGCACCGATGAACCCGGTCACGCCCATGCAATCCGTGCGAGCCCTTTACATCCAGTCAATGCAGATGTTCGCCCCGTGCTTTGGCAGCCAGGCAGGCGCCGACGTGGCAACCGGTGTCGTATTCCCATTGCAAGGTGGGTTCGTCATACTGCATCACCACGGACGGTTCCGCCCCTTGATCGTAGCCGTCTTCGACACCAGTCAAAAACACCGACACTTCCTTGACGCCCAGCGCGCTGGCGATCTGGGTCAATTCGGGATTACTGTGGCTGTGCAGAGGTTTCATGTGGGCTTCCAGGTAAATTGGAGAGAACCCAGTATAGGACGCCCACACACCATATCCTAGAGAAGCAAGCCCGACTGGAGGTAAGCGCACTCCTACCAAATAACCGCGGGGAAATTGTTACAAATTGAGGGAAAAACGGCTTAAATCGAGCGCAACAGCGCCTTCGATGCGGCGTGCGCCGCCGTCCAGCCGCTCTTTTCGAGGATGGGCGCGCATTGGACGCATTCCTCGAACGGGCTGCAGTCATGTTCGAGCGCCACATACAGCACGCCCACCACCGGCTCACCCGCATGGGCATCGACGCGAGCCTTGACGGGCTTGCTTCCACTCCCCGCATCATCCGCTTGCAACCACTGCCCGAACGGCGCCGCATCCTGCCCGTCCGGTACATACCAGGTTTTGCGCTCATTGTTCCAGCGCGCACCCAGCGCTTTTGCCTGGTCCTTCTCGGCATAGGGGACTTTGAGGATTTTCATGTGCGTCTTTCTACAGCGAATAAATATAGGTCCGAAAACACAAAAGGGTCTCCCGCCTGCGTGGGAAACCCTTATATGTCAATGACTGATTCTGGTGCCGACTGCCGGTTTCGAACTGGCCACCTGATGATTACAAATCAACTGCTCTACCAAATGAGCTAAGTCGGCGTGGGCGAAATTATACCGCTATTTGATGACCGTCAGCGTCGGGCGGCCGCCTTTTTTGGGCGGTTCGTCGTTGCCGTCGGGGATATGCGACACGGCCGGTGCGGCCTTTTCGGGGCTGGCGGTCGGCACCGAGGCCAGCGCGGGCGCCGGGGTGTCGGCGCTGGTGGCAGAGGTGGCGTCGGCAGCGGGTGCCGTAACCTCGAAGGCCATGCCCTGGCCGTTTTCGTTGGCGTAGATCGCCAGCACGTTGTTGACCGGGACGTAGATTTCGCGCGAAACGCCGCCGAAGCGGGCGTGGAAGTGGACGGCGTCGTTGTCCATTTTCAGGCCGGACGTGGCGCCGAAGCTGATGTTGAGGACAATCTCGCCCTTTTTGACGTATTCCATCGGCACCGTGGTGGCGGCGTCGACCTTTACGGCCAGGTAGGGCGTAAAGCCGCTGTCGGTGCACCACTCGTAGATGGCGCGCAGCATATAGGGTTTGGTCGAGATGTCAGCCATGATCGGTATTTACTTGTACAAAATGCTCTATTGCAAGGGTGCAGGATTGCATGCCAGTCTACGTCGAATCGCCGAACGGCGTCGCAGACCAGCGTGCAGCCCTTGATGCGGAGGCTGAATTAGCGGCGCATCACTTTCTCGGACGGGGTCAGCGCCTCGATGTAGGCCGGGCGCGAGAAGATGCGTTCGGCGTATTTCATCAAAGGAGCCGCCGTTTTCGACAGTTCGATGCCGTAGTGGTCCAATCTCCACAGCAGCGGCGCGACGGCGACGTCGAGCATGGAGAACTCGTCGCCCAGCATGTACTTGTTCTTGAGGAACAGCGGCGCCAGCGTGGTCAGGCGGTCGCGGATTTCCGCGCGCGCCTTGTCGTGGCTCTTGTCGTTGGCCTTGGCGCGCTCGCTTTCCAGCACGTGTACGTGGACAAACAGCTCTTTTTCGAAGTTGAACAGCATCAGGCGGGCACGTGCGCGCATCAGCGGATCGGCCGGCATCAGCTGCGGGTGCGGGAAGCGCTCGTCGATGTACTCGTTGATGATGTTCGATTCGTAGAGAATCAGTTCGCGTTCGACCAGGATGGGCACCTGACCGTACGGATTCATCGTGGAAATGTCTTCCGGCTTGTTAAACAGGTCGACGTCACGGACTTCAAAGTCCATGCCTTTCTCGAACAGCACCAGACGGCAGCGTTGGGAAAAGGGGCAGGTAGTGCCCGAGTAGAGAACCATCATGGTTTATAGTTCCTTAGAAACAAAGGGGGTGAGACGCAAGCGTTCACCCCAAAATGATCGTCCGCGACTTCACGGACGAGAAATACTGGCTCGGTAGTATACGTTAATTACTTGACTTCTTTCCAGTACGAGGCCGAAAGACGCCAGGTCAACAGCACGAACACCGACAGGAACAGCAACACCCACGGGCCCAGGCGCTTTCTCGTGTGCTGGGCCGGCTCGGCCATCCACTCGAGATAGCCGACCAGATCGGCGGTGGCGGTATCGAAATCGTTGGCCGACATGGTGCCCGGCGTGACTTGTTCGAAACCGGCAAACTTGTGCGTCATCTTGCTGTGATCGTGCGGGTCTTTCTCTTCGACCATCTTGACGGTGCGCACGCCTTGGAGTTGCCACATGGCATGCGGCATCGCCACGTTCGGCACCACCATGTTGTTCCAGCCGGTCGGACGGGTGTCGTCTTTATAGAAGGTGCGCAGATAGGTGTATAGGTAGTCGCCGCCGGTACCGCCCGACGACGCTTTTGCACGCGCGATGACGGACAGGTCCGGCGGCACCGCGCCGAACCAGGCTTTGGCATCGGCCGGGCGCATGGCGGTGGTCATCAAATCGCCCACCTTGTCGCCGGAAAACAGCAGATTCGCCTTGATCTGGTCGTCCGTCAGACCGAGGTCTTTCAGGCGGTTATAGCGCATGCTCGACGCCGAATGGCAGTTCAGGCAGTAGTTGACGAATAGCTTGGCGCCGTTTTGCAGGGACGACACGCTTGGCCGTTCCGGCGCCTTGTCGAGCGTGAAGCCGCCTTCGCTGGCGAAGGCCAGGGCCGGCAACAAGGTCAGCGCGGCAATCAGTTTTTTCACAAAAGTCATGGGTTTATCCTCGTCTCGGGTGGCGGCGATTAGTGCGGATGGAAAGTCACGCGCGTCGGCACGGGCTTGAACTTGCCCATCGTGCTCCACCACGGCATCAAGAGGAAAAAGCCGAAATACAGCAGGGTGCAGATCTGCGAGACGATGCCGCCAATCGGGCTCGGCGGCTGGGTGCCGAGGTAGCCGAGGGTGACGAACGCCAGGCCGAACAGCGCCAGGATGTATTTGTGCCAGGTCGGACGATAACGGATCGAGCGGGCCGGCGAGTGGTCCAGCCACGGCAGCAGGCCGATGATCACCACCGAGGAACCGAACAGGACCACGCCCCAGAACTTCGCATCCAGCACCGATGGCAGCATGCCGATGATCAAGACGATGCCGATGATGGCGACGATGATCTTGGTCAGGAAGGACAGGCGCGATTTCAGCCACAGGAAGGCGACGTAAGCGGCAACCACACCCATCAGCACGTACATGAAGTCGGCCGTGGTGGCGCGCAGCACCGAGTAGAACGGCGTGAAGTACCAGGTCGGCGCGATGTGGGTCGGGGTTTTCAGCGAGTCGGCTGGAATGAAGTTATTGTATTCCAGGAAATAACCGCCCATTTCCGGCGCAAAGAAGATCACCGCGCTGAAGATCAGCAGGAACACCGACACGCCGAACAGGTCGTGGAAGGTGTAGTAGGGGTGCGAAGGCACGGCGTCCAGCGGATGGCCGTCCGGACCGATGTGGTCCTTCACTTCGATGCCGTCCGGGTTGTTCGAGCCCACTTCGTGCAGCGCGATCAGGTGGGCCGCCACCAGGCCGAGAATGACCAGCGGAATGGCGATGACGTGGAAAGCGAAAAAGCGGTTCAGGGTGGCGTCGGACACCACGTAGTCGCCGCGGATCCACAGCGACAGGTCAGGTCCGATCAGCGGGATGGCGCCGAACAGGTTGACGATCACCTGGGCGCCCCAGTACGACATCTGGCCCCATGGCAGCAGGTAGCCGAAGAAGGCTTCGGCCATCAGCGCCAGGAAGATGGCGAAACCGAACAGCCACAGCAGCTCGCGCGGCTTGCGGTAGGAGCCGTACAGCAAGCCCCGGGTCATGTGCAGGTAGATGACGATGAAGAAGGCCGAGGCGCCGGTCGAGTGCATATAGCGCACCAGCCAGCCCCATGGCACTTCGCGCATGATGTATTCGACCGAACCGAAAGCGAGATTGGCGTCCGGCTTGTAATGCATGGTCAAAAAGATGCCGGTGACGATCTGCAGCACCAAAATAAAGGTGGCGAGGATGCCGAAGATGTACCAGAAATTGAAATTTTTCGGGGCATAGTACTTGCCCCACTGGTCGTTCCACAATTTGGACAGCGGAAAGCGGTCGTCGATCCAGCCGACGGCTTTCTGGGTCGCCGGTGCATTGGCGGGAAACTTGGTTTCTTTGAACGCTGCCATATTATGCGTCGCCTTTCTCGTCTTTGCCGATTACGATGCGGGTGTCGGACAGGTACATATACGGCGGCACGTCGAGATTGGTCGGCGCCGGCTTGTTTTTAAAGACGCGGGCGGACAAATCGAAGGTGGAACCGTGGCAAGGGCACAAAAAGCCGCCATTCCAGTCGTCAGGCAGGCTCGGCTGAGCGCCGGCGGCGAAACGGGACGAGGGCGAGCAGCCGAGGTGCGAACAGATACCGACCACGACGAGCACTTCCTTGTGCTCCTTGCGGGCGCGTTCTTCGTTCTTGGCGTAGGCCGGTACTTCCAGCTGATAGAATTTTTCGGACTTGGGATCGGCGACCTTGTCGTCGTTCTTGGCCAGCGAAGCCATCATTTCCGGCGTGCGGCGCAAGATCCACACGGGCTTGCCGCGCCATTCGACCACTTTCATGGTGCCGGGTGCGACGTCGGCAATGTCGACTTCGACCGGGGCACCGGCTGCTTTGGCGCGTTCCGACGGCTGGAACGTACTG
>JACXTT010006427.1_pt1 | contig 16753 bp, 16 predicted proteins | sample 9270951 | NCBI WGS metagenome assembly JACXTT01 (sample SAMN15532306, study PRJNA645909) | rock metagenome | isolation source: weathered quartz diorite | place: Puerto Rico | collected 2017-06-21 | reverse complement strand
TTCTCGTCGTCGTGCCCTCTGAAGCCGAGGCAAACAGAGCATCTCTCCGACGACGAGAACGAGGACGAGACCGATCCAAAAATCCGCCGTCCGACAGCCTCGCGCGTGACAATCCGACCAAGTGCGCTATCGTGCGGACGATTAGCGTGAAACCTGCTTCACCGATACCTTCCCATGCGTGAATTTCTTCACAGCCTTTTCGGCGAGGATGGCTTCATGCCGCATGGCCATTGCTATTTTTGGAACGAGAAATTGCTCTGGCTGCACATCGTCTCGGACTCTTTCATCGCGCTGGCCTATTATTCGATTCCGCTGACGCTTCTCTTTTTCCTCCGCAAGCGGCGCGATATGCCGTTCCCGTGGATCATCCTCATGTTTGGCGCGTTCATCGTCGCGTGCGGGACGACGCATGTGATGGAAATCTGGTCCATCTGGCATGGCACTTACTGGCTCTCCGGGAGCGTCAAGGCCTTCACGGCGCTGCTGTCCATCGGCACCGCGGTTTTGCTGGTGAACCTCATCCCGAAAGCGTTGCAGCTCCAAGGTCCGGGGCAGCTCGCGAAGCTGAACGCCGAACTCGAAACCCGCGTGTTGGAACGCACCGCGGAATTCACCCGCGCGAACACCGCGCTCCAAAGCGAAATCGCCGAGCGCAAACGGGCCGAGGAAGCGCTGCGCGAAAGCGAGCAGCGGCTGCAATTGATCACGAATCTCGTGCCGCATGGGATTTTCGCGAAGGACGCGGCTGGGCACTATATTTTCGCGAACACCGCGCTGAGCGAGAGGTATGGTTTTCCGACCGAGGAGATCATCGGAAAAACGGATTACGATTTGGTCGCGGATCGATCGCAAGCCGAGGCGTATCGAGCGGACGATCGCGAGGTCATCGAGACCCGCAAGCCGAAGTTCATCGCGGATGAGCCCAATACGAATCTGGCCGGAGACACGCGCTGTTTTCAGACGACGAAAATTCCCTTCACCGTGCCCGGCAGCGGCGAACCGGCGGTGCTCGGCGTGTGGGTGGACATCACCGAGCAAAAAGACGCCGAGCGCGAACTGCGCGAGAGCGAGGCGCGGAAGAGTTCCATCCTCGATTCGGCGCTCGATTGCATCATCACGATGGATGAGCAGGGGCGGATCGTGGAGTTCAATCCCGCGGCGGAAAAAGTATTCGGTTTCAGCAAGAGCGAAGTGATCGGCGCGCGGCTCGATGAGACGATCATCCCGCCGCAATACCGCGAAGCGCACCGGCGTGGAATGGCGCATTACCTCCGCACGGGCGAGGGACCGGTCCTCGGCAAAAGGATCGAGATTACCGGGCAGCGCGCGGACGGAAGCATGTTTCCGGTGGAACTGGCCATCACGGCGACCTCGCTCGGCGGAAAGCAAATCTTTACCGCGCATCTGCGCGACATCACCGAGCGCGAACAGGCGGAGGAACAGCGCGCGCGGCTCGCGGCAATCGTGGAATCGGCGGCGGATGCAATCCTGAGCAGGAGCACGGATGGCATCATCCAATCCTGGAATCCGGGCGCGGAACGGCTGTTCGGCTATGCTGCGGCGGACATCGTCGGCAAGCCCATCACGATTCTCATTCCGCCCGATTTGCATGCGGAGGAGGCACAGATGATGGAACGTTTGCAACACGGCGAACGCATCGAGCACTACGAGTCCCGGCGATTGCGCTGGGATGGTTCAATCGTCGATGTGCTGGTCGCGGTTTCCCCGATCCGCGATGACCAAAATCGGGTCATTGGCGCATCGAAAATCCTGCACGACATCACCGGGCGAAAGCAGGCCGAAGTGCAATTGGCTTCGGCATTGAAAGAACTCGAGGATGTGAAAGTGGCGCTGGACGAGCATTCCATCGTCGCCATCACCGACGCGCGCGGAAAAATCACCTACGTGAACGACAAGTTCTGCGCGATTTCAAAATACTCGCGCGAGGAACTGCTCGGACAGGACCACCGGATCATCAATTCCGGTTTTCACTCGAAGGAATTCATCCGCAATTTGTGGACGACGATCGCGAATGGCAAGGTCTGGAAGGGCGAGATCAAGAACCGCGCGAAGGACGGCTCCTTTTACTGGGTGGACACGACGATCGTTCCTTTCCTGAATGCGAATTGGAAACCGTACCAATATGTCGCCATCCGCACGGACATCACGGCCATCAAGCTCGCGGAGGAACGCCTGAACCTTGCGACGCGCGCGCAACACGCGGGAGTTTGGGACTGGGACATCGCGGCTGACCACATCAATTGGGACGACCGGATGCACCGGCTGTACGGGATCGCCACCGGCAGCTTCGGCGGCACTTATGAGGCTTGGAAAAAAGGCGTGCATCCCGAGGATCGCCAGCGCGCCGACGCGGAAGTGCAAATGGCGCTGCGGGGCGAAAGGGACTTCGACACGGAATTCCGCGTCGTCCGCCCGGGTGGTTCCGTCCGGCACATCAAGGCGCACGGCTTGGTCCAGCGCGATCGCTCGGGCGCGGCGGTGCGAATGACCGGCACGAACAGCGACGTGACTGCCGAGCGCGAAGTCGAGCAACTCGTGAAAACGCAGTTGGCGGAAAAGCAGACGCTGCTCCAGGAAATCCACCATCGCGTGAAGAACAATCTGCAGGTCATCTCGGGCCTGCTCTCCTTCCAGCAGCAGCGCGCCACGGAGCCGGACGTCATCGAGCAATTTCAGCAAAGCCGCAACCGCGTCGCCGCGATCGCACTCGTCCACGAGCGCCTCTACGAATCGAGGAGCCTCAGCGAAATCGACTTCGCAAATTATGTCCGCGATTTGACCGGCTACATCATGCAGAGCTTCGGATCGGATGCCTCGCGAGTCCGGCTCTCGGTCAACGGCGGCGGTTTCTCCATGGACGTCGAAAGGGCCGTCCCCTGCGCGCTCATTTTGAACGAGTTGGTTTCCAACGCAATGAAGCACGCATTCCCCGGCGACCGCCGGGGCTCCATCCATGTCGGACTGTTCGAAAACGCGGCGAATCAAAGCCTCACGATGTGCGTCAGCGACGACGGCGTGGGCTTGCCACCCTATGCGCAGCGTGGAAATCTGCACTCGCTTGGCCTGCGTCTCATTCACCGCCTGGCGGACCAGCTTCAGGGCAAAGTCGAAATCCTGAATCCGCCGATGGGCGCCGCTTTTCAACTCACGTTCCCGAAGAAACTGTCGCCATGAAATCCAATTTGCTCCCCAGAATCCTCATCGTGGAAGACGAGGCCGTCATCGCGATGGAGATCGAAATGCGGCTGACGAAAATGGGATACGAAATCGTCGGCAACGCCGCCACGGGCGAAAAAGCCCTCGCCCTCGCCGAACGCGAGCGCCCGGACCTCGCGCTCATGGATATCAATATTGTGGGATCGATCGACGGCGTGGAAACCGCCGCGCGGCTGCGCACCCGTTTCGACATTCCCGTCGTTTTCCTCACTGCGTATTCGGACGATGCCACGATCGACCGCGCCACCGCCGCCGGGCCGTTGGGCTATTTGACGAAGCCCTTCTCCGATCGGGACGTCCGCGCTGCCATCGAGGTCGCACTTTACAAACACGCGACCGATTTGGAACTGAAGGCTTATCGCGAGCAGTTGGAAAAAACGATCCGCGATCTGCGCGCCGCGCAGGAGGAAGTGAAAACGCTCAAAGGCCTGCTGCCCGTGTGCGCCTCGTGCAAACAAGTCCGCGACGACGAAGGCTACTGGAGCGCCGTGGATGCCTACATCATCAAGCAGGGCCTCGGCACGGTCACGCACTGCCTCTGCCCAAATTGCATCCGCAAGCTCTATCCGGAAATCGCCGAGAGCGTCCTCGCGGACACCGGGCAACAGACGGCGTAATCGCGCGGTGGAACGCGTCGCTCCGCGCGCGTTTCGTGGCGCATGCGAATCGAAAACGCGTGCCGCTCTTGATCCCGCCAGAAATCCAGCGCGGTTCGCCTGCGCTTCGATGTTCCTTTTTCCCGCGCGACTGGTAAAAGCGCGCCATGCCTTCGTTCGACATCACCTCCGAAGTGGACAAGCAGGAACTCGACAACGCCATCAACCAGGCGCGCAAGGAACTCGCCTCGCGCTTCGATTTCAAAGGCTCGACGGCGACCATCGAACTCGATCCCAAGGCCACCAAAATCTCGCTGTCCGCCGAGGACGCGAGCCGCTTGCGCTCGCTGCACGACATCGTCATCGGCAAGCTCGCCAAGCGCGGCGTGGACCTCCGCAATGTGGATCGGAAGGATCCGGTGATTTCCCCGCTCGGCCACGCGACGCAGGAACTCGCCATTAAGCAGGGACTCGACGGCGACAAGGCGAAGGAAATCGTGAAAGCAATCAAGGAGCAGGGCCTCAAAGTGCAGAGCGCGCTGCAGGACCGGCAGATTCGCGTAACCGGCAAAAGCCGCGATGAATTGCAAGCCGTGATCGCCTTCTGCCGCGCGAAGGAATTTGAAGTGGGATTGCAGTTCGGCAATTTCCGCGACTGAGCGCAGCGACCGGCATCACGCGAACTGCAGGCGGAGTTTTCGACACGCTCATGGAACGGTTCAAACATAGCCGCTTTTCACCGCAGAGGCGCAGAGGAGAAGTGAGAGCAATGCAGAGAATATCCCGAGGAATTCCTCTGCGCTTCCCTTCCATTTCCTCCGCGCCTCTGCGTTTGAAATACGACCGCCCTATTTTTCAAACCGCTCTGGAATTCGAAATTCAAAATTCAAAATTCCGATCCTGCATCTTCACGGCGACTGCATCCATCGCCGCATCGCAAATCGCGTGAGCGCGACCGCATCGTGCAGACCCAGCTTGTCCCGCAGGTGCTGACGGTGATGCTCCGCCGTCTTCACCGTGATCCCGAGCGCATCCGCGATCTCCTTCGTCTGAAGACCCTCGGCGATCATGTGCAGCACCGCCCTTTCCGTCGGCGTGAGGCGCTTCAATTCCTCGTCCGCCTTTTGCGGCAGCAGCCGCGAAGCCCACGGCGACACATGGTGCGCCCCCGCGAGCACCGCCTTCAGCGCCGTGCGCAGTTCCGGCAGCGAATCCTCCTTGCGCACGAACCCGTGCGGATGCTCCGCGAGCGCCTCCCGCATCAGCTCCAGATCCTGCGTGCCGCTGTAAATCACCACGCGCACATCCCACGGTTCGCGCAGCAGCAGCCGCACGAGATGCGTCCCATCGAGTTCCGGCAGCGCCAGGTCCAGAATCACCAGCGCCGGCCTTGTCGCGCGGCAAATCTTCAGCGCCTCCAGCCCGCTCGAAGCCTCGCCCACGATCTCGTAGCCGCCCTCGATTTTCAAAATCACCTTCAGCATCTCCCGCAACCCCGCGTGATCGTCCACCAGCACCACCCGTGTCAGTGCTGTTTCCGTTTTGGGTTCTGGGGCCACCCTGCGCATATGATTTCGGGATTATCCCGTCTTGTTTTTCAATTCACTTCATCATCAGAACCGCCCCGGCTCCCCGGCTCCCGATCCCGAATCGCCGGTGAAAATACCCATCCCTCGCCGTTCATGACAAGCTGAAAATTTGTTTGCAAAAGATTTGTCGCAACGCGGCGAAACGCCCACGAGAAAACCCCGCCGCCCGCCCCGCCCGACATTCGCGGAAAACCGCGCCGCCGAATTTCCACAACACCCCGGCACCTCTCCCCGCCGCCCTTGGGCAATTTCACCCATGGAGAAAGGGAGCGCAGCCGATTGCGGGGCAAATAACGCTTCTGTTGTGCTCCAACCATGCCAAATCCCCTTTCCGCACCCACCTGCCAGCGAAGCCTCTCGGATCCGCGCCTTGGCAAGGCCGTCTCCAACGCCCTCAAGCACGGTCACGCCGCCGACTACGCCATGGAAGCCGCCGCCCGCGGCCTAGAATAAGGCCGCGGCCAGCGTGAAGTAAGATTACCAACTTCAGCGTGAGTGTTCACAACCGATTTCACTATCAACCAAAGCAACAACCACCCAACCCAAATCCATCATTATGACCCCCCAGGAAAAATTCAACGTGATCGCGCGAGTCTATTTCAGCGCCAGCCACAAGGATGGCGACAACACCAACCCCGAGCCGATCACTCCGGATGGCTTCGCTGCCTTCCTCCAGCTGCAGGTCAATGACATGATGTGGGGTTCTGCTCCGAGCGTCAGGGAACACAGCATGCAGCGCTTGGTGGGACGGATGACCACCTTCCTCAGTACCATGGGCATCACGTTCCCCCCAGGCAAAGCCTTTCAAAAACTGACCGAGGCGGAGAGCGGCAAGAAATCCAACACTGACCTCATCAGAGATTGGGCGACCCTCATCTGACCCGGCCACCAATTCCAACCCTTGCAACCATGAAACTCATCCATCTCGCGACCATCGCTGCACTCAGCCTTGCCACCGCCCCTCTGCACGCCGCCCCCAAGGGCGACCGAGCCAAGCCGGAGCCCAAAAAAACGGAAGGTGTGCGTTCCGACTCCGCTTCGCCGGCCGGAGGCGGGGAGAGCCCGGCAGGTGGCAAGACCGGGGACGCTGGCGGGGAGGATCACGGCAAGAAAATCTTCGGCATCGTGGACTCCGAGGCGCTAAAAGTGGACCTCCGCGCCATTGATGCCGCCAAGGGCAACTTCGGAATCGATTACAAGCTCGACCTCAGGCAATCACTGAACAAGGGCGAGACGGAGGACAATCCCAGTTTCGTTCGCCGCTCGGTGTCGCTCAAGAGCACTGGCTTTCTCGTGACCGAACCCTCGAAAAACCGGCACGACAGCATCATCACCGAGGCCGCCTTCAATTTCGACCCGCTCTACCCGAAGAACCCCATCCTGACCTCGGACGCCGACAACCGGGATCTGCTGAAGCAGTTTATGTCCGGCAAGATCACCGAGGAGGAATTGAGGAAAGCGCAGGACCGCATTAACAAACAAAAAGAACCTCCCCTCTGGATCTATGCCAAGGGTAGCGCAAAATGGGAGACGACGCAGACGGGCAAGGATCAGGATCTCGCCATCGGGGCGGCGCTTGTCTTCGCCACGAACCTGCTGCACCCCATTCTCGACGCGCCCTTCAAGCTGGTTCACGCCAAAGACAACAGTCCGCGGTTCCTGGACGTCTCCATCGGCTATGATTACGTCACCGCCCGCAAGGTCTCCAGCCGCGCCGAGAGCGATGCCGATAAGAACCGGCTGAGCCTCTATGCCGAATGGGAGACTGGCATCTTTAAGAGCGACCGCCTCGTCTTTGCCTACACTGGAAACTATGATCTCGATGGCACCAAGCAGGGTTTCCATTCCTTTGCTGAGATCACTTACAAGCACTACCTCTTCAACAAGGACGCCAAGGCCGGTACGGACGGCAAGAGCGCCAAAAAGCCCGACGGAGGCGGCAACAAGTCTGCCAAAAGTCCGCTGGCCTTTTCCATCAAATACACCGCCGGACAGCTCGCGCCCACCTACAAGCAAGGCAATGTGATCGGCGCCGGGTTTTCCATCGACTTTTGAATGAGCCATGCAACAGCACGCCACCATTCATGGAGGATCTGAAATTGCTGGCGGTTTCCGCGCCGGGCACGGCAATGGATGGGCGACTGCGGCCGATGTCGTGATCACTGCGAACATTGCCGTTTCCATGGCAATTGATTCCGTCGCCAGCGGGGGCAATGCGTTCGGCAGTAAGAGCAATATCGTTACTAGGAAGGGCAATGCCATCGACAGGAAGCGCAATGCTGCTGGAAGAGAGAGTAATGGCGTCAGCGAGAGCTTCTCGTCCCGTGGCGGGAACTCCACTCCATCCCGCGAGAGGGTCTCGGAATCCAGCGGGAGCGTCTCGAATATCGGCGAGAGTCTGTCGCTCGTGGGCAAGCCATTGAAAAATGAGGACTTCGGATGAAATGCCCAAATTTCGCCATGTTCTGCGATGAGACCCATATTTTGGGGCGACGGCACGCGCTGGGGAGACCCGAACGTGTATTGGGGAAGCCCCTCCTACCGGCTCGAACCCGGCGATCCCGGCTATGTGGATAACCCGGATTTCCCTCCCCCGCTTCCACTCACACCGATTCAACCCCCAACCAAAGCCGGAAGGAAAACCATGGCCACCGACTACGTCCCGCAATCCGAAGAAAACCTTAGGGAATGGTGCGATAAGCAAGTGAGCGACCTCACAGAGGCACTCGCCACCGCGATGAACGCCACCGCCGCCGAACGCACCGGCTATCTGATGGCAAATAACACCATCCTGGGCGTGCTCGGCCCCATCGTGCAGAAGCAGGACGAGCTCGATGAGCTCAGGGCAAACTTGTCGGGCGTCCTTGCCGCGCAACTGCCGCTCATCCGTGCCTTCATCAAACGCTGCAAAACCAGCCCCGGCTGCACTCCCGCCATCCAGACGCAGCTCGAATGGCTTGGCGACAGCCAGACTTTCGATCCCCACACCGCGCGCCCGACCATCGTAGTCGAAGTCCAGCGGGGGCGGGTGAAGATTAGTGGGAAGAAGCCCGGCTTTGAAGCCTATAACCTCTACTGGCGCAAGAAGGGCGACGTGGAATGGAAGCTCCTGGCCATCCGCAAGCGCAAATTCCCCTACTACGACGAAACGCCCCTCGCCGTGGCTAACACCCCCGAAGTCCGCGAATACATGGCCATCGGGGTGATCAATGACGAGGAGACAGGCCAGTCGAGCGAGATCAAGGAGATCGTGTATGCGGGGTAGGGCAACTGAACCTGAAAATACCAATGGCAGCTTCTTTCCCTAATTTGTTGGTTGATGCGGTCAGCAAGGCGGCTGATGCGGTCATCAAGGCGACTGATATGGCCAGCAAGGCGGTGAATGCAGCAGTCAAGACTCCGGTCTCGTTCTGGTGGCATCTGCTGCTGTTCGCCGGCCTGATGTCGCTCATCTCGGCGCTCGTGGCAGGGGCGACTTCATGGATGAGGAGGCTGGATGATCGGGCAGGCAATAGGCTGCTGGATTCGCACGAGGCGAAGAGGCGCCAGGACACGATTGTCCAGGCGACGACCTTTACGGTGATCGCGCTGGTCGGCCTCTATGTGGCCGCAGAGGCGGCGTTGCTTTGTTGTGGAAAGGAGTGCCGAATGTTCATGGCATTGCTCTGGGCATTGGCGGCCTGGGCGTGCGGGCAGTTGATTGGATTTCTCTTTGCGGTGCCAAAGTCGGGCGTCCCGAAAGGGGCAGGGCAGGCGGCAGGCACGCAGCCGACGGAAGGTGGCGGCGGCAGAAAGGCTGGCGCATCCAACACCAGCTTGGAAGAGATCAGCGAATGGCTGACGAAGATCATCGTCGGTGTCGGTCTGGTGGAGGCGCAGAAGATATTCGAGCACTTCAAGATGGCAGTAGTAGCATTTGCGGGCGGGCTGGAGACCGGGCCGACGGCGATGGCCAAAGCGCTGGCGGCGGCAGTGCTGGTTTTTTTTCCAATCATCGGCTTTCTGGGATCCTATCTCATCACCCGCACCTATTTGGCGGAGGTCATTGGGGAGTCCGACAAGGCGGTTGACGGTGCCTTTGATCAAGCGGGCACCAGCGTAGAGACATCCGAGGCAGCGCGCGGAGCGTTGCGGGCTTCGGAGGGGGACAAGATGCGTGCGGAACAACTGCAAATCGGAAGTCTGAAGGTCAAGGGAATCAATTTCAGCGAGCCAGCGCTTAAACTGGCGGAGAAATTCAAGGACGTTGCCTTTGACGCTTTGAAAACATGGCAGGAGTTTGCCGCATGGGGGGTCTCACGCCTGGCGGACGGAAAACCGGAGGAAGCGCGGCGTGCCTATGACAAGGCGCTGGCGCTCAACCCGGATGATCCGGGCCTGCTGTATGAATATGTTGCAGTGCTGGATCAGGCTGGCAAGGAAGATGAGAAATCCAAAGCGCTTGATGCCTTGAAGACGGCTGTGGCGAAGCTGTCCAAGGAATCAGATGCAAATTTGAAGCCGGAGGAATGCAAGCTGAGGGCGGACATCTATATCTCGCTCACTTTCCGCTTGCTCTACGTCGGCACCAAGGAGGCGCGGGAGGAGGCCATCCGCTTTGCGGATGAGTTTCTCGGGTTCGCGGGCGGGAAAAATCGCGGGGCAGTGCTGGTCAACCGGATCTGTGCGCGCGGACAACTGGCGGGCACGATGGCAGACAAGGCGACTCCCGAGTTTACAGACCTGCGCAACAAAGCCCTCCAAGACATGATGGAGGCAATGCAGATAAACAGGGATTACCGGGCGCGCCTGCGCTTTCTCATGGATCCGAATCACCCGGACAAGAAAAAGTATAAAGATCTCGAGCAGGAGAATGATCTTGTGGTGTTCTCCACTGACAGGGAGTTTGCTGAAGCGGTCGGGATGCAAGTTCAAGATTCGAGCAGTGGTGACTCGTCGAGTAGCAGTTCATCTTCTTCGGGAGGCGAAGGCTTGGCTGCGTCTGGCAGTTCGTCGTCGTCGGAAGCCGGCAACTCGTCCGCTGAAGCCGCCGAATCATCATCAAGTGAATCATCATCGGAGAACAGCGGCAAGTAGCATCATCGCTTTTGCATTAGAACGTCACATAAAGACCCACCAAACAAACAATGAAGAGAACCATCATCAGCATCCTCACACTGGCCATCACCGTCGGGACCGCGCTGCCCTACAGCGACGACGGACACATGCACGTCGCCAAGATTGCCTACGACAAGCTGTCGCCTGCCAAGAGGGGAAAGCTGGACGCGCTGATGGCGCTCCTCAAGAATGGGAAGGCCCCTTACAATGCCGTGAGCGCCGCCTGCTGGCCCGATGACGTGAAAAAGATGCGCGGCTTCACACAGACGGCTAACTGGCATTTCGTGAATACCCCGCTGGGCGGCGGACCACTGCCGAAAAAGGCGAACATTTTTGACGGAATCAAGACCAACATTGCAGCCTACAAAGCTGCCGCAGCCGCAGCGGACACTCCGGCCAACCGTCTCAAACAGGCGCAGGCGCTCGCTTTCCTCATCCATCTGGCGGGAGACATCCACCAGCCGCTCCACTGCTCCGAACCCGGTCATTCAACCGGCGGTAATGATATAGCCATCGCCAATGCGGATCCGAAGGCCAATTTGCACCATTTTTGGGATGGAACTTATGGCGCTTCGTTTGACAAGGCTACTGGAAAAGTGAGCGTGGCTCCCAATGCCGCACGGCCCTCTTCCGCAAATGATGCTTCCTTTGCCAGCCGAACGGCAGCCGTGGTGGCGGGGCATGCGCCCGGTGCCTTTTGGAACAGCAAGCCCGGAAATTTTCAGGCGTGGGCGGATGAGTCTTTCGCCGCCGCCAAGACTGATGCCTATGGTCCCCTCGCGGTAAAAGGCCCACCCTATGCACCTGTCATCCTGACTGAAGCCTATGTCACCAATGCTCGCGACATCACCGATCGCCGCATTGCCATGGCCGGCTATCGGCTGGCAAAACTGCTGGATGGACTGATGAAGTGAGCCTTCGAACACCGATGCGATTAAGCTACTCTACACATAATCCCACTCCGGTTGGTTGCGACCTGTCTAGCGGACGGCACGATTTTGGTCATCATCTAATACTCAATCCAAATCATGAATACACCCTGCCCATTCAATACGACCGTCTTGTCCTTCATGGGGACCCCGCTGGAACAAGCACGCTGCCTTCTTCGTTTCGTCAAAAAACACGGAAATGTCGACGATACCCCAGTGGTTGTGCCAGCGACCTTGTCTTCACTACTCGGGGACATCTCCAGCCTCTCGGTGAGCAAGTCCATTCTTCGGCAATTTCTGGCCGATAAAAAACTCGCCGAAGCTGACCTTGGCGGATCGCTGGACGATCCAGTGAGTCGCGGCAACAATAATGATCCTGCAGCCCGGAGCGCGAATTATTTCGTCATCCACGATACCAGCACCCCGCTCACGACTGGACAGACTTTCGATCCCGACTTCATCAATAGCTCACAGTGGTCAGGAAACCGTCTCAGTTCACTGACTCTCGGAAAGACTCATGTGTATCTGAATCGACTCGGGGAGACCTTGACAGACCGTGATTACAAAATCCCATGGCGTGCGACTCAATTTGAGTTGCACCACATCGGGACTCCGGCGAAGGGACTTTTCCTCCATCATGAACTGATTCAGCCGCGCCGAATCGTGGGTGGCTCTGACGCTGATGCACCAAACCCGGGCTTTACGCCCGAACAATACGCCGCACTGGCTCTCTGCTACGTCGCAGCCAGCGTGCGCCGCGGGCAATGGCTGATACCGACGTTTCACTGCGTGCTGGATCTCGTCATTTCCGGCGGACATGATGACCCGCAGAACTTTGACCTCACAGCATGGGATGCAGCACTGGGCACGCTTCTCACCGCGCTTACTACACCCGGCATTGAAGGCGATCGTCTCGATCGCGGGACAGAGCCAATGACTAACAAACCTGGGTTCGACGTACCGCCAGAGTCCGCAGCCTTGGTGGAAGGAATCGACTTCGACTCTGCCGAGTCTGTGGGTCAGAACTTCGTGAAGAAATTCGATATCGCCGACAATGGTGGGGACGCGAGCAAAGGAATTAAAGATGCAAGCGGAGACCCAAGCGTGTGTGATCGCATATTGCGTTTTCCGGACGGAACGATCTTCTTTTCTGCGAAGATGGCAATCGATTCCGACGGATCACCACGGGCCGAAGAAATCGACGATACCGGCGATCACAATACTAGTCAGCGCTATCTCGACAGCAACCGAACATCTGTGAACGCGGAGGAGGTGCCCTATTTCGTACTGCCGAAATTCGACAAATTCGCAAAGGAGGATTTCATCTCTGACCTCGGGCTGTTACTCGGGGACTATGGTGTAGTCATCTACAAGGACCAGATTACCGGTGCATTTGTGGCCGACGAAGGACCGTTTTTTAAGATTGGTGAGGCTTCCATCCGTACCCATGAGCGGCTTCAACCTGCGACTCCTTCTCCATGGAAAACGCCTGCGAAAAAGAAAGTGCGCAACGCAAGTGTCGAACGCGATGTCCTCTATTTTGTATTTCCTCGAACTGCGGATATGGAAGGATTGACCCCTTCTAATGCGGAGGAAAAGGTGACTTCGCGAGCAATCGAGTTTTTTGAGCGCTTCAAAGCGACCGGAAATCACGCATAAAACATCAGATTGCAAAAAGCAGTAGCTCTCGACATCTGCCAAGCAATGAAGCTTCAAACGTTTATTCCAATTGTTGTCGCGCTTAGCTTGATCAAGGTTATATGCGCACAGAATCCTTCGGTGCCGATTAGTCCACCCGCGGTCTTCCTGATTGTGATGGAAAACCATCCTTGGTCAACGACGGGAAAATCGAAAAAGGCACCGCCTGTGATCAAAGGCAATCCGAACGCGCCCTATATCAATCAAACATTGCTGCCGATGGCAGCGCACGCGGAACAATACTTCAGCCATATCCCGGATTTCGGAAACAGCCTGCCGAACTATATTTGGCTGGAATGCGGACAGAAGTTTTTCAACAACGATAACCCACCCAGCAAGAGTCACGCACCCCCGAAAACGGTGCATCTCACTTCGCTCCTGCGAAAAGCCGGAATTCCTTGGAAGACTTATCAAGAAGACATCGATGGCAAGACCTGCCCGGTGCATGGTAAGGGCAACTATGCCGTCCGCCACAACCCATTCATGTATTTTGACGATGTGACGGGCGACGAAAAGTACTGCAAGGAACACGTTCGTCCTTTCACAGAGCTTGCGACGGACCTTCAAGCGAATCAGGTGACAGGCTATAACTTCATTACACCCAATCTGCAGCATGACATGCACGATGGTTCGGTGAAGCAAGGAGATACCTGGTTAAGCCAGGAGCTTCCGAAAATATTGAACTCTCAGGCTTTCGCTGACGGAGCAATAATCTTTCTCACTTGGGATGAAAGCTCAGCAGGGGACCGTCCGATTGGGATGATCGTGCTCTCCAAGAAAATCAAGAATCCCGGTTTCAGTAACACGATTAAATATACTCACAGTTCGACCCTGAAAACGATTCAGGAAATATTCGGTGTCCTGCCTCTTCTGGGAGATGCGGCAAGCTCAAAAGCTACCGATTTATCGGACCTCTTTCAGGACGGTGTGATACCCCAAAAACCCTGACCTCAGAGCGGGGTGGTATTCAAGACCGCACGTTCAGAAATATACGTCGATTCGATTCCGAAGATATTCCGGTCATGATCGGAGTTGGTACGGTTTAAGTCCACGCGATTGAATTGATAGTATGAAACATACGCCGACCTCATCTTATTCCTGACCTTTCAATAACCCAAACCCAAATCCACTAATATGTCAGACGATATCGCAGACCACACGACTCCCAACCCCACTGGCGCGCTCGTGCCGATAGCCGGGCCCATCCCGAATCCTGAGGATCCGGGACACCCACCGCAGCCACAGCTTCCACCTGTTCTCCCGCCGCCGGTTCCGGTGCCGCCGCACCTTTGCATCATCAACCTGCCCGAGGGCTGCTACCGCATCACTCATACGCCTGCGGGACAGCTTGGTATTTACCAAGGGACACTGCGCGTGGACAAGGCTGGCGGGAAGACCGTGGTCAGCGGTGATTTGTATTGGCGGCCGCCATTCTTGCTGCCGCCGCATGGCCCCGTACAGCCTCCGTTTCCCACGTTCCCGAAGCTGTTTGGGATTCCCATCTATGCGCGGAACCGCTACCACTCATATCTCAAGGTCACTGGGATCAAGACCAGCCCGGTGTTCGGCGGGGGGCCATGCCAGCTCACGCTGACAGTGGAGCAGTACAATTACACGCAGCCGCCTGCTGGCTCGTTTAACGGCACGTTCCCCGCGGTGCCGAGCCGGACGGTCTCGCTTGTGCTCAAGCCTCAGGCTGCGCCGGCGGGTTTCGGGGGCAGCTACTTTGGGGGGAGCTTGTTCGAGGGTGGTGTTGACAAGGGTGCGTTCACGATGGGCTGGGTCTCGAAGTTCTTCCGCACGGCGAATATCGAGATTGACACGCTCACCGGATCGGTCGCTCCGCAGGCCGTGCCCGCTCTCTCGGGCGGTGGCACTGAGGACATCAAATCGACCTTTGCGACTGCCGGATGGGACGTGAACGTGAAATACGATCAGACCAACGTGCCCGTCCCCGCAGGCGTCACGGCCACGGCATGCTGGTCGGATGCGGACCTGCACGCGCTCATGGTCAGCGTACGCAAACCGACGACGAACCTGGACACCGAGTGGCATCTCCACGTGCTCGTGGTGCCGGCCCAACTGGGCTGTGGCCGCGGCGTGATGTATGACCAGATCGGCGTGCCGCGCGAGGGCGTGGCGATCTTTTCCGATGACGGCTAGCCGACTTCGGATTCGTCGAACTTCGGTGCTGCGGCGAACAAGAAACAGCGGGACGTGCCGCGCGCATTCATGCGCAGCGCGTGCCACGAAATCGGCCACGGCTTCAACCAAGTCCACCAGGAAAACGAAGGCGGCAGTGACAATTCAATCATGACTACGTCGCCGGGCGTTGCCAATTTCCTAGGCGGTCCGGGCACTGGCGCGCCGGGCGTTTTTCCGACGGACATCGCGCTGCGATTCAACGAGCACGTCCGGCGTCATCTCGTGCATTTCCCCGATCCCGTGGTGCGGCCCGGCGGCATGACGTTCGGCACCGGACACAACAGCACGGTGCCGCAGGCGGACATCAACCGCTATTTCTTCGAGCCCGAAGAGATCGAGTTGAAGATCGCGATCAGCGTCGATCGCATCAAACTCGGGCAGCCACTGCCAGTTTCTTGGGAACTCGTGAATCGTTCGAAGCATGCGATCCCCGCGCCCAGCGACATTGGTCTTGCTGGGCAACACGCATTTCTCTCGGTGATCGACGCGCATGAGAATGAGGAGAAAATGCCATCGTTCAAAATCCAGACCGATACGGTCTCAATCCAGCCGCTAAAGCCCGGTGCGACGCTGCGTGCAAGTACGGATCTATTTTGGAGTTCGGAAGGCTTTGCCTTCAAGACGCCCGGCGCACACACCATCCAGCTACGCGTCATTTGGAACTACGGCGGCGCCGATTACGGTGTGCGCACCACTGCCAGTCTATTCGTTGACTATCCTATAAGTGAAGCGGATAACGAAGTCGCCGCGCACCTCATGCATGCGGAAGTCGGCAAATTCGTTGCCCTTGGCGGCGGCGCGATGCATCTGCACGAAGCCGTGGCGCGCATCGAAAAAGCAGCCGCTGCCCATGAAAATCATCCCGCGTGCGCGGCGATGAAGGCATACTGTGGCCACAAATCCAGCCGGTCCAGCCAGAGTGCGACCGGAGCCTCCACCGCCCGAACACGCGGAAGTGCAGGTTCCCGGAAGACGATCCGGAAAGCTCCTCGCAAGCATTGACTTGAACAAACCAAACCGCTCCCACGCCAGTCCCTTTATGCCGCGGCTATTCCAAAGCTATCTTGCCGATGCGGATGCGGATCGAACGTGAGAATAACATGGGAACCACGCCAGACAAGGTTGAAGTAAAATTCGCCGTCGCGCCGCAGGATACGATAAGGGCGATGAAGGCTCTGGGGCTGCCGGATGCGGCGGATGAGGAATATGTGGTTCACTTTTTTGATACCAAGCCAGTGTCCCTTCTCGGCAAGGGACTCATTCTGCGGGCGAGGCAGCGATCTTCCGGGGGCGGCGAAGACGATTCCACGTGCAAACTCCGCGAGGAAGGGGCGGCGGAGGCGGCGGAGAAGTTTGGAGTGGATAAAGACATGGGGAGGAAGTTCGAGGGGGATCAGAATGT
>JACXTT010006426.1_pt1 | contig 16753 bp, 14 predicted proteins | sample 9270951 | NCBI WGS metagenome assembly JACXTT01 (sample SAMN15532306, study PRJNA645909) | rock metagenome | isolation source: weathered quartz diorite | place: Puerto Rico | collected 2017-06-21 | reverse complement strand
CATCGTTGTTTCGTTTCTTTGGCGAGACAGCGTAAAAGAAGGACTCGAAGCTTCGGAGGCAGATTCACTGGGAGACGGGACACGTCCGGCTCTCGCGCAAGCACCGATGCTAATAGATCCGAAACCGTCGCGCCTTCGAACGCCTGCCGTCCCGCAAGCATTTCGTACAGGACGCAGCCGAAGGAAAAGATGTCGCTGCGGTGATCGACGGTTTCTCCACGAGCCTGCTCCGGACTCATGTACGCCGCCGTGCCCAGAATGACGCCGGCATTCGTCGCCATGCTCCCTAACGTCGGCGAGTTCGATAGCTTTGAGTGAGCTGAACGGCCTTCGCTGGTTTTTGCCAATCCGAAATCCAGGACTTTCACCGCACCGTTCGGCAATATCTTCACATTCGCAGGTTTCAGATCCCGATGAACAACGCCGCGCTCATGCGCAGCTTCCAGTGCTCCGGCAATCTGTGTCGCGATCCGCAGAGCTTCCGATATCGGAATGGCCCCGCGCTTCAGCCGCTCTTCGAGCGTTTCCCCTCCGACCAGCTCCATCACAATGCACCGCGTGTTGCCGGATTCTTCGAGACCGTGAATTTGCGCGATGTTCGGATGATTCAAACTGGCCAGAATCTGGGCTTCACGTTGAAATCGGGCGAGCCGTTCCGGATCATCTGCAAAATGATCCGGCAAGAGCTTCAGCGCCACTTCGCGCTGAAGCTTCGTGTCGAGCGCGCGAAACACGACACCCATGCCGCCTTCACCGAGTGGTGTCTTGATTTCGTATGGGCCGATGCGTGTACCTGGTGTGAGTGCCAATCCTTGGTCCTGGTAGAAGATTTCCGCTGCGGTTTATACACGGAAAAACGAGGTCAATGCAAGAGAGTTGCCTTGATTCATCGCCGTCGCTATTTGCATTTCGATGTCCCCACGCTAGGATGGCGGCCATGAAACGTATCGCTTTCCTACTGATCTCGGCGTGCCTTTCGCTATCTCTTCAGGCGGCTCAAGTGGATGCCGTCAAAATACAATCGCTGGTTTCTCAGAGAAACGTTGCGGGTTTGAAAGCTATCGGAACCAGCGTGTTGCCGGTGCTAGTCGAGATGTATCGCGTTTCCGACGAAACGAAAAAAGCGGACATCGCAGACGCTCTTTATCAGTTGGGATGGAAATCACCGGAAGCCAAGCAGGTTCTCATGGCCGATGTTCACACTCAAAACCAGAACTTGCGCCTGCAGGTCCAGTACGCGCTGGGACGTGTGAGCGCGGATGTCGACGTTGTGGATGTCCTTCTGGATAACATGCGCAATGACGCGAACCCTCTCTTCCGCGACAAAGCTGCCTGCGCTCTCGCATACGATCAAATCCACCTGACCGAAAAGCAAAAAGTGCGCCTCTATGAAGGCCTCATCAAAGCGCTCAGTGATTCAAAGCTCGATGTGCGTTCGATAGCGGCGCTTGCCTTAAGCATTCATACAGGACAGACAAAAGGTTTCGACGCGAATGCCTCTTCGTCACAGCGTGAGGCCGCGATTCGAGAATGGAGAAAATGGCTCGACGAATACCGGTCCCGCTGGTAGTCGTCCTATCTGCCGTTCTAGCCATTTGCGGTTCGGCGCAAAACCCTTCATCAGTTCTCGTCCAGTACAGCTTCGACGACAATTCGCTCGAGACCGGACCGGATACTTTTTCCATCTTTCAGAAAGCCAAGGGCTCTGTGCGTCTGAGTACACAGAATCGCTTCAGCGGCTACCGCTCGATCGAAATACGCGATGTTGCCGGCGACAAAGACTTTCCGGAGCTTCAGGGTTACTTTCAACTTCGGAATCACGGAAAGGTTTTCGCCCACTTTGCGCTGATGACCACGAATCCCGCTGATGAGTTGAATATCGCTCTAGCCGGTCCGGAATGGTTCACGCTTCGGAAAAACGGAATCGCTTTCTGGTTGAAGACCATCGACGGTTATCTTTGCCACACCTCCGACAGCATTCCGAAGAAGCTGTTCGCGATTCGCCCTTTCGCTTGGTATATCGTGAATGTGGCTTACGACATCGACGCGGGTGTATACGACCTTTTGATTTACGAAGAGGCCCATCAAGATCCAGTCATCTCGCTTCAGCACCAGCCGAACGCGGCACAGCAGCCTGGCTCTGCAGTCGATAAGTTCTCATTCATCGGTGATGCCGGGACTGACGAATCGAATGTCGTCTATTACATCGACGACGTCCTTGTCGGTGTGGATGAATCCGTAACGCAGGCTGCATTTGTAGCCCCAGGCCGGCGAAAGCTTTTTGTCGACTACTGGAATGACTACCAGCGTGGGCGCCGCAGCCAACCGGCACCCTTACCGGTAATCGATTTGTCGGATCTTGGAATTGGTCCGAAGGATATTGAAGCATTGAAGGCGGATGGACTCTGGGAATTCTTGCAAAGAATCCTGACATCCACACGACCATTTGCCATTCCTGCGCAGGCGTCACCGGAAAATCAGCGACTGCTCCGCGCTGTGGGTGCGTGGCGCGCAGGAAGCGACGCTCTCAGAAATAGTCAACCCGCAATTGCCCTGGAGCGGTTCCAAGCAGCGGCACAATTGCTTCCCGCCGGGAAAATCTATGCCATGGATGCCGTCCTCGCGCTGGCGGCACTTGGACGCTGGCAGCAGGTGGACGTTGATTTAACGCGGATCTATCCCGATTGGCGCGACGACATCCGCTTTCCCATAACAAGCGCCATGATCGGAATTGCGCGGGGGAATCTTGAACAGGCAGAACGGTGGCTGCGGAATTCGGCAGAAAACGAGTTGATGGCCGACCAATACTTTTACGTGCTGTTGTGGGAAAACAAAACCGACCAGGCGGAGCAGTTCGCACGAGCCATGATCGATCGGGAGACGCTTCAATCGCGAAAGTCGATCTGGATTGAAAGGCTCGGCGACACTGCATTCATGTCCGGAGATTTCGGCTCCGCACTTCGGCAGTATGAAGAAAGTTTGGGGACCGACGGTGATCGACGGGAAACACGTATTCTCCTTAAGTTATCGGATGTGTATTTTCGTCTAGGTGACGTCGATCAAGAACGGCGCTATCGCGAACTGGTCTACGGACAGCTGGGACACTAAACTGAAATCCCATCGGAGGTAACACAAATGACAACGCCGCAGGAATCCCACGAAACCCGAACACAGCACCATCGAGTGACCGTCCATCGTAATCATCCGGAAGCCCTGATGGGAATGCATCACACAAGCAAGCTGACGCACGCAGGAAAGACAGCCAACTTTGATGTTTCCTATTTGACGAAGCTCGGCCAGCACGGTGCGGATCTCGCTCACGCGATCCTTCAGAACTGCGAGCGAGATTACTCGACGTTAAAGCAGGTCTTCGGCGGTCTCACGCCTCAACGACTGCCATTCATCGTTCAGATTACAGCCGACAGTACCGGTGCCTCGCATTCCAGTTGTATGGGCACCGACATCGCAGTCGGCGGAAAATCAGATGGGAATGTCGATTTCATTCGCTCGCTGCTCGTCGCTGAGGCGGACGAGGTATTCATGGCCAATTTCGGCCATGGCTGGGACTGCGGTGCCAGCAATGGCGAAGGTCTATCGCGAGTACTTGCCAATGACATCTACAAAGGAGTCGAGCCTCTCGATTTTGTCTCCTCCGATGTGTGGTTGAGTCTCAATCCACGACCGAACTTCGTGGATCACACCGAGCCGACCGATACGGACTACAATTCAATCGGCTGCGCAGTCTTGTTTCTCAACTGGCTCCGTTTTCAATTGAATCATAGCTGGCATGCAATCGTTGCCGCAGGCGGCGCGACTTTGGCCGACATGTATAAGAACCTAACCGGCAAGACGACCGGCTGGGCAGACTTCATGAAAGTGATTAACGCGCATTTCCCTGTGGGAAAGCAGTACAACCTGGGCATCGACAACCCGTTCCCCGTGTAGCAGACCAGATTGCTCGCGAAAGCAGAGAACGGCGTCGGCCCAGGCGACGACAGATTCACCAAACGATCCTGAGCCGGTATAGGAACATCGCGCATCAGGATTGACGAATGGCTTCTCGAAGAAAGTCGAAAATCACGCGCACGCATGCTCGCTCCACTTTGCCTATTACAATTTCTGCAAGATCCATCAGACGTTGAGAACCACGCCGGCAATGGCAGCGGGCGTGACGAATCGCTTGTGGAAATTGAAGATCTGCTGGCACTACTTGGCTGAACAAAGAAAAACTTGAACTACTGGACCAATTTGCAGCAGCAACTCTCAATCGTCTTCTTCGCGAGTGGACAGTACAAGTGGCCATCCTTCAGTTGGCAGCAGCAGGCGGCGATTTTCTTACCCGTAAGCGTGCACATTAGGCCGGATTCTGAAGATATGTTTCGTGAGCTACCAGAAACAGCCAATAGTAACGATATTGCGAGGGCCATAATCAGGCGGCGCATATCCAATGCCTCCTGACGTCGGAGGATATGAATAATTTTCAAAATATGCAACGAGACCACTACCCGGAGCAGACGAGACTTGACTTTCTCCGGGTTCTCAGTCCACCTTATAAAGCGATGCGTCTTTTGACACCAGTCAGCATGATCCTCGGGTTGGCGATTCTTCTAATGAACACGGGAGATTGCGTCAACCTTCTGTTTGCGGATGCCAAAGAGGCTGAATGTTGTATGAAAGCGGATTGCCCGTTTGCTGCCGGTCAGCAGATGGATTCGTGCTGCACGAAACCAGTTGCTCCGGCGAAATACATCCAAGCTTCAAAACAACGATCGCTTACACAACCTTCAGTTACTGCGATTGATTTTCCGACGGAAGCGTTTGCCGGTCCCATTGTGAAGACCGCCGCTTACTTATCAGCCGACGCCAAGTTGCACTCGCCGCCAGGCAGGCTTAAAGCCTTAAACACTCCCCTTCTGATTTGATCCTCCGCCGGGGTAATTCCGGTCCGTCTCTACTTTCTTTTTTAGATCCCGAAGCAGGGCTGGACTGGATATGCCCTCGGCTTGTCTGACTGCGCACGAAATCACAACTCAAACCAATAAGGAGAAGCATCGAATGTCACACGTTGTAGGTTCTGTCATCGCGATACTTGCTTTGGCAGGCACGACGTTCGCTCAGGAGCAGCCGCCAATCACGTCACTTCAATCGCTGATCGACCAACTCGAAAACAACAACCCGGAGATCCGGGCAGCGCGATTCCGGTTTGAAGCCGCGACCAAGCGGCCCTCACAGGTGGCCACTCCCCCTGAACCGAAATTGACACTGGCGAGTGTCGGAGTCGGCCAGCCGTTTTCCAGATTGGGTGTCAGCGAATTTGCGTATCGTGGCATCGGGGTCTCGCAGGAAATTCCGTTTCCAGGAAAACTGGGGTTGGCTGCTGAGGAAGCACAGCGTGAAGCCGACAGCGAACGGCAGAACTATCGCGCGATGGTTCTGGAGAAGACGTCGCAGTTGAAGAGCGCATATTACGACTGGTTTTTCGTCGCGAAATCGATCGAGATCACGACGAAGAATCGCGACCTCCTGGACCGGCTTGAACAGATCGCCAGAGCGCGGTACACGGTAGGAAAAGGAATTCAGCCGGATGTGCTGAAAGCGCAGGTTGAAGTCTCGGGACTTGCTCAGCAACTAGAACTCCTCGCGCAGAAAAAACTACTTGTGGAGGCACGGATTCGGGCGCTGCTGAATTCAGAGGTTCCGCTCGGTCGCCCATCGGACATTCGACAAACACCGATGTCCCTGAAACTGGAATCCATTCTCCAGATGGTCGAGAGCCAATCGCCGCGGCTTCAATCCGAGCAGGCCATGGCGCAAAGCCGGGCTGTCGGCATCGACCGCGCTCGCAAAGAATACCGGCCGGACTTTAGTGTGGCCTTCCAGTGGCAGCACACCGCATCGCAATTTCCGGATTACTACATGGCAACAGCCGAAATAAAACTGCCGGTCTATTTCGGCCGGAAACAGCGTCTCGGCGTTGAGGAAGCAGAAGCTCGACTTCAGGAATCGCGAGAAAACTACAAGGCCGCCCGGCAAGATCTCATCTTTGCGGCCAAAGACGAGTACTTCACGGCGATGACGAGTGAAAAGTTGCTCGCGCTGTTCCAATCCGGGATCATTCCGCAGTCATCGACAGCATTGGAATCCGCTCTATCAGGCTATGAAGTCGGCAACGTGGATTTCCTGACGTTGCTCAACAACTCCGTCACACTGCTGAATTACGAAATGCAGTACTACGAGCAATTGACGAAGCACGAGCAGGCGCTGGCGGAGTTGGAGCCTCTCGTCGGAGTAGAACTGATCCCGACTCGGCCATAGGCCAATAGGAAGTGAGTTATGACAGAAGACCTTCATGAATCAAACGGAGAGCGAACGCAACCGGCAATTGCCGCGCGTAAGCGCGGAACGACTTGGTTGATTCTGTCGCTCTTGTTCATCGCAGCCCTTGGCGCCAGCCTCTACTTTTATAAGAGATCGTCAGACAGTGCCAAGGCTGCCGGCGACACCGCCGCGTCTTCGAAGACGGACAGCACCATGGCCGGAATGCCAATGGGCAACGCCAGTCCTGCGGACTCCAAGACCAGAACGGGACAGATCTACATTGCCCCAGAACGCCAGCAGTTGATTGGCGTGAAAACAGCGTCGGCCGAGATGAAATCGATCACGAAGGAGATCCGAACTGTCGGCAGAGTTGCTTACGACGAAACCAAAATCACGCATGTTCACACGAAGGTATCCGGCTTCATCGAGGACGTTTTCGCCGACTATGTCGGCAAACCTGTCAAGGCGGGTGAACCACTCTTTACGATCTACAGTCCCGATCTCGTCGCCACGCAGCAAGAGTATCTGCTGGCCCTGAAATCCAACGCGCTTTTGAAAGACAGCGCGTTTCCATGGGTCTCCAGTGGTTCCAATAATCTGGTTGAGGCTGCGAAGCAGCGGCTGTTGCTTTGGGATATTACGCCGGAGGAAATCCAGGCACTCGAACAAAGCGGCAACGTTAAGCGCGCCTTGACGATTCAATCCCATGTCAGCGGTATTGTGACGGAGCGGCAGGCATATCACCACGGCAGGTACGTGACTCCAGAGATGGACCTGTATACGATCGTCGATCTTTCAAGCGTTTGGGTCCTGGGTCAGGTCAACGAATCCGATTTGCCTTCTGTGCAAGTCGGCCAAATGGTTCAAATCGAGTTGCCTTACAGCTCGAATCTCAACCGGCGGCAAGGCCGCATTGTGTTTATCTCCCCTACACTCGATCCCAAAACACGCGCCGCGGAAGTACGCGTGGAATTTCCGAATCCAGACTCCACGCTTAAACCCGATATGTTCGTGAACTTCAAACTGAACATTCCCCTCGGGCGACAGCTCGCCATTCCCCCCGATGCACTTCTCGATACGGGAACGATGCAATACGTGTTCGTCGACAAGGGACAGGGATACTTTGAACCGCGTGAGGTGAAGGTCGCCGCCAGAACCGAGGATGTTGTGGCGATCGAGACCGGGTTGAAGACGGGTGAGCAAGTCGTCACATCTGCGAACTTCATTCTCGACTCTGAAAGCCGACTGCGAGGCGCTTTCGCCAGCATGGGCGAACCTTCACGTGTACCTGTCGGTGCGCCCGCGCCAGGGACGCAGAATCTTCAAGTCGAGGTTCTTGAACCCAAAACAGCGAAGCCGGGCAGCAACACGATTCGAATTCGTGTGAAAGATGCATCAGGGAAACCAATCGAAGACGCCGACGTTCAGGTCGGGTTGTTCATGCCGCAAATGGGAAACATGCCTCCGATGAGTTCGGACGCGATGCTGAAACCCGAGGGCGGAGGTGTGTATTCCGGGAGCATCCAATTCTTAATGGCGTGGACGTGGGAGACGACCGTGACTGCCAAAAAGAATGGTCAGGTCATTGGAGCTGCAAAGACCACGATTACGGCAAGGTAATGCATGGGGGGACCGGCTGGTAGTAAGGAGGCCGCGAAGCGGCGTACCACAGCGATCCGGACGGTGGGCCCGACGCTAAGAGAAGAAGAGCGATGATCAACAGAATCATTGAATATTGCGGTCAGAATCGAGGCATTGTCGTCATCCTCGTCGCGATGCTGGTGTTTGCTGGGTTGTATTCCATGCGTCAGATTCCGCTGGACGCAATCCCGGATCTCTCCGACCCTCAGGTGATCATCTATACCGAGTGGCCCGGCCGCAGCCCGAATCTTGTCGAGGACCAGATCACCTATCCCGTCGTGTCCGCGATGTTGGCAGCCCCGCGCGTCAGCGCGGTTCGCGGCATCTCCGACTATGGCTTCTCTTATGTGTACGTCATCTTCGAGGAAGGTACGGATATCTACTGGGGCCGCAGCCGCGTGCTGGAGTACATGAGCAAGATCGGCGGCAAGCTGCCTGAAGGCGTGTCGCCGCGCCTCGGACCCGACGCGACTGGTGTTGGTTGGGCCTTTCAGTATGCGCTCGTCGATAAAACGGGAACGAACAACCTCGCTCAATTGCGCTCGTTCAATGATTGGTACATGCGGTACTGGCTCGAGAGTGTGCCGGGCGTTGCCGAAGTCGCGACAGTCGGCGGGTTTGTGAAGCAATACCAAGTCAACATCGATCCAAACAGGCTTCGATCTTACGGAATACCAATCAACAAGTTGATGCAGGTGATCCACGACAGCAATAACGAAGTAGGCGGACGTGTCGTGGAATTCACGGGCAAAGAGTATCTCGTTAGGGGTCGCGGGTATATCCAGGCTGTCCAGGATATCGAAAAACTGCCGCTGGGTACGGACGGAAAAGGCACTCCCATTCTCATCAGCGATGTCGCGCGGGTGGAGCTTGGGCCGGACATGAGGCGTGGCGTCGCTGAATTCAATGGCGAGGGTGAAGTGACCGGCGGCATTGTCGTCGTCCGCTATGGCCAAAATGTGATGAACGTCATTCAGGCGGTGAAGCAAAAAATTGAGGAGATTCGCTCCAGTCTGCCGCAAGGCGTCGACGTGGCTGTGACGTACGATCGGTCGGATCTGATCGAACGATCGATTGACACGCTGAAACACACTCTCATCGAAGAGCTGATCATTGTCAGCGTCGTGATCCTGATCTTCTTGTGGCACGTGCCGAGCGCGATCATTCCGATCGTTACTATTCCGATTGCCGTCATTCTGTCTTTCATTCCGATGTATGGCACTGGCCTTACATCCAACATCATGTCTCTGGGCGGTATTGCCATCGCGATTGGCGCCATGGTCGATGCCGCTATCGTCGTTGTCGAGCAAACCCACAAAAAGCTCGAGCACTGGGAGGCTCAAGGCCGGCACGGAAGTGCCCAGCGCGTCATCATTGATGCAGTCAAGGAAGTCGGTGGACCAAGTTTCTTCTCGCTTCTGGTAATCGCCGTGTCGTTCATGCCCATCTTTGCCCTCCAATATCAGGAAGGCCGTCTTTTCAAACCGCTCGCGTTCACGAAAAACTTCTCGATGGCGATAGCCGCGGTCCTGGCGATTACGCTTGATCCGGCGATGCGGCTTCTCTTCATGCGAACGCAACCGTTCGTGTTCCGTCCACGATGGCTGGCCAGAGTTACCAATGCAATCCTCGTGGGCAGAATTCACAACGAAGAGCATCATCCAATCAGCCGTCCGCTCATGCGTGTGTACCATCCCGTCGTGCGTTTCGTTCTGAATTACAAATGGCTGGTGATCGTAACGGCGCTCCTGCTTGTTGCTTTAACGGCCCCGATCTATTTGCAGCTTGGCTCCGAATTCATGCCGCCGTTGAACGAAGGCACGATCCTCTATATGCCGATCACGCTGCCCGGTATCTCGGTGACCGAGGCGACAAAGTATCTTCAGATCCAGGACAAGCTCCTGACGCAGTTCCCGGAAGTTCAAAGTGTGTTTGGAAAGATCGGCAAATCCGAAACCGCGACCGATCCGGCTCCGATGAGCATGGTTGAAACAACCGTAGTCCTCAAACCCGAAAAAGACTGGCGGCAGGTTCGGCGTGAACGTTGGTACTCGCGGCGAAGTCCTGAGTTTCTGAAGCCAACACTTCGCCGAATCTGGCCGGAGGACGGGCCGATCGGTTGGGAGCAGCTCATCGAGGAAATGGACCACACGATCCAGATCCCGACCTTTGCAAATGCGTGGTTGTTTCCCATCCGAACGCGCATCGACATGATCACCACCGGAATCCGAACGCCCGTCGGAATCAAAGTGCTTGGTCCGAACCTCGACACGATCGAGAAAATCGGCTTGCAGCTCGAGAAAGTGCTACAGCCCATTGCAGGAACACGCAGCGCGTTCTTCGAGCGCGTGACCGGCGGCTACTACCTGGATTTTCAAGTTCGTCGCGAAGAGGCCGCACGCTATGGCCTCTCGGTTGGAGAAATTCAGGATGTGGTGGAATCCGCAATTGGCGGGGCTACGGTTACGACGACTGTCGAAGGCCGGGAACGGTATCCCGTGAATGTGCGTTATTCACGAGACTTTCGCAGTGACATTCCGAATCTCAACCGCGTACTGGTCTCTACACCCGAGGGCGCGCAGGTTCCGATCACACAACTCGCGGACATCACGCTGAGAACCGGACCATCGATGATCAAAAACGAAGAAGGCTTTCCGGCGGGATTCGTGTATGTCGATGTGACCGGCCGCGACATGGGACGTTACGTTGAAGAAGCGAAGCGCGTCGTGACCGAAAAAGTCCAGCTTCCTCCCGGATATCACCTTGTGTGGAGCGGCCAATACGAATATCTCCAACGCGTCGTGGAGCGTTTGTGGGTTGTGGTTCCGATCACATTGTTCATCGTGTTTCTGTTGCTGTTCTTCAACACGGGCTCGTTTGTGAAAACCGTCATCATCCTGCTCGCGGTGCCGTTTTCGGCAATTGGAGCTGTCTGGCTGCTGTACCTCCTCAACTACAACATGAGCATCGCCGTGTGGGTCGGTTTGATCGCTTTATTGGGCGTCGACGCGGAAACCGCCGTTTTCATGCTGCTTTACCTGGACCTCGCCTACAACGAACGAAAGGCCAAAGGCGAGATGCGAAATATCTCGGATCTGAAGGCCGCCATTCAAGATGGCGCTGTGAAGCGGCTTCGCCCCAAGGTCATGACCGTAGCAGTCATGTTTATGGGACTGGTCCCCATCATGTGGTCTAACGGAGCGGGTTCGGATGTGATGCGCCGTATCGCAGCTCCGATGATCGGCGGGATTTTCACGTCGTTCATTCTCGAGCTTGTCGTGTATCCCGCAATTTATGAAATCTGGAAAGGCCGTGAAGTACGCAGGCTTGCTGCCAGCGCACCTTCGGCCCCGTAGGGAACTTACGTATGTATGCGATGTTACTTATTCTTCTGCTGACCGTTGGCGGTCCGCAGGCTCAGCCCAGTTTTCAATACGATGTTGTGCGCTCAAGGTCGCCGATGCAAAAAGATGAACCCGGCCAACTCCGCATCGATGGATCAGGCATTCAATATCGTTCGGCGAACGGAAAAACCTCGGTGAGTTTGCCTTTTATCGATGTGCAAGAAATGGATGTCGCCGATCGGTCAACGATTCGCATCGAAACTTACGAAATCCTCAAGCGGAAGCTATCCGGGCGTAGAAGCTACGTCTTTCGTCTCCGTTCCTCGCGTAGTGCTGAGGAAAACGACCAGCTGACGCAATTCTTATCGGAACAAATCCGTCGTCCTCTTCTAGGGAGCCAATCCATCACGGCCCAGCCGGAATTTGAACTTCCGGCGTATCACCGCCACGTCGTGAGCGGTTGCGACGGAAGACTGCAGATCACACCGGAAGGGATTCGATTTCTAAGTACAAAAGAAGACCATTCACGAACCTGGAAGTATTCCGAGATTCAAACGTTCGGAGGTTCGAACGCATTTAGTTTTCGAATCACAACGCTTGCGGAGACGTTCACGTTCGATCTCAAAGATCGTTTACCCAAGGAGGCGTACGACTTGGTATGGCGGAGGGTTTATGACCTACCGCGATACGGCACCGCAAACACCACGCAGGGAGAAACAGTAAAGCCATGACCAAAGCCAGAAACCGCAAAGAAAAAACTGTTGTTGCGCGGTTTTGGTCTCGGCCGCCATTTTGGTTCGGTGTGCTCATCGTGTTTTTCGCAGCTATCATCGCCACGTGGGGAGTGTATTTCGAACACCAGGCTAGGCAGGTGCACGATGACGCCGAGTTGGCCCCCTGGGACCCGTCATGGCCGGACTTGCCTGGAGCGTCGGGTTTTGCCAATCACCCGTTCGAATTGATACGAGCAGCATACGCGTTTGCGGCACGCCGGCCTGATGTCGTCCAGTATCTTCCTTGCTACTGCGGCTGCGAAAAACAAGGTCACCAATCGTTGCAGTTCTGTTTTGTGAAGAAGCGTGCAGCATCCGGGATCGCGCAGTGGGACGGTATGGGTTTCACTTGAGGGGTCTGCCTCGACATCGCGCGTGACGCGATGGAAGCGACCCAGAGAGGCGTTCCGGTCCAGGAAATCCGGCGACAAATCGAGGCGCGATACTCGCCGACATACGGAACTGGAACTCCGACACCTCAACCGCCTTCTAATTAAAAGGAGAGAAATGACCATGAAATCAATCTTCGTCGCACTGCTGGCAATTACAGGAGTGATTACATTCATGGTGACCTTCCCTAAACGGGAGACTGAATTCGATCTGGCGAGAGTTATAGCGATTTCAATATTAGCTGGCATGTTGCTTTTTTCCGCTGGTGACGGATACGCACAAGTTGCCCCACTTGTCGATGATGCGCAGCGCGAGCAAATGAATCAGCTGATAGATCGAGTGCGCAACCGAGTTAACGAGGCGGCACAGGCAGCGACATACATCCTGGAAGCGGAGCAGCACCGGCATCAGTCAGACCGTATGGCCGAAGCTGGACGCCACGACGAAGCGCGAACCGAGTTGCGATTGGCAACCAAGATTGTCGACGCGCCCGGTCTCAGCGTTCAAGGCGATTTACTGTTTCACGATTACGTTTCGAAATTGCGTCAGGCTATGACTGCATTGGACAGGCGTCAGGATTTGGAAGAGCACGATGAGACTCCAGGCCTTGTCCGGATTCATTCGGCGCCGACATTCATCGAGGACATTCTAAAGGCGAATGCGTTACCGCCGAAGTTAGCCGCGGTTGTGATGGTCGAAAGCGCTGGCGATCCGAAAGCACTATCAGCGAAAGGTGCTCGCGGTCTATGGCAACTGATGCCCGACACGGCACGTCGTTACGGCCTGCGAGTCGATGATCAGATCGACGAGCGGGTAGACCTGGTAAAGTCCACTTTTGCCGCTGTTCGGTATCTCAGTGACCTATACGAGACGTTCCGCGACTGGCCGCTCGCCTTGGCCGCCTACAACTACGGGGAGAATCGAATCCAAAAATTGATGGACAGGACCGGGATCCGTCGATTTTCCGAAATGGCCGCCAAACGTCTGCTTCCAGCCGAAACCGCACAATATGTACCGGCAGTTTTGAGTCTGATGGCCAGCAGGAGGTAGATAGACCATGGCCAATATGAAGGTATTTGGCATTGTTTCAGGATGCTTGCTTCTCATGAGTGTGCCGCTTCTGTCGCAGAAGACCAAACGTTCCCAGGACAGCTCGACGTTGCAGGTGGCCGTCGATCTTGTCTTACTTGACGTTAGCGTTCAGGACAAGAATGGTCAGTCTGTGCGCAATCTGGAACAAAAGGACTTCAAAATATACGAAGACAAGGTGGAGCAGCAGATTGCTTCCTTCAGTTCGGAAGAATCACCTGTCAGTTGGGGACTTGTTCTGGACCGAAGCAGCAGCATGGAAGCCATGATGAATGAAGTCTATCAATCGGCGCTGAATGTTATCGACCAAGGCACGAATGAATACCAGATGTTCATCATGACGTTCAATAACAAAAAAGAACTTTCCGCTGAACTCACAACGGAACGCCGCAAGCTTGCAAATTCCATCTTTGGCTTGCATGCGGAAGGAAATACCGCTCTTTACGACGCTGTGGACACGGCACTCGATTACGTCAAACACGGAAAACATCGTAAGAAGGTGTTGGTCGTGATTACGGATGGGGGGGACAACCGAAGCCGGGTTCGATTCGGCCGACTCGTCGATCGCGTAAAAGAAAGCGATGTCCTTATCTATACCGTGGGGATGTACGGCATCATGGTCAACAATCCAACGGAAATAGGTTCGACTAGCCAGGCACGACAAGAACTCAAGCAACTTGCCGAGACAACAGGAGCGTACGCCCACTTCCCAACCGACGCTGAAAAGTGCCTCCAGGCGATGGAGAAAATCGCTCGCGAAGTGAGCGAACATTACACGATCGGTTTTTACCCGACCAATCCTGTGCATGATGGCCGGTGGCGTAAGCTCAAAGTCGCAGTGACCGCGCAGTCGAATGATAGGTATGTTGTCCGCACGCGTACTGGGTATTATGCGCATGGTCAGGTGGGCGCATAAGGCAGGCTATGTAGTGGGGTTTGGCGGTGGAAGAGGCAGGCGAGACAACGGTGTTAGGCGCGCAATGCCGGTTTCATTCGGCAAAGCCTGAGTCGCCGCGATCACGAGGTGCGCGAGAGCTCTCGATGTCAGAGCCGCTTCGGCCTCGGCTGCAGTTGCCTTCTCGAGATCCAAAACGCGATTGTTCAGAATCTGTAGGAAAGCCTGAGATGGACGTCGCGACTTGAGGAACAGAACGGCAATGTCATCTCGCAAAGCCGTGCGTGCTAGGTTTTTGGTGTGTCGCAACTGCTCGCGCTGAGCGTTGGCGGCGTAGAGCAGTTTGACGAGCTGTTTGTATTCGCGGGTTTCGTTCGTATTCATTGATGTTCTCCTTAAGTTCGATTTCGATTGACGGTTGCATCCAGCCGCGGAGTGAAGACTCCGCGGCTGAACGGAGTCACGGCTGCGGTGTGGCCGCAGCCGGTGTCTCGGTTTTCTGTTCGGTTTCGGGTTCGTCCCCCTTGTTCCGCGCGACGACGTGGCAGGCGCGTTCCCACTGTCGGAGCGTCTCTGCATCGTCGGAGAAAACGTTCCGGACGATCGCATCGAGACGACGTACGGCCTGGATGCCCTGCTGAATCGCGGTGCGGGTTTGGGCAGTGGCGTCGGTGTGGGTCTTGAGCCCGGTTTCCTTCTCGCCGATCGCGCGTTGGAAGTTCTGGATGTCCACGTTCAGATCGTCGAGAAAGTTGGGCCGCATCCCGTGTTGAACGAATGCCGCCGCCGATGGGGTTGCGAGTTCGGCAAAGGCAGTCGCTGTAGCCAGCAACACCTTCGCGTTTTCCTCGCGAGGAATGCGGAATCCGCTGTCGAATCCCGGTTGGTCCAACGCGATGGCCGATGCCGTGCGCGCGATCGCTTCCAGCGAATCGACCAAAGCGGCGCGCGCAGCGGCCTTCCACGTCAGACTGTGTTGAACGGTGCGCAGGCCCACGGACTGAGACGCGGCAAGCGCTTCAGCGCGAAGCTTCGCGGAAGTGACGTCGGCAAACGCTTTGCCGGCGATCGAGGTTTCGGGGAATCGATCACGATGGGCGGCACCGAAATCGATGACGCGTCCAAACATGTCGAGTTGGTTACGTTGAGGTTTTTCCATGGTTGTTGTCTCCTAGGTTTTGCGGTTGAGTGGCTGCGAGGAGCGATCCGGCGGTTGCGGAGAGTCGTCTTGCGATTGCGAGGACCCGTCTCGCAACTGCGGGGACCCATCCGGCGACTGCGAATCCCCGTCCGACCATTGCGAATACCGATCCTGCAACTGCGAATCGGCATCCTACGGTTGCGAATTCGCCCCCGGCGGTCGCGAGGAGGCGCCCGGCGACTGCGGCGACCAATCCGACGGCTGCGAATTGCCGCCCGGCATTTCGGAATGGCCGCCCGCGCGTTCCGAACAGCTGTCCAACACCGTTGGGTGGGTTCCCGTCAGTTCTCTGAATCTCGCTCCGCATCGTCGTTCTCCTTTCCGAACCATCGAGCTTGTTCGCTCGATCGTTCATCGTCGAAGCAAACGATAGGGAACGCGGTCCAGTGACTTAAAGTGACTTATTCGTGATTTATTGGTGCCGTACCAGTTCCGTGTGAGTGCCGTAGCTACGGCACCAGCTTAGCTCTAGTACGGTCTGCGGCTGGGGAGATTGGCCTTCTCTCTCCACTTGTAGAGATTGCTGCGTTCGGTATGCGTCATGTCGTACCACAAGTCTTCGGCGAGAGCGGTGGAGTGGTTGCCCTTTTCAAGTTCCTCGACGGTCTGTTTATATCTCTCGTCTTGGAAGTAGCCAAATGCTTCCGGCTGTTCGACGGCCATTCGCTTCATGCGTTGGCCGTCAGGATAGTGAGCTACCGCATCCATGGCTGTCCACATTTTGTCGTGTGTTAGCACCTGTGTGATGCGCTGCTTATTTCGAAACCGGCCTTTCAGCTGCTCCTGGGTGTTCGGCGTTGCTTTCGGACTGTCGATGACGGGTGCAAGGTTTAGAAGCCGGTCGCGCGTACGGCCGAATATGATTTTCACGGCGGACGAGAGCCGCTCGAGCCGCAGCATGTCCAGTCCGTCCTCCGCGACCATCGTGAAGAAACAGCCGCCCCGGTACTCCCCCGCGTCCCCGGGCGAATAGACCGAGGGAAATCCCGCCCAAACCGACTGCCGGTTCAGTGCACTTGAGGCCCCACCCCGTGATGCCTGCCACCCTCTCCCGACCGGGGTTTTCCACCCACGGTTGTGTTTCTCTCTCCGTCCCCCCCCC
>JACXTT010006425.1_pt1 | contig 16753 bp, 14 predicted proteins | sample 9270951 | NCBI WGS metagenome assembly JACXTT01 (sample SAMN15532306, study PRJNA645909) | rock metagenome | isolation source: weathered quartz diorite | place: Puerto Rico | collected 2017-06-21 | reverse complement strand
GCAGCCCTTAAACAACCCTTTTGGCCCAAGGGTGTAAACTATGTCTTAGGAACGTTCTGTAAAGGATCTCTCCGGACTGTACACACGTGGTCTGGCGGAGAGGGTGGGATTCGAACCCAGCCGCTTCGGCTATCCTACCATCTTTTCAGCAACATAAGCGAAAACTGCATGGATATTGGCGATTTCTACAGTCTCGCCCCTTTCAACTATTTCAATCCTTTCGCATAAGTAGAACCAATTTCGGCCCAAAGCAGACACCAAAGACACCAAAGGCTCTTCCACTGATTCAACTGCTTCAAATGTTTGCGTTAAGCTCCTATCCTCGGAGACACCGACTGTTCATCACACCCTACCAGCCTGTTCTGCTCCTCCTCGGGATCATCCCTCCGAATCGCAAATCATACTCGATGGTGCTCCATCGTCCAAACTCCGAACAATGAGCCGCAAACGCCTGTCACGAGCGGCTTCCAGTGCCTCCCGCTGGACGAGCTCGCATCCATTCTCGCTCATCGCTAAGGCGCGTTCGTAGGAGACCCACGGCAGGTGCTGGGCACCCCGCTCGATACTTGGGTCGGCTGTGAAATAACCGGGGACATCCTTGATAAGCTCGCAGCATGCCGAACCGAGCCCATCCGCAAGGAGGACTGCGCTCAAATCCGAACCACCACGGCCGAGTGACACAATTGCCCCTCTTTCTGTGATGCCGAAAAATCCCGGTACAACGACAATGGAATTCTCCTGAAGGGCGGCTTTAATCGGTTGCGCCAAGACTCGCAGAAACGGCTGGGCTTTCCGTCGTCCATCGACACGCAAGCCCGTTTCATGAATATTCAGTCCCGCCGCTGCAACGCCAAACGCCTCAAGATGCAGAGCTAGTAGAGCGACTGACTGTGTCTCTCCCGTTGACCATAGCAAGTCGAGAGTCGCCGGATTCGGACGACCTACGACTCCGCCTGCGAGTCGCTCCAATTCATCGGTATGCCCGTTCTGCGCGGAAACCACGACAACGAAGCGTTCTTCCCGGCACTTGGATAATCGCCGCGCAAGAAAGTTAGCGGTTCGTTGATACGATTGCTGTCCTACTAGGACCGACCCTCCCACCTTGGTGACTACAACCCGCCGCGACTCCGAATCATGCATTCTTTCATCCTCCAAACTCTCAACGGCCAGCCGGACACTTCACCTGCGATCAGTCCGCAACGACTGTGGGCGTCCTCAGGCGCACGTTTTCCTTGCTACACGGCATTGAAGGCCAATTCTCTTGAGGTTTCCCGTTCTTGCCGGTCTTTCCAGGCTTTCCATGAGGCTCTCTTCGAAGGCGTGAGCCAGGGGCGACGGCCGGAGCCTGCGTCGCACAACCCAAAACGCTCGGTAGGGGAAAACGCCTCTTACACGCGTTATGAGAAAGTCTTTGCCATTCGCATCTCTCGCAGCTCGTCCCGACACCAGAGCCAAGTCCAAACGGCGCTCCGCCAGTTCCTCGAACAAAGTTGCGAGTCGGTCGCAAGCAACGTCCACTCGGACGTTTGGAAACTGCCCTTTGAATCGCTTGAGAAAGTGAGGAATCCATTCGAAACTCTCCCGGCCCGTCAAACCGATCCGCAAAGTGCCGACGCGATTCCCGCCGTCTCCCTTCAAGGCCGTTAACGCCTCGTTCCGCAACCCAAGGATTTGACGCGCGTACTCGTACAATACTTCGCCGGCGTGCGTCAGACGCGCACCGCGCCGATGGGAACGATCCAAAAGAGGAACGCCAATCCCCGCTTCGAGCTTACGTAAAGCCAAGCTGACCGCGGGCTGCGTCCGAAAAACGCGCTCCGCGGCCCTGTGGAAACTGCGCTCCTCTACGACCGCCACAAACATTTCCAGTTGCATGAGCTCCATGTCAGATCTTCCGTTCTCCGTGGTTCACAAAACGAATGAGGCCGTTATCCACTTCGGATAACGGCCTCTGGCACTCGGTTAATCTCTTTCGCCCTGGCTGCTATCCGGCTCCTCCATTTCGGCTAATTCGTACAATGGCGACAGCCACTACGGGAAGAATCCCATTGACGTGGGACCGCATGACTACAAAGGAGAAGGCAACACGCAAGCCCACCATTGGATAGTAGTAGGCGGCAGATGCCTGCGTTTGGCGTTCGTTTCCCATTTTCTTTATTAATACATGACACCCCCAAGGAAAATCCAATAAGTACTGCTTATTTCGCTTTCGATAATCCTTCCACACAAAACGTCCGCGCTCGCGGTCCTTGCGCCCGCGATGAACTGGATATGCAGCGTGCCCTCGGGATGGCTCTCTTCTCCCTTCACAACCGAAAGAGCTTCGTCCCGCAATCCTAGAATCTTTTGCGCGTATTCATAGAGCCGCTCGCCTGCCGGAGTGAGACGCCCGCTCCGGCGGTTTGAACGATCGAGCAGCGGAACGCCGATCCTTCCTTCCAGTTTGCGGAGACCGATACTCACCGCGGGCTGCGTGCGAAAGACGCGTTCCGCAGCACGCAGAAAACTCTGTTCTTCGGCAACTGCGACAAACATTTCGAGCTGCATGAGTTCCATTTCGGCGTCTCCCTATTTCTCGTAGCCCATAAACATCAAGGCCGCCATCCCAACTAGATAGCGGCCTTTGGTCTTGCCTACACTTGCTCTTGGCTCGTCGCTATCCCGTTTCGGCGACCTCGCTAATTCGTACGACGGCGCCAGCGACGACAGCAACTACACACGGGCGGAACGACACGCGTACCGTAAACGCAGCTCCGTAGGAGCCCTCGGAAAACTTGGCTGGAGTCCGAAAGAATGGAGTTGGGTCTTGCATGCTCTGTTCTCAATATCACGCCGCGTCTAAAGCAGTCCAATAAATACCACTTATCTTCATGGGACTCTAGCATTCAATGATGTTCAAAGTAGCAAGCCCGCCGAGCGATGTCTCTTTGTACCGGCTCTGCATATCCTTTCCCGTTTCGTACATCGTCTTGATCACCTGATCGAGCGATACCTTGTCCTTACGCCCGCCTCAAAATCTCGTGATGGATTAGCAAAATGACTGGCAATCGCAGGTGCTTCTGGCCCCCGGCAGTCAAAGTACCGCTGCCTTCTTCTCGTTCTCTTCCTGCATTTTCCGAAGCCCGCGCCACCTCTCATATTGCGCCTGCTTGGCGGGGTCGGGATCCTCTTCGCCCAGAAGCCAGAAGTTGAACCAGTCGTACAGGCGCGTCATGGAATTGTAAATATTCAGCGGCCGAAAAAGAACGTGGTCATCATCCAAGTAAAGAACAAGCTCCGCTTGGCCGCCCTGCTCCGCAATGGCATTATAAAGCTCAAGGCCGTTCCAGTAGTTCGAGGAATATTCCAGGAGCAATGGCGCACATAATCGATCCATATTCAAGTTCGGCGCAACCTCTTTCCAACGGGCATAATAATTACCGTACGGCCCGCCTCCGAAAAAATTCCTCTCTTGTTGCCGCCACTCGTCATCCTCTCGCCAATACTCCCCCGTATCGTGGTTCCCTCCTTCTCCAGACGCGGCAGCCTGAAACCATGCTGGGAAGTGCGTGATGATATAGTCCGTCCAAAAGGCGCCGTAACTCCAGCCCATGATGCCCATTCGTGCAGTGTCCGCGATTCCATTATGGATCAATACGTCTATCGCAGAACGAACGTCGTCGACGACCCCGTCAACCTCCCTCGCCTTGGCTTTCTCGAAGTCGCCGAATGGATAGTCAAATGTTGTGCGGGAGATGTTCATCAACAGGACCGCATAACCCTTTCCGGCAAAGGCCTGCGCTGGATAGTTGGAGAAGCCAGGTGCCGCTGCAATAAATCGTCGACCGCCATAAAGGTTATACAACATTACGACAAGCGGATAGCGTTTGCCGGAGGTGTATCCGACGGGCAATATAAGTCCTGCACTTCCTTCTCCCCACTTGTTCGGCCATGTCAGCTTGCTTACCTGGCCAAGCTGGATCACGTCATACTGCGGGTTTACCCTGGTCAGCCTTCGCGGCGACTCTTTCGGTACGCCGTCCTTTAGTTCGATAGTCACAACATCCGGCGGCACCATCGGTGTCTGTCGGATACACGCGGCGCGGCTGCTCTTAGCATCGATTGAACAGTCGGAGACAATGTCGCCGTATTGGGTTTCAATCATCTCTGCGATTCTGGCTCCCATCTCCGACTTGTTGGCGAAGTGCAGCGCTTCTGCGCTTGATGTCGTTGCGGCCGGTTCCAGAGCGCCATCGGAAAGCTTGTATTTATACAGGTTTTGCTCATATCTCCGGTTACCCGGTTTGACCTCACCTTCGGAGTAAAATGTGAGTGCTCTCCCGGCATCGGCCCATCTCAGGCCCAGGCTATATCCTAAGGTCGTGAGCAGTGGGCGGACGGACTTGCTGGCTAAGTCGAGCATTGCCAGAGTGTAGCGGGAATCATCGTCCGTTTGATATAGCAGTGCAACTTGTTTCCCGTCAGGCGAAATCAGAAACTCCGGATCAGCCGTCCCCATGCTTCTAAACATGCGGGTGGTCCATAGTTTATGTGCAGACCGTTTGGCGGCTTGCAATGACCAGAGTTCGAATGGAACCCTCCAGAACCGAATGTCAGTAAGGGCTTGCACAAGATCGGCACCTCTGTAGACAAAGCCGCCTTCTGCTTGTCTGGCTTGCTCGCGTCTTGCTCCCCCAATGTCGTAGACAGCGTAAACGAGGTAGCTTCCGTCAGGAGAAAGCTGGTAGGAATTAGTGAAATCCAGAGCGGTGGGCTCCCAAAAATGGGCGAGCCGACCCTTTACGTGCGTCAGTTGTTCCAGCCCTCCGCCTCCCAGGTGTACGCGCCAGAGTTGATTGCCATTTTTTGTCTCTAAGACAAAGAAAATCGTTCTTCCGTCAGGAGACCACCGTACGCCGCTGATGTGCACCCCGCTAGCAAGCACCAACGGAGAACTGGGCAGTGATGCACTGACAACGTAGAGCACGGAACGATCTTCGTTGGTCTTCACTCTGGATTCAGTCACGACATATGCAATGTGTGTCCCGTCTGGCGCGATCTGCGGGCTCGAAGGTATACGCAGGGCCAAAGTGTCTGCGATGGTAATCGGATGAGGCACGACCGCCTCTGAGCCGACGTTGGGCATCGGTAGCTGGCGATACGAGATCTCCGGCCTGGACACGGCCGGCGCCGAGCTCGATCTCATCCTCGCACAAGTCTGCGCAGCGGCGCCCAGATTGGTAATGTAAGCTAGGCTGACTGAAATGAAGAGGAGGCCAACTATTTGCCCGATTCCCTTTCGAAGGCTTCGAGTCGTTTGCTCATCGATGCCATGCGGCCCCGTGTTGCTCTTCACCTTAAAGTAGGCTAGAGGAGTTCTTGCCGCGACATAGTACGGCGTTGCCCTTGTCTCAGGCTCCTTTCGTACGCAGCGAACTCGCCTCATACTCTCGCCCTATTAATTCGGGTCATTTATAACTGATCCGTCGCCATAGACACGCAAGGTTCCCACGTCCGTGTAATCGCCTCGCCCAGGAGCCGGCCACCCATATGCCGGATAACGTTCCGCCCTAAACAGGTCCGTTACTCGCCGTCGAGGGTTACCCTCGGGTCGCGTTCCAGCCGAGGTTTCCCAGCGCTTGAAGCGATGTGACCTGATCCGTCGCACGATCTCACCGTCGAGACGGTGAAAGAGCCGCCGGGCAGGCCCGCTTGTAACATTCTACCCACCGCCGCAGTGGTGGATTGAGCTCCTCAATCAACAGGTCCCTGGCGTTCAAACGGACTGCCCGTTTCGAGGTTGCCGAACCAGATCCATGAAGCGACGGATCGGTTTGTTCCGGAGAGTATCTTCCTGTATTGCTCGTGGCGCACTCAGAACTGCAGCTTTAGGGCAAATTGAATCGATCTCGGCCCTCCAATTTGGAAAATCGGATTGAAGGCCCCGCTACCGGCAGCGAACGCCCCTCCTCCCAAGCCTCGTGCCAACATCGTAATCGACTGCCCAAACAGGGGGTTGCTGAGATCACCTATCGGGTTAGCAAAATTCGGATGGTTCAGCAGATTGAAAAATTCTGCCCTGAACTGCAAGCCCCAGGATTCACTCAGAGCGAACTGCCGGCGAACGGCAAAATCCCATTGCGAAGCGCCAAACCCCCGCAATGCATTCCGACCTAGCGTTCCCTCCCTAAGAGGGAACCCTGTCACAGGATCAATGGGCGGGTCAACGAAAGCGGCTGCATTGATCCTCCGGTGACCGGCCACCGCACGGTCACTTAGAAAAAGGGGCACGCCAGCCACCGCGTCTGGCCGGACAGTCGCAAAGTCCTTGCCGAAAGAAAAGGAAAAGAGATTCCCGTTGAACACATCCACCGGAACGCCCGAACGGGCCTGGATAATGTTATCCACCGACCAGTTCCCAAGGACAGACTGGAGCACTCGATTGGCGCGCGGCGCCGGAAGGTTCCACGTTACTGCGGCGGAGAACGAGTGTCGAACATCGAAATCCGAAGAACCACGGTTTGCATTCCGACTCAGCCCCGCGACGAAGAGATTTGATGGCAGAGCAGAGGAACTGGAAGCTGTGTCGATCGAATGGGACCAAGTGTAGGAAGCCAGACCCTGAACACCTTGGGACAATCGGCGCTCAAATTGAACCTGCAGGGAGTGGTAGTCAGAAGTGACACCGTTGCGTACCAGCTCGGCACCGCCGAAATTCGGATTGGGCATGAAAACTTCTTCCGGCTGAATGAGCCGACGGCCGACAGCGGCCAGATAGGCCATGGAGGCTTTCTGGTTGTTCCCCAAAGACTTTTCTAAAGTGACGTTCCACTGGTAGACACGGGGAAGTTTCAGATCGGGGTTGAAGGCCACGAGGGTTCCGGACTTCAAACTATTCAATGAAATCGGCGGAGGCTGAGTAATGGCTGGGTCTAATGGAAAGCCGAGATTGGCACCACCAAAAGGCTGGCCGAGGATAAACGTCGACGCACCGAAGGGGAAGGTGCCGCCGAATAGCGCGTCGCCAATTTGCTGAGTGGCAAGATCATAGAAGAGGCCGAACCCTCCCCGGACCACGGTTTCCCATCCTTTGGCTTGTCGGAGCTCGTAGGCTGCGCCGACGCGGGGGGCGAAGTTATTGTACTTCGTCTTAAACACTGGTGTACCTGTAGGCGCCAGGGCCAGCGCGCTCAAATCGTCAAACTGGGTCACAGCCAATAGGTCTGGGCCGTTGATCGTGGAAGGAGCAAAGTCCACATCCCACCGCAGTCCGTAGGTGAGGACTAGGCGAGGGATGACCTTCCAAGTGTCTTGGAGGAAGGCGCTAAGATTTCGAAACAATACACTGCCGCCTCTGTTGGCGACGATAAAAACGAACGCCGGCGTTCGTGCGAGTACTGATGGTACGTCTTGGAACGCAACCTGTGAGGAGTAAGCCGCGGGACCAAAAGCCGGCGAAAGACGACGATAATCAACGCCAAACTTCAGGCTGTGCGCCCCTGTTTGGAGCGAAACGCTATCGACAACGTTGAATTGTTGCTGCCGATTTTCAGCCAGTCTTCCCAGCCCCCAATCACTACCTTGCAAATCGAGTACAAAGAAGGAGAACTGCGCATTCTTGCTGGAAAAGCCAGCAGGAAACAAGATGGAATCAGGGGGGACAGTAGCCCCACCAAGAGTGTCCAGGCGAGAAAAGCCTCCCGCACTGGTTCGGCTGTAATTAAATCGAAAATCGTTGACCCTGGCCGGAGTGACGGCCCACGTAGCGCCCGACGTTAGCGTTTGGGTCTTGATCCGTTGTGAACCGATGGTACTCAGGCTTGAAAGACCTCCTAGGCCTCTCCTTGTCACCAACTCCGAAGGCGCGTGATTGTATCGTCCGAAAAGAGTCAGCCGGCCTTTGAGGGTGTAGTCGATGCGAAAGCTCGTTGCATTCATCGAGGACCGGTCCGAAAAACCGGCGTTGAACTCGGCTTGGCCGTTTCCCAAATCCGATCCGTTCGGAAGAGGGTACGCATTCAAGAAGGGCTGTATATCCACCGCAGCCGACTGCCGCGCGCTCAGAGAAGGCACCGTCGTAATGCCCGTCTGGGGCAGCCGCAAACGCTGTCCCTCGTAAGAGAAGAAAAAGAAAGTCCGATTCTTAATGATCGGCCCGCCCAGCACGCCCCCAAAATCATTGATCCGTTCCGGGGACCGGGGCAGACCCTTTTGATTTGAAAACCAGTCGTTAGCATCCAAGACGTTGTTGCGCAGAAACTCAAACAGCGCACCGTGAAACTCGTTCGTTCCCGAACGGGTTGCGATGGAAACTTGGGCCCCCGGGGTACGGCCAAACTCAGGCGCATAAGTGGAAGTCTGGATGCGAAACTCCTGCAGGGCGTCCTGGGAAACCAGGTTATTGGTCCCCCCTAGCACACTGAAGCCTGGAATCGCACCTCCTGCTCCTTGGGAAAGGCCCCCGAAAGCGGGAAGGCCAATGTTCGCGCTTACGCCATCGACTGTGAAGTAGTTGGCACTGGCTCGTTGTCCGTTGACGCTAAATTGCCCCGGATCGGTAAAACTCGCGGGCGTGACCACGACTCCCGGCGTGAGTTCGATCAGTGTCTGGAAGCTTCTTCCATTCATCGGTAGGTTCTCTGCGAATTGTCGATCTACGACCGTGCTCACCGCTCCGTCGGTAGTATTAATGTGCAAATCGTCCGCTCTTACGGTAACCGTCTCCGCGATGGAACCAACTTGCAGCGCAAAGTTTCGGACCACGTTGTCCTGAACATTGAGCGTCATCTCCGTGACGGTAACGCTTTTGAATCCGGGCTTTCGAACATTGATCAAATAGTGTCCGGGACGCAACGATGGAATTGTGTACAGGCCGTCCTGATTTGTTTTCACCGTTACCGACTGGTTTGTGTCGACGTTCTTGATCTCTACCTCCGCATCAACAATTACCGCCCCAGATGCGTCGGTGACGCGGCCATAGACGCCAGCCAGCTCCGTCTGTGCGCCGCTCGGCGCTGCCCCAACGAGTAGCAGCAAGAGCGCAAGTGTCCCCACGGTAAGTGGGGCCAGGAAAACTGATACGGCAAGTCGCGCCCGGAAAAAAGATGCGAAGGCGCTGAGCCTCAGCCGCCCAGCGCCTGGCATCGCGAGTGGTGGGGTGAGTGTCTGCACTCGGTTTGGTTGCTTCGTGTCGCCAATCCTCCGCGCACTTAAGGAAGTTGCAGGGGCGCAGTCGGCGACCGTACTTGCGCCTTGCAACGCGCTTGCGGCGCTCCCCTGAACTCTGCGTCTTCCGACGGAAGAAGGAAGAAATTCAAAATTCTGTATGAGGGCCCGAAGACGACACAAAAAGCTAGAGATGAGTCGAGACACAGTGGAAATCCCCCTTTGTCTTCTGTATGCCTCGCATCCCAACGAGTTGTGTCATCTTGCTTTCATTTTCTTCCAGTTCTGGTACGGCCACATCGCTTCCGCGCACCTTGCGCCCGCTTTCCGTTACCCTTCGCCGCTCTTCCCCAAATGGGGGATTCCCTATTTTGGGGAATCGTCTCCCGGTCGAGTATACAGGCAATGTGAATGCGAAGGATCGTGGATATCAGAAAGCTTATAACCGCTTTCGGGAGCGGTTGACCCAGGCGCGCCAGCAGGCCGGTTTGACTCAGGTTCAGGTCGCGAAGCGACTGAACCGGCCGCACTCCTACATCTCCAAATGCGAGCTCGGCGAGCGCCGTGTCGACGTGATTGAGTTGCGTCAGCTTGCCAAGCTGTATCGCAAGCCGATGTCGTTCTTCTGGTCTTAGCCGCTTCCTCACCTTTTTCTCCGCACCATCCCGTCCAGCTTTCACCAGCCGCCTTCGCCGCCCGGCCTGCCCCGGCCGCCTCCCCTCCGCCGCCCCCCTCCTGGCCATCGCACTCTCCTCTTGCCCTTCATACGTTCGTCCAACCCCAAGGCACGGACGTGCTTCGGCTCACCCGCAGGTAAGCCGCAAATTTTTCTGCACCTGCCCCTACATACCCCCACTCCTCCTCCTGTTCCACCGCCTCCACAGGCTCGGGTCTCTGCCACTGGAACCACCAGGCGCAAATCGCTCAATCTGCAAGCCAAAATCGCCCGTCTATGGCGACGGGCGTCGCTCGCACCACCGGCGAAACACATCGCTTTCGCGCTGCGCTCAAACTGCCTCCGCCCCCGCTTCCGCAGGGTCGCCTACGGCGAAATTCAAGCCCTTTGGCTTCGGCGAAAGTCGTCGCTTAACATGGCGAAACTCGTCGCTTCCGGGACAGCAACCTCCAGAGTAGACTCAGCACGTGCCCGAGGCGCGAAAAGTGAAAAGACCTGCACCGTTAGGTCCGACGATTCAGGCGAAGCCGGATCTCTGTCCCTTCTGTGACAGCCGTCGCATCATCAAGCGCGGCTTGCGCAAGAACAGCCTACGCCAGCTCCAAATCTATTTGTGCAAGGACTGTGGCAAGTACTTTTCGTCTTTGGCGGGCCTGAAAGGTGTCAAGTATCCCCCACGCGTCATCGCGCGAGCCCTTTGCCTGTACAACCTCGGCCATTGCCAGGAAGAGGTCGCGCGCCGCATCGCGTCTGAGCACCGCATTACAGTACCCCGCCGAACGATCTCCGATTGGCTCTCGGGCTACCGGTCTATCACAGCATTCCATCGGCTTCGCCCCGCCGCCGTCCTCCAGTTCGGCCACAGCATGCTGAAGGAGCGAACCCTGGAACACCGGCAGGTCTATCAATACAAAGTGCATCTCGCCAAGCTCGCGCTCACCGCAGGCTCGGTAGCTCACGACGTAGCGGCAAAAGTAAAGACGTATCTCTTGAGTGTTTTTGAAGACTTCCCCGATTCTCTGTTCCAAGATGACGGCATTGTGAGTCTGGAGACGCAGAACACCCCCGACCCCAAACCCTCGAAGCTACCTGTTGGCATCAGGTCTTCCAAGTCCCGCTTTGAGGTGCTCCCTCTAACGCGAAGCGAAAAGCAGAATCTTGCCATTGATCTCGCTGCACTCGGTCTGCTGCTTGCCCGCAAAAATAGAGACCGGCATGGGTCCATACAGGATTTCATGCTGGCCAACGATTCCTGCACCATCGCGTGCGAAGTGCCCGTCTACCTCACTGCCGAGGAGCTTGGCTATTACAAGTCCAAGGGATTCTTCGTGACCTTGCCAGAGTCGCCCAAGCCAATCACAGGTCATATCGATGTCGTGCAAGCCCGAAACGGCTTTATTCACCTACTCGACTACAAGCCGAAAGCCCGCCAGATTGACCCTATCAACCAATTGGTGGTGTATGCGCTGGCCTTTGCCTCACGCACGCGGCTGCCCGTCAAAGTGTTTAAGTGCGCGTGGTTTGACGAGAAAGACTATTTCGACTTCTTCCCGCTACAGGCCATCAAAAGCAACACCGCGTCCGCGACGCCTTGACTTCACAAGGAAATGCAGTCCGCCAGGACGCGCGAACGAATCATCGGCAAGCCGCTTATGGGTGATTGGCCTGATTGCGCAGATACGCGTACAACAGCTTGTCGCCCTGCGGCGCGGTGGGATTCTTGCCGGGCGGCTCCACGGTAACAAACACGGAATCGATCTCGCTCAGAACTTTCGGATCGTCGTATTTGAAGACCCAACGCCTTTGCGATTTATCGTCCGAATAGAAGATTCCGAGGCTCCTTGCCTGCTGGCCACGCCCTTCTTTCTTGCCCCAGACGCGATAGTTGTAGCCGGCGTTTTGCACCCGATGATCGTTCAAATCGTAGGCGTAAAAGATGAGCGACTTGCCCTCAGTGAAAAAGATTCTGCCGAGGGCGGGGCGCGTTTTCCCTTTTGCGTCGGTGTCAAACACGTCGGCAATGTGGAGATTCCGCGCTGCCATCAGTTCGCGAATGTCGCGGTCTGCCGCGAGGAGGTCGCGCTCGCGGGAGAGCGCCGCGGTTTGATCCGCCAACTGATCGAAAAGCTCCCGAATCCGGCCCTGATACGATGCCACCACGCTCTCGTTGGACGCGTGCGCCGCTTCTAGCTGCGTTTTGACGCCCGCTAGGTCAACTTGAGACTGCGCAATCTGCCACTCTAAATCATCGATTCTCGCTTCACGGATTTTGAGCTCGGCGGCAAGCGCGCCGCGTTCTTTCTCTGAAGCAGCAGCACTCGCCCCAAGATCGCTCGCGGCCTTTCTTTGCTGTGCAAGGGAATTCTTCAATGACGTGACTTCCGAACTCAGTTTTCGGTTTTCCGTCTGGAGTTGGCCAATCGTTGTGTCCTCCGCTGCCTCTGCGGCGTCGGTGCCAACGGACACAGCAGGCGACGAACCGACGCTGCCTGTTGCAACACGCCGGACGGAACGCCCCACCTCACGGGACTTCCAGTAATAGCCACCGGCGAGACCCGCAGCAAGGAGGAACACGGCAGCCGCAGGAAGAGCAAAGCGCAACGTCCAACCCCTGTGCACGGCCCGCCGTGGCAGCTGTAGCTCCTGGGGTTCCACTGGGTGCGAAAAAACAACGCCCTCTACCTCCGCCCTCTTCAAAAACTTCTGCCGGAAAAGTGCAGAGTCGATGTAACGAATTGCTTCGTCTCCGCTCACGGACTGCTTCGCCATGCCGTTCGCCGCGCGAAGCGCGCCGAGCTGCAAAAATTGCGAATAGATCTCGCGGCATGACGGACAGCCGGCCATATGCTCTTTCAGTTCGGCAAGCTCCGCGCCTGAAGCTTCACCGACGCTGGCCGCCGCAGAAAGTTCCTCGAAACGTTCATGCGCTGCCACGACTAACCTCCCCGAGACCCAGGACTGCCTCACTACGGACAGGCTCCGGTTGAGCCGTCAAGCACGCCCGCAGATGGTGGAGTCCTCGGTAGTAATGATTGCGCACCGCGCTGTAAGACTCGCCTGTCTGCTCTGCTACTTCGCGCAGCGTCAGGCCTTCAAAAATCACCCTCTGTATGGTCCTCCTTTGCACTTCATTCAGCGTACCGAGAAGCTGCTCGACCAGCTGTTTCAGTTCGGGAACCGGGATGCGCGGGCTTCCATGAGTATTTGCTTCCCATTCCATGACCTCTTCGAGATCAGGCCGATTGTAGAACTGTCTCAGGACCAGATAATTTCTGCGATTGATGCTCCTGTGATAAGCGAACTGCAAGAGCCACACTTTAAGAGTGCCTCTGCTAACGTCAAATCTTCCCGCCGAACGGTAAAGTTCAAAAAAAATATTCTGCGTAACTTCCTGAGCTTCTCCCGCATCGTGGAGAATCCGAAGTGCAATTGTGAGCACCAGGCGGTGATGCCGATCGAAGAGCGCTGCAAAGGCGTCGCCATTCCCTTGCTGCACTTGACGCATTAACTCTTCGTCGGAAGGCTTCTGTGCCTCGCTATCGGGACGTGAATTCCCCTTCTGGTTTGAACAATCTCCCAACATAAATTCTTCGAGAAAAACCCACTTGTATCTGCTATTAGGAGCGGTGTGCCCCAAGGTTTGCAAGCAAAATATTTTCGATTGCAGCTGAAACAAAGGAACTACTTTAGCGGAATACTATTGGTCAAACACGGACTGACGCCCTTCTCGCTCAAGTGCCAGGTACCGCAGCAATGCCGTCCACAAGGTGACAACTTTTCCCAATCTCAGAGGAACACTTAAGAGAAGCCGACCCCAGACGGCTGGATGCAGATCAAGCACGGGTCCCCATGTATCCAGGAGTCGAGCTTCGTTTCTATCGCTATGCGGTAGCCGTCGCAGAAGAACTTAGCTTCACTCATGCGGCAGTTCGACTGCATGTTTCTCAACCAACCCTCAGTGCCCAAATCCGCGATCTGGAACAAGAGCTTGGAGTGAAGCTCTTTGAACGAAACAAGGGCGGCCAGCGCGTCGAGGTCACCGCTGCAGGCGAGGCTTTTGTTGCCGAAGCGCGTTTAACCCTCTTTCACGCCGAGCGAGCCGTCCAGAGCGCGCGCGCAGCCAAGGGCCAGCACCGAGGACCTTGGCGAATCGCCTATTCTCCCTTGATTGATCTACGAATTCTCTCGAAGGTCCGCGCGCATCTCGCCGCGGCCCATCCTGCCGCTGACGTTCGCATGGCAAGCGCACACACTGCCGAGCAAGCAGACGGGCTTTTGCGCGGGGAATTGCAGGCAGGCATACTCATCCTTCCCGTCCGAGAACATGGATTGACGTGCGAGCCGCTCTATAAGCAGGCTCTGGTACTAGCATTGCCAGAGGTTCATCGGCTGGCACAAAAAGCGGCAGTCGACATTACAGACTTGCACGACCTGCCGCTGGTGACCCTTCGCGGCGACATCGAGCCGCGCTTCGGGCAGGACCTGAAGCGCCTCTTTGGAGTGGCGCGCATCAAGCCGCAAGTGTTGTACGAAGTGACCACGCAAGCCGAAGCCCTGGAACTGGTGGCGGAAGGAAACGTCGGAGCGTTGACCATGCCTTCTGCCCGCTATCCACAACGGGAAGGAATCGTTTTCCGTGGATTTGTCGACGAACTTCTAACCGCAGAAACCGGATTAGCACACCTTGGCGAAAACGGCTCCTCGATCCTTGCGTCTTTAAGGACGTTTCTGCTGGAGACGTTCCGCCCGCTCGATGCGGGCAATGCCCCGAAAGGTCGCGGCGCGCGACAGATGGCCCTGTTTTGAATACCCCTTTCCCGCGGGCGGTTCGCCCCGACCAACGCCTCGTTTCTATGCACACTCATAGTGTGTAGACTCATCGTGGTCATCAATCCAATGATGGCCGTGTGCCCGCCGCCGACCCCAGAAACATCTTCGGAGACTATCTTCGCAAGCTGCGCCTTGAACGCGGCCTCTCTCAGGAAAAACTCGCCGAATTAGCGGATCTCCATCGCAACTACGTCGGCGGCGTTGAACGTGGCGAGCGCAACATCGCGTTGCTCAACATTCTGCGACTGGCACGGGCCCTTCGCGTAAGACCCGCGAAACTATTCGATCCCTGGTAGCTGCCAAGAGATATTCTTTTAATTCAGCGCCGAGTTTTGGCCCACAACGGACCTCTTTCGTCCCCGGACGCCACCGGAGTTCGCACCATACCGATTTACCGACTTCAGCAGGCCTGCCTTTTTCTGCCGCTCATTTCCCTGGGCGCTGCTTCAGGCTAATTCCTGCGTCCGGCAGCTTCGCGCCCTCTGCTTTCCCGGTTCCGCCCCTACCCCAGTGGGTTCCCTCCCATAAAGCAACCGCTCGCTTTGGAAGCAGAGGCCCTCGCTTTTGGGTGCCCCAGAAAATGGAGCAGAAAAAGGAGACATTTTTATGTCCTACATATATGTTAAGTGGAATAGCTTCGGCGTGGTTTGCTCGCCAGCAGTTTAGCCATTAAAACATGTCGTGGGTCTCGCAGGCCACTCCCTGAACGCAGTCCTGCGACGCCGTAGGCGGCGCGCTTAGGCCGGAGTGGAGGGAGTGGCCAGGGCCGGCGTTTTAGTCCCAGCAGCATTCTCGCGAACGCCGCCTATCTCACTCCGACCGGAACCAGCTTCTTCGACGCTTTCCAGAGCTGCCGGTTGATGAAATCGGGTGCGAGGCGACGCATCAACGCGAGTTGTTTGGCCTGCCCCGGCCGAACCTCGAGTGCTCCCGTCTTGAGGGATGCAAAGGATTGCTTCACCAATTCGTCTGTCGTCATTAAAGTGATGCCGTCGCCCTCCGCAATGTCTGCCGACAGGTCAGTCTTCACGGCCGGCGGCATGAGCTCAATCACCTCAACGCCGCTTTCCTCCAATTGGAACCGCAGCGACTGCGTGTAGGCGTGAACCGCCGCCTTAGTCGCACAGTAGACTGGCGCAGAGGGCAAAGGCACGAAGGCAAGGGCAGAGGATACGTTAATTACGGTGCCCTTGTTGGCCGTGAGAATATCGATGAACGCGGAGGTCGTTCGGATCACCCCGCCCAGATTGATGTTCACCTCAGCCATCAATCCGTCGAGGTCAGCCGCTGGGACCTTGAGGTTCTTGTGGAGCATGATGCCCGCGTTGTTCATCAGAACGTCGAGCTTTGGATAGCCAGCCTTCACGTGTTTTGCAAGGGTGGCGATCTGCGCGGGATCTGCGACGTCGCTCTGGATGGTGTGGAGCTGGGGATGGTTTGCCTTTAGCTCATCGAGCACTGATTGGCGGCGACCAGTCACAATGACCTGGTTGCCGAGCTCGAGAAATTTGAGCGCGAAGGCTAGGCCGATACCGGCAGAGCCTCCAGTGATGAGGATAGTGCGACCAGTGAGTTTCATAGAATCCTTTCGTAAGTATTGTCTGCAGCACGTTTGCAACTTTGGTGGCTCGGAGAATCTTGCTGCTGGTCTTCTCCGAAGATCTTTTTTTCTATGCACTCACTGGCACTGCCCGTGCCTCATCGCTCGGAACTGTTGCTGGTTTTACTCCAAACCAGATTGAATAGAGTGCAGGCAGGAAGATGAGGGTCAGCACCGTACCCACGGCAGTCCCCCCAATCAGTGTGTATGCCATCGATCCCCAGAAGACCGAGAAGGTCAGGGGGATGAAAGCCAGCACGGCTGCAAGAGCCGTAAGGATCACCGGACGTGACCTCTGTACAGTCGCCTCGACGACAGCGCGATAGCTATCAAGCCCTTCCTCCTGATTTGTTTTAATCTGACCGATGAGGATCAGCGTATTGCGCATCAGGATGCCAGCTAACGCGATCAGTCCAAGGATGGCATTGAACCCAAATGGTTGATGAAAGAGAAGCAATGTTGGAACGACACCAGCGAGACCTAGAGGCGCTGTAAGAACCACC
>JACXTT010006424.1_pt1 | contig 16757 bp, 14 predicted proteins | sample 9270951 | NCBI WGS metagenome assembly JACXTT01 (sample SAMN15532306, study PRJNA645909) | rock metagenome | isolation source: weathered quartz diorite | place: Puerto Rico | collected 2017-06-21 | reverse complement strand
GGGATTAAGCAAACAGGGAAACAGCACGGACTCGGGTGCGGAAGAAGGTCAAGAAGAATGTGTCCGACGGCATCGCCCATGTTCACGCTTCCTTCAACAACACGATCATCACCATCACCGACCGTCAGGGCAACGCGCTCGCCTGGGCTACCTCGGGCAGCTCCGGCTTCAAGGGCTCGCGCAAGAGCACGCCGTTTGCCGCTCAGGTGGCTGCTGAGCAGGCCGGGCGCCAGGCTCAGGAGTGCGGCGTGAAGAACCTCGAGGTGCGCATCAAAGGTCCGGGACCAGGCCGTGAATCCGCGGTTCGGGCGCTGAACAACGTTGGGTTCAAGATCACCAGCATCTCGGACGTGACCCCGGTCCCGCATAACGGCTGTCGCCCGCCCAAGAAGCGACGCATCTGACGAGGGGACTCTACAAATATGGCTAGGAATCTGGACGCAAAGTGCCGCCAGTGCCGGCGAGAGGGCGAGAAATTGTTCCTGAAGGGCGAGAAGTGCTTCACCGACAAGTGTCCGGTGGAACGCCGCAGCTACGCGCCCGGCCAGCACGGCCAGAAACAGTCGCGGCCCTCCGGCTATGCCACGCAGCTGCGCGAGAAGCAGAAGGTGCGTCGCATCTATGGAGTCCTCGAGCGCCAGTTCCGCAGGGTGTATGCGGAGGCGGACAGGCGCAAAGGTATTACCGGTGAGAATCTGCTGCAGCTCCTCGAGAGCCGCTTGGATACCGTGGCCTACCGGATGGGGTTCGGTGCCTCTCGTACCGAAGCGCGCCAGATCGTGCGGCATAACGGTATCTTGGTGAACGGAAAACGCGTGAACATCCCGTCGTTCCAGTTGCGCCAAGGTGATCTCGTGGAAGTGGTCGAAAAAGCACGGAGCCAGCTGCGCATCAAGGGCGCGGTCGAGGCGGCCGAGCAGCGCGGGTTTCCCGAATGGCTCGAGGTGGACGTTAAAGGGATGAAAGGGGTATTCAAATCCGCGCCTCAGCGCTCCGACCTACCGGCGACGATCAACGAATCCCTGGTGGTGGAGCTGTATTCCAAGTAACACCGAGATGGCGTCTTCCGGTCTTGGCAAACCCCGCAGCTAGCCGGCGGGTCTGTCGAAGAGCAGCAGCGAACAACTCGTTTCCGTAGAGGCATACCCTATGCAAAGCAGTACTCTTCTCAAGCCACGCATCATCGAGGTACAGAACCTCGGGCAATTCCACGCGAAGGTGACAATGGAACCGTTCGAGCGCGGGTACGGCCATACGCTCGGCAACGCTCTGCGTCGCATCCTCCTGTCGTCAATGGGTGGCTTCGCACCTACCGAGGTCAATATCAGCGGGGTGCTGCACGAGTACTCGACCATTGACGGGGTGCAGGAGGACGTCGTCGACCTGCTGCTCAACTTGAAGGGCATCGTGCTGAAGCTCCACAACCGCGAGGAAGCGGTGCTCAACCTCCGCAAGCAGGGCGAGAGCGTGGTGACCGCGGGCGACATCGAGACCAGCCACGACGTGGAGATCATCAACCCGGGCCACGTCATCGCCCATCTGGCTGCCGGCGGCAAGCTGGACATGCAAATCAAGGTTGAGCAAGGACGCGGCTACATTCCGGCCACGGCGCGCGCCGCTACGAAGGAAGGGCGGACCATCGGCAGCATATTGCTGGATGCCTCCTTCAGCCCGGTCAAGCGCGTCAGCTACGCAGTCGAGTCGGCACGCGTCGAGCAGCGTACCGATCTCGACAAGCTGATCATGGACGTCGAAACCAACGGTGTTATCGAGCCGGAAGAGGCAATCCGCCATTCCGCCCGCGTGCTCATGGACCAGCTGTCGACGTTCGCTGACTTCCAGGGCACCCCGCCGTTGGTGGAGCAGCCGAGCCGGCCGCAGGTGGATCCCATCCTGCTGCGCCCCGTCGACGATCTCGAGCTCACCGTGCGCTCAGCCAACTGCTTGAAGGCTGAGAACATCTACTATATCGGCGACCTCATCCAGCGTACCGAGACCGAGCTGCTCAAAACCCCTAACCTGGGGCGCAAGTCGCTCAACGAGATCAAGGAAGTGCTCGCCTCGCGCGGGCTGACCCTGGGGATGAAGTTGGAGAACTGGCCGCCGGCCGGGCTGGAAAAACCCTAACCGAGGTGCAAGATGCGTCATCGCCTGGGACTGAGAAAGCTGAATCGCACCAGCAGCCATCGTTTGGCCATGCTGCGCAACATGACCAACTCGCTGCTGCGCCACGAGGCGATTACGACGACCTTACCCAAGGCTAAGGAGCTGCGGCGCGTGGCCGAGCCGATCATCACACTGGGCAAGAAGCCGAGCCTGGCCAACCGCCGGCTTGCGTTCAACCGCCTACGTGACCGGGAGATGGTAGGCAAGCTGTTCGACGAGTTGGGTCCACGCTTTGCCAATCGCAACGGTGGCTACCTGCGCATCCTCAAGTACGGCTTCCGTCGCGGCGATAACGCACCCATGGCACTGGTCGAGCTGCTGGACCGGCCAGCGATAGAGGCCCCGAGCAAGGCCGCAAAGGGCAGCAAGTAATCAGCAACTAGAGACGGAGTTCTCAGGCAGCGGCGGCGGTTCGTCTGGGTCGCTCGCCCGAGCGACCCAGAGCAGGCCGTAAGTAATGCCCGGTGTAACTGGTCGGGTGATCCGCCAACTGCTCCGGGGTGCCGGTAGCGATGATCCGGCCGCCTCTGTCGCCCCCCTCGGGACCCAAATCGACGATCCAGTCGGCGGTTTTGAGCACATCGAGATTGTGCTCGATCACGACCACTGTGTTGCCATGGTCCCGCAGCCGGTGGATCACGCCCAGCAGCAGTTCGATATCGTGAAAGTGCAACCCAGTAGTGGGCTCGTCCAGGATGTAGAGCGTGCGTCCGGTGTCGCGCTTCGACAACTCCAAGGACAGCTTTACCCGCTGCGCTTCGCCGCCGGATAGGGTGGTGGCTGACTGTCCCAACTTGACGTAGGCCAACCCCACTTCGAACAGCATCTGCAGTTTGCGCTCGATGGCCGCTACGGCGCTGAAGAACTCGTGCGCCTGTTCCACCGTCATCTCGAGGACTTGGTGGACATTCCTGCCTTTGTATTGGATTTCCAGGGTCTCGCGGTTGTAACGCCGGCCGTGACACACGTCGCAGGGGACGTAGATGTCGGGCAGGAAATGCATCTCCACCCTCAGCACCCCGTCGCCCTGGCAAGCCTCGCAGCGGCCGCCCTTGACGTTGAAGGAAAAGCGCCCCGGACCGTAGCCACGCTCCCGTGCCAGCGGCACTCCGGCAAACAGTTCGCGGATGGGAGTGAAGAGGCTGGTATACGTAGCCGGGTTGGAGCGCGGGGTACGCCCAATCGGGCTTTGATCGACGCTCACCACCTTGTCGAACTGCTCGAGCCCGTGTATCTCATCGTACGGCGCAGGCTCGACGGCGCTACCGTAAACATGCCGGGCAGCCGCCCGGTACAGCGTGTCGTTGATGAGAGTGGATTTGCCCGAGCCGGATACCCCGCTGATGCATACGAATAGCCCCAGCGGGAGTTCCAGCTGAATGTCTTTGAGATTATTGCCGCGCGCGCCGGTGAGGCGCAGCCAGCGCTCTTGCTGGGGCGCGTTGCGCAGCAGCGGCGTCGGGATGCAGCGCGTGGCCGAGAGGTATTGCCCGGTGAGCGATGCCGGGTTGCGTGCGACATCTTCAGGGCTGCCCATGGCCACGACCTGGCCGCCGTGCTCGCCGGCTCCCGGACCCATATCGACCACGAAATCGGCCGACTCGATGGCCTCCCGGTCGTGCTCCACTACGATCACGGTATTGCCGATATCGCGCAGGGTCTCCAACGTCGAGAGCAGACGGTGGTTGTCGCGCTGATGCAGCCCGATCGAGGGTTCATCCAGAACGTACATCACGCCCGTGAGTCCGGAGCCGATCTGACTGGCCAATCGGATGCGCTGCGCCTCGCCACCGGACAGCGTCTCTGCGGAACGGTCAAGGGAAAGATAATCCAGGCCAACGTTGTTGAGAAACTGCAAGCGGTTCATGATCTCCGCGACGATCTTCTCCGCGATCGCGGCTTTTGCGCCCGACAGCTGCAGGCCCGCGAAGAACTCCCGTGCTGCATCGAGCGGCATGCGGCTGACGGCATAGATCGGCCGCTCGCTGACGAACACATATCGCGCCTCGCGCCGAAGCCGCGTTCCGCTGCACTCGGGGCACGCTGAGTTGTTCAGGTATTTGGCCAGCTCCTCGCGCACAACGGCCGAGTCGGTCTCCCTATAGCGCCGCTCCAGGTTGGGGATGATGCCCTCGAACGCGTGCTCTCGCGTGCGGGCGCGGCCGCGTTCCCCCGCGTAGGTGAAGCGGATCTTGTCGCGGCCGGATCCGTACAGGACCGCGTCCTGAACGCTTTTGGGCAACTCATCAAACGGCGTCTCCAGATCGAAGCCGAAGTGGCTGCCCAGACCCTCGAGTATCTGGAAGTAAAACTGGTTGCGCCGGTCCCAGCCCTTGATCGCACCCGAGGCGAGGCTTAAATGCGGAAATGCGACTACGCGCTTGGGGTCGAAGAAGCTGATCGTACCTAACCCATCACAGCGCGGGCACGCGCCCATGGGATTGTTGAAGGAGAACAGGCGGGGCTCCAACTCCGGGAGAGAGTAACTGCAGATCGGGCAGGCGAAGCGCGCCGAGAACAGGTGCTCCTTACCCGTGTCGATCTCCACCGCGAGCGCGCGGCCATCCGAGTGGCGGAGCGCAGTCTCGAACGACTCGGCCAGGCGTTGCTTCACATCGGGCTGAATCTTGACCCGGTCCACAACCACCTCGATGGTGTGCTTCCTGGTCTTGGCTAGCTTGGGCAGACTGTCGATGTCGTGCACCTCGCCGTCGAGCCGCAGCCGCACGAAGCCTTGCGCGCGCAGATCCTCGAACAGTTCGTGCTGCTCCCCCTTTCGGCCCACGATCAGCGGCGCCAGAATCATCAAGCGCGTATCTTCCGGCAGCTGCAGAACGTGATCGACCATTTGAGCGACACTCTGCGCCTGGAGGCGGATGTTGTGGTCCGGGCAGTAAGGATCGCCAACGCGCGCGAACAGCAGCCGGAGGTAGTCGTGGATTTCCGTGACTGTCCCCACCGTCGAGCGCGGATTGTGGCTGGTAGCCTTCTGCTCGATGGAAATGGCGGGAGAAAGGCCCTCGATCAGATCCACGTCCGGTTTTTCCATAAGCTGCAGAAATTGCCGTGCGTACGCCGACAGCGACTCGACATAACGGCGCTGCCCCTCGGCGTAGAGCGTGTCGAATGCCAGGGACGACTTGCCTGACCCGGATAGACCGGTGATGACGATCAGCCGCTCGCGCGGCAGGTCGAGATCGATATTCTTGAGATTGTGAGTGCGCGCACCGCGCACCCGGATGAAATCCATCGTGATCGGGATCCTGATCTCATCGCCGCCCCACAGCCAGGAGGGCGAGGCAACCTGTTAATATACTGCAGCAGCTGGACTTTTCCCAACGCGCCGTTCGTCTCCCGCAGCCTGCCCCTGGAAATCAAATGACCTCTGCCGAGTTGCGCGCAAGCCTCGGGTTGGCAGGGATTTTCGGCCTGCGCATGCTCGGGATGTTCATCATCCTGCCGGTGTTCGCGCTGTACGCAGAGCAGCTGCCCGGCGGGGCAGACCACACGTTGATAGGGTTCGCCTTAGGTGCCTACGGCCTTACTCAGGCGGTGCTGCAAATCCCATTCGGCTGGCTGTCGGACCGCTGGGGCCGCAAGCGCACCATCTATCTCGGGCTGCTGCTGTTCGCGGCCGGGAGCTTTATTGCCGCGCTGGCGCACGACATCGATATGGTGATCCTGGGTCGGGTTATCCAGGGCGCGGGTGCGATCTCCGCGGCAGTCATCGCGCTTACTGCTGACCTCACACGCGACGAGCAGCGCACCCAGGCGATGGCCATCATCGGCGTGACCATCAGCGTGACCTTCGCCGCGTCGATCGCAGCCGGTCCGGTCCTCAACCAGGCCGTTGGCGTGCCCGGAATATTTGCCCTAACGGGCGTGATGGCACTTGCCGCAATGGCCGTGGTGCGCTGGCTGATTCCGGACCCCGTGCGCGCCGTGCCCTCAGAGCTGTCCCCTCGCTCCGCAAGGTTCGCGAGTGTGCTGCGCGATCCCGAACTGGCCCGGCTGAATTTCGGCATCTTCGTGCTGCACGCTTTGCTCATGGGGCTGTTCGTGCTCGTCCCATTCGAGCTGCGCGGCGCAGGCGTGCCGGCGGACAAGCAGTGGCAGGTCTACCTCCCGGTGATGGCGGGGGCGTTTGTGTTGATGGTGCCGCCGATGATCCTGGCCGAGCGCCGGGGTCGGCAGAAGGCCGTTTTCCTCGGCTCCATCGCCGCGCTTTTGGCAGGCCAACTGGGGTTGATGTGGCTGAGCCGCACGGGAGTCGGTATCACCGTGTCGCTGCTGCTGTTCTTCTTCGGATTCAACTTGCTCGAGGCGAGTCTGCCCTCTTTTGTGTCCCGGGCGGCACCGCCTGCGGCGAAGGGTGCTGCGGTCGGTGTGTACAGCAGCGCGCAGTCCCTCGGAGCCTTCGCGGGCGCTGTTGTCGGCGGATTCATTTCCCAGCGCCTGGGTGCGGCATGGCTGTTCGGGTTTTGCGCCGCGGCCACTGTGCTGTGGGTCGCAGTGGCGGCGGGGATGCGGGGCCCGCAGCCTGGGGGCACCCGCACCTATCCTGTCCCGCGCCTGGATGACAAGCGCGCAGCCGGACTGTCGCGTAAGCTTGCTACGGTGCCGGGCGTGCGCGAGGTGATGGTCCTGGCGGGGGAAGGCATCGCCTATCTGAAAGTGGACAGCAATCGCTTCGACGAACGGAGCGTGCTCGAATTGATTGCAGGGGAGACCTGAAATGGCATCGGTGAACAAAGTGATCCTCATCGGCAACCTGGGACGCGACCCGGAGGTGCGTTACATGCCGAGCGGCGACGCAGTCGCCAACCTAAACATCGCCACGACCGAGAAGTGGAAGGACAAGAATGGCGAACAGCAGGAGCAGACCGAGTGGCATCGGGTCGCCTTCTTCGGGCGCCAGGCGGAGATCTGCGGCGAGTATCTCCGCAAGGGCAGCCAGGTCTATATCGAGGGTCGCCTGCAGACGCGCAAGTGGACCGACAAGGACGGCAACGAGCGCTATACCACCGAGATCCGAGGCGATCGTATGCAGATGCTGGGTGGACGCGCAGCTGGCGGCGGTGCCGAGGCGCCTGCCCGCGATGCTGCTCGTGAGCCCGAGCCCTCCAGCAGCGCGCCGCCGTCGGGGAAGCCCGCAGGCAGCAAGAAGCCGGCGAACTTCGACGACTTGGAGGACGACATCCCATTTTGAGCCGATGCTGCTGCACGCAGCGGAGGGTGCGGAAACCTCGTGAACGCATCCGAGCTGCAGGATAAGCGCGGCCTCGACAGCGTCACTCGCACCGAGCGCCCCGACCCGCGCCCAGGCCCTGGACAGGTCCTGGTTCGCATGCGCGCCTGGTCGCTCAACTTCCGCGATCTATCGGTGGCGAGGGGCGCATATGGTGGGGCGCTGACCAAAGGACGCATCCCGCTATCGGATGGCGTGGGTGAAATCGTCGAAGTGGGTGCGGGAGTGACCCGCGTGAAGCCGGGCGATCGAGTGGCCGGCATCTTCATGCAGGGTTTTGTCGCCGGAAGCATTACGGCTGAAGCGTTGGCCACGGCGCTCGGCGGCGCGATAGACGGCGTGCTCGCAGAGTACGTGGTGCTGGGCGAGCAGGGCGTCGTGCAAGTTCCGGCGCATCTCACGGATGAAGAGGCGGCGACGCTGCCTTGCGCTGCTGTGACCGCTTGGAACGCCTTGGTGCAGGAAGCACGCGTGAAGGCGGGCGATACGGTGTTGTTGCTAGGTACCGGCGGGGTATCTCTGTTTGCCCTGCAGTTTGCCAAACTGCACGGGGCGCGTGTGATCTTGACCTCGAGTAGCGACCAAAAGCTTGCGATTGCACGGAAACTCGGCGCCGATGAGACGATTAACTATTCGGCGAATGCGGACTGGGATAAGGCGGTAGGCCGACTCACCGGCGGGCGAGGCGCGGATATCGTGATGGAAGTCGGCGGAGCAGGAACGCTGGACAAGTCGCTGGCCTCAGTGCGCGTCGGCGGGACAGTGTGCCTGATCGGCGTGCTGACCGGCGTTGCCGGGCCGGTCAACACGGCATCGGTTCTACGCCGTCACGTGCGCGTACAAGGGATCTACGTCGGCTCGCGCGAGATGTTCGAGGAGATGAACCAAGCTGTCGCGCAGCATGGGCTGCGACCGTGGATCGGAAAGAGCTTTCGATTCGAGGAAGCGCGCGCCGCCTATGATTACCTGAGCAGCGGTGCGCACATTGGCAAGGTCACCATACGGACTTAAGGGGCCTACCCTGCGCCGGGAGATCACCCGGACCGGCTTCGGTTCATGCGCAGTGCGATTTGTGGCAGTATTCGTTGCATAAGCGTCTGGCCGGGAACGCTCTTTCGGTCGTCCCTGAAGCCTGACCACTACTCCCCATGACCCTTCGCAACGTATCGCTCGACGATAAGTACACGCTCGAAAACGGGCGCATCTTCATCACCGGCACGCAGGCGCTCGTGCGGCTGCCGATGATGCAGCACCTGCGCGACAAGGCTGCAGGTTACGACACCGCTTGCTATATCTCCGGATACCGCGGCAGCCCGCTCGGCGGTTACGATCAGCAGCTGTGGAGTGCGGACAAGTTTCTCGCGCAGCACCAGATCGTCTTCCAGCCGGGCGTCAACGAGGACCTCGCGGCGACCGCCTGCTGGGGCACCCAGCAGGCCCACTTCCACGGCGAGAACAAGTACGACGGTGTGTTCGCCGTTTGGTATGGCAAGGGGCCGGGGGTAGACCGCACCGGCGATGCCTTCCGTCACGGCAACCTGGCCGGTACCCACCCGTTGGGCGGCGTCTTGGTCCTGATGGGCGATGACCACACGTGCGAATCGTCCACCACCGCCCACCAGAGCGAGTTCGCGCTGATGGACGCAATGATCCCGATCCTGAATCCGGCTGGCGTACAAGAGTTGCTCGACTACGGCATCTACGGCTGGGCGCTATCGCGCTTCTCCGGTTGCTGGGTTGGTCTCAAGTGCATGAAGGATACGATCGATGCCTCGGCTGCGGTCGACGTGAGTTCGGAGCGCGTTCAGATCCGGCTCCCCGCGGACTATGCGCCGCCGCCCGGGGGCCTCAACATTCGTTGGCCGGATCAGCCGCTGCAGCAAGAGGAGCGGCTGCACAAGCACAAGATCGAGGCGGCAAAAGCCTTCGCGCGCGCAAACGCTCTCGATCGCATCGTGGTCAACGCGGCGGATGCGCGTCTCGGACTCATGACCTGCGGCAAGTCTTATATGGACGTGCGCCAAGCGCTTCAGTATTTGGGCATCAATGACGCCGACGCCAGGCGCCTGGGTTTGCGCCTCTACAAAGTCGCGATGACATGGCCGCTCGAGCCTGAGGGGGCGCTGCGCTTTGTACGCGGACTGCAGAAGGTCATCGTGATCGAGGAGAAGCGGGCGCTTATCGAGGCCCAGCTCAAGGAGATTTGCTACGGCAAGCCGGACATGCCGCAGATCATAGGCAAGCGCGACGAGCGTGGATTGGAGTTGTTCCAGAGCAACGCTGCACTCGATCCCAACCACATCGCCGTCTCGCTCGGCAGGCGAATTCTGGATTACGCTCGGGACGCGCAGCTCGAGGCGCGCGTCGCCGAGCAGGAGCAGCTCGCATCGCGGGTGCCGGAGCAGCCGGCGATGGATCGCACGCCATATTTTTGTTCAGGTTGCCCGCACAGCACGGGAACGCGCCTACCCGAGGGAAGCCGTGCGCTTTCGGGCATCGGCTGTCATTTCATGGCCCAGTGGATGGACCGCAACACCGCGGGCTTCACGCAAATGGGTGGCGAGGGCGCCAGCTGGGTGGGCGAAGCGCCGTTCGTCAAGACCAAACACGTGTTCCAGAATATTGGCGACGGCACCTATTTCCACTCCGGCCTTCTGGCGCTGCGTGCCACGGTCGCTTCGGGCGTAAACGTCACCTATAAGATCTTGTACAACGATGCCGTCGCCATGACCGGTGGTCAGCATCTGGACGGCAATCTCACGGTGCGGCAGATCGCGAGCCAGGTGCTCGCGGAAGGTGCGAAGAGATGTGTCGTGGTTACGGACGAACCGGAGAAGTACGGTCCGGACGCCGGTTTTCCGGCGGGCGTGCAAATCTATCACCGCGATGTCTACGACCGCGTGCAGCGCGAGATGCGCGAGATCGAAGGTACCTCGGTCATCATCTACGATCAGACCTGCGCGGCGGAGAAGCGCCGTCGGCGTAAGCGTAAGCTGTATCCCGATCCGCCCAAGCGGGTCGTTATCAACGACTTGGTGTGCGAGGGCTGCGGTGACTGCGGGGTGAAGTCCAACTGCGTGTCGGTGCTGCCGTTGGAGACCGAGTTCGGTCGTAAGCGCACCATCGATCAGTCGTCGTGCAACAAAGACTACTCCTGCGTGAAAGGGTTCTGCCCGAGCTTCGTTACGGTGCACGGCGGTGGCCTGCGGAAGGGAAAATTGGCACTGGCGGGCGAGAATGCGGATGTCTTGTTTGCGGCCGTTCCCGAGCCGACCCTGCCGCGGCTGAACACGCCGTACGGCATCATGGTCACGGGTGTGGGCGGCACCGGTGTTGTGACTATCGGCGCGATTGTGGGCATGGCCGCGAACCTGGAGGGAAAGGGATTTGGCGGGTTGGACATGGCGGGGCTGGCGCAGAAGGGCGGCGCAGTGTGGAGCCATCTGCAGATCGGCGCCAACCCAGAAGATATCAGGACCGTACGTCTGGGCTCTGGCGGGGCGCACGCGGTTCTGGGCTGCGATCTCGTCGTGAGCGCGAGCCAGAAGACCATGGACACGACCCGGTCGGGCGTAACCCGCATGGTGGTGAACACGCATCAGCAGATGACGGGCGAGTTCGCGCGCAAGGCGGATTTCGAGTTCCCGGATCAGGCGCTCCGACGCACGATCAGCAACGGCGTGGGCGAAGGACGGGCCGACTTCGTCGATGCCACGCGCATGGCCACTGCGCTTCTCGGGGACAGCATCGCCACCAACATGTTCATGCTGGGCTATGCCTATCAGCGGGGCTTGGTGCCGGTATCGGCAGAGGCTATCCGGAGGGCCATCGAGCTGAACGGCGTCGCCGTGAAGGTGAACCAGGCCGCGTTCCTGTGGGGCCGTCGCACCGCCGTAGACCCAGCGGCGGTCGAGCGGATCATCGCGCCCAAAGCGGAAATCGCAGCCAGCACCCGGTTCTCACAATCCCTGGACGAGCTGATCCGGCGTCGCGAAGAATTTCTCACGGCCTATCAGAACGCTGCATACGCACGGAAGTATCGTGCGCTGGTGGACAGGGTTCGGCTGGCTGAGGGCGCTAAGACCAAAGGACTCACAGGTCTTACTGAGGCGGTTGCCCGTTATTACTTCAAGCTCATGGCATACAAGGATGAATATGAGGTCGCGCGCCTGTATGCGGAAAGCGCCTTCGCGGAAAAGATCCAGTCGCAGTTCGAAGGCCACTACAAGCTGCACTTCCACCTCGCGCCTCCGTTGCTGGCTCGACGCAATGACAACGGCGAGCTGACGAAGTCTGAGTTCGGGCCCTGGGTATTCGGCGTGTTCAAGCTGCTGGCGAAGCTGCGCAGTCTGCGTGGAACAGCGCTGGACGTCTTCGGATACAGCGAAGAGCGGCGCCGCGAGCGGCAGTTGATCGAAGACTACGCGCGAATGCTGGACGAACTCACGGCCGGGCTCCGACCTGGGAATCACGCGCTGGCCGTCGAACTCGCCTGCTTCCCGGAGGAGATTCGTGGCTACGGACACGTGAAGACGCGGAATCTGGCGGCAGCGATGGAGAAGCGGACGAAGCTGCTCGCCGAGTTTCGGAGTCCGACAGGCCAACGCGCGGCCGCCTGACTGGCCGCACGAGCGGCCAGCCTATGCTCAAGCGGGCGAGATCAGGTCCAGACGATCAGTGACGACAGCACTCACGCCGAGCGCCAGTAGTTGGCGGACTGCCTGCGCCAGGTTCACCGTGTAGCACAGGACGGGGTATCCGGCCGTTGTTGCCTCATTCAACAATGCAGCAGTCGCGGCGCTTTGCTCGCAATGCAGCGAGAAGCAGCCGAGGCGATCGACGACCTTGCGCCAATCGCCCGGCACGTCGGTGAAAAGAAGTCCACGAGGAAGCTGGGGTGCCGCCTCCCGAGCAGCCTCCAGCGCCGACGGCGAGAACGACGAGAGCAATGGGGGTGTCGATTTCATCCAATAGCGAACGACCTCCTGGGCCACAACGGTGCCTGTCTCACGCTCCCGGCCAAGGCAGGGTTTGATCTCGACATTCGGCCAGAGACCTAACTCCTGGCACAACTCCAGTGCAGAGCTTAGAGAGGGGATGGGTTCTCCGGCGAACCGCGGGTCGTGCTGCTTTCCTGCATCCAACCCTTGCAATATGCGCCAATCAGCTCGCGCAATGGCGCCGTGACCGTTAGTTGTGCGGTCGAGGGTGTCGTCATGCATGAGGATAGCCACGCCGTCGTGTGTCAGCTTGGCATCGAACTCCACGGCGCGAAAGCCATGGCGAGCGGCGGTCCGAAGACCGATCAGCGTGTTTTCTGGGGCAAGCGAACCCCCGCCCCGATGCGCGAGCAGCGGCGGAAAAGGCCATGAGCGCGTCGGTCTTTGTGTCATTGCTGGGGGCAATCTTGCATTTTGACGGGTCACGCCCCTATTAGGGAGGTGTGTAGTTGTCCGTTATAATCTTGTTTTTTAGAGCATTCACGGGGTAAGACATGCCAATCTACGAATACCGGTGCGCGACGTGCGGCTTCGAGAAGGAGTATCTGCAAAAGCTCTCCGATGTGCCCATCACCGACTGCGAACGCTGCGGCCGGCCGACGATGGCGAAGCTGGTTTCGGCTGCTGGTTTCCAGCTCAAAGGCAGTGGCTGGTATGCCACTGATTTCAAGAACAACGGCACCAAGCCCAAAGCGAAGGAGGAGTCCAAGCCGGACAGTGCCGCAACAGATGGCGGGACCAAGCCATCCACTGAGACCAAAAGCAGCGCCGAATGCGGTGCCGGCGCCTGCCCGGCTTGCCTGCCCGCCCAGTGACGCACCAGAGAAGTGAAACCAGGGTTGCGGGTCGGTGAGAAAGTACTTTCTCACCGGGGTTCTGATTTGGATTCCATTGGTCATCACGCTTTGGGTGCTGAATCTAATCGTGACCACAATGGACAGCACACTGCTGCTGTTGCCGGAATCCCTGCAGCCGAAATCGTGGCTCGGTTTCAACATTCCGGGCTTGGGTGTGGTGTTGACCCTGGTGGTGCTTCTGCTCACGGTCGTGTTCGCTGCGAACATCATTGGCCAGCGGCTGGTGCAGGTCGGCGAAAGCCTGCTGGCTCGCATCCCGGTAGTCAAGACCATATACAACAGCGTCAAGCAGGTTTCCGACACACTGTTTTCAAGCCAAGGACAGGCTTTTCGCAAGGCCCTGTTGGTGCAATTCCCGCACAGCGAGACATGGACTGTGGCCTTCTTGACCGGTACCCCGAGCGGCGAGGTTGCCGACAAACTGGGCGGCGATCGCATCGGCGTGTATGTTCCCACAACCCCCAACCCGACCTCGGGATTCTTTCTGATCGTGCCGCGTTCCAATGTAGTCGAGCTTGACATGAGTGTGGATGAGGCGCTCAAGTACGTGATCTCAATAGGCGTCGCACCGCCCGGACCGCAGCGCCGCACACCGATCGGCGACATTACCCCAGACGCCTGAGCAGGCGGAACCGCGCGCCTGAACGCCGACAGACATTCCGCGCTTTCCAATGATGCGTACCGACTATTGTGGACTGATCGACGGGAGATTCCTCGGACACCCTGTGACTCTGTTCGGTTGGGTCCATCGTCGTCGTGACCACGGTGGCGTGATCTTTCTCGATCTCAGAGATCGCGAGGGACTGGTCCAGGTCGTGTGTGACCCGGACACGCCCGCCACATTCGCTATCGCCGATCGGGTGCGCAATGAGTTCGTGATCCGCGTCGAGGGGCGCGTCCGCCCGCGTCCGGAGGGCACGGTCAACCCCAACTTGAAGAGTGGAGAAGTGGAGGTTTTGGCGACGACCATCGAAATCCTCAACGCGTCGCTCACGCCGCCGTTTCCGCTCGACGACGAAAACCTCAACGAGAATGTGCGTCTGGAGCATCGGGTGATCGACCTGCGGCGGCCGCTCATGCAACGCAACTTGCGGCTGCGCTACCGAGTTGCGATGAGTGTGCGTCGATTTCTCGATGCGTGCGGCTTCATCGACGTCGAGACGCCGATGCTCACGAAGTCGACTCCAGAAGGCGCACGCGACTATCTGGTCCCCAGCCGCGTGCATCCAGGACAATTCTTCGCGCTGCCGCAATCACCGCAGCTGTTCAAGCAGCTGCTCATGATCGCAGGCTTCGACCGTTATTATCAGATTACCAAGTGCTTCCGCGACGAGGATCTGCGTGCCGATCGCCAACCTGAGTTTACCCAGATCGATGTGGAGACCTCCTTCCTCGGCATAGCCGAGATCACCGGCCTCATGGAGCAGATGATCCGCGCGGTGTTCAAGGAAGCACTGGACGTGAGTCTGCCCGAGCCGTTTCCGCGCATGAGCTTCGCGGAGGTAATGTCCAAGTACGGGTCCGACAAGCCCGATCTGCGCGTGTCGTTGACGCTGACCGAGCTGACTGATGTGATGAAGGACGTACAGTTTAGAGTGTTTTCAAGTGCTGCCAGCATGGCCGGCGGCCGAGTAGCCGCGCTGCTGGTCCCGGGCGGCGGTCAGCTGACGCGCGGCGAGATCGATGTCTACACGGAGTTCGCGGCCATCTACGGCGCGCAGGGGTTGGCGTATATCAAGGTCAATGAGACTAGTAAAGGGCGTGAGGGTCTGCAGTCGCCGATCGTCAAAAACCTTCCAGATGCGGTGCTCAAGACGATACTCGAGCGCAGCGGTGCGAGAGACGGCGATCTTCTGTTTTTCGGTGCCGACGAGTCGAAAGTGGTGAACGAGTCGCTCGGCGCGCTACGCGCCAAGATCGGACACGAGCGGGGCTTCGCACAGGCCGGTTGGAAGCCACTGTGGGTGCTGGATTTCCCGATGTTCGAATGGAACCGGGAAGACAGGCGTTGGGATCCGCTACATCATCCTTTTACCTCGCCGATGGAAGGTCACGAGGAGTATCTGGACAGCGATCCGGGCAAGGCATTGTCGAAAGCCTACGACATGGTGCTCAACGGATGGGAGATCGGCGGCGGCTCGGTGCGCATCCACCGTCAAGACGTGCAGTCGAAAGTATTTGCTGCCCTCAACATCGGGCCAGAGGAAGCGCGAGCAAAGTTCGGGTTCCTGCTCGACGCCCTCCAATACGGGGCTCCTCCTCACGGAGGCCTGGCTTTTGGCCTGGACCGGATCGTCGCTCTCATGGCGGGCGGCGAGTCCATCCGAGACGTGATCGCATTTCCCAAGACGCAGCGCGCGCAGGACCTGCTGACACATGCGCCCAGTCCGGTGGACGAGCGGCAGTTGCGGGAGCTACACATACGGCTGCGTGCGCCTGACGCGGCGAAACCCTTTTGACGTTCAAGATCCCGATCTCGGTCCTGGTGGTCGTGCATACACCGCAACTTCGGGTGCTGCTCCTTGAGCGCGCCGATCACCCAGGTTATTGGCAATCGGTGACCGGCAGCCAGGACGAAGGTGAGACGCTGGAGCAGACCGCGATGCGCGAAGTGCTGGAAGAGACCGGGCTGGACGCACATCGCTATCGTCTAACCGACTGGCGCCTGCACAACGAATATGAAATCTTTCCAGAGTGGCGCTGGCGCTACGCGCCGGGTGTGACGCATAACACTGAGCACGTATTCGGCCTCCTGGTTCCGGAGCCAATTGAGGTCCGCATTGCCCCGCGTGAACATCTCGGTTTCATCTGGCTGCCCTCGGACGAGGCGGTGCGACGCTGCTTCTCCTGGAGCAACGCCGCTGCAATCCGTAAACTGGCGCATTCCGGCATCTAGTGTGCGCCGGGCGACGTTAGCAGAGCCGACGACGGAGATTGGATGCAAAGTCTGCATATCCTGACCTACAACATCCACAAGGGCTTCGCACAGTTCAACCGCCGTGTCAGCCTGCACGATCTCAAAGATCGTCTGCAATCAGTCGAGCCGGACGTGGTCTTCCTGCAGGAAGTGGTCGGTTTCCACGCCCGACTCGCCAGGCGCCATGACGACTGGCCGACTGCACCCCAATACGAGTTTCTGGCCGATGCGGTTTGGAAGGACTTTGCATATGGCCGAAATGCCGTCGTGGACGACGCCCACCACGGGAATGCAATCCTCAGCAAATTCCCGATCATGCGCTGGGACAATGAGGACGTATCCATGCACCGCCTTGAGCGGCGCGGCATGCTTCACTGCGAGATCGAGCTTCCGGGCTGGAACCAGAGGCTGCACACGATCAACGTGCACCTGGGCCTGCTGCGCATCTGGCGTGAGAGGCAGCTCGAGGTGCTCGCCAGCCGCATTGAACGTTTGGTACCGCACGATGCTCCTCTCATCATCGCCGGTGACTTTAACGACTGGACCCGACGCGCGAGCGAGTACCTAAT
>JACXTT010006423.1_pt1 | contig 16758 bp, 14 predicted proteins | sample 9270951 | NCBI WGS metagenome assembly JACXTT01 (sample SAMN15532306, study PRJNA645909) | rock metagenome | isolation source: weathered quartz diorite | place: Puerto Rico | collected 2017-06-21 | reverse complement strand
CGTTTTGTCAAGAAAATAAATTATTTTAGTACTATGTATTGCATAATACAATTTAAAACATATATCTTTGTGATATGATTGTCGAAAATACACAAACCCAAATGCGGAAAGGAATACTGGAGTATTGCATACTTTCCATTATAGCAAAGGGCGAAACTTACGCATCGGACATTATTGCCGAGCTGAAGAAGGCCCAGTTGCTTGTCGTTGAGGGCACATTATACCCTTTACTAACGCGGTTAAAAAACAATGGCTTGCTCACCTATAACTGGGTTGAGTCAACCTCGGGGCCGCCACGCAAATATTACATCCTGTCCGACGAGGGCCGGAGTGTACTTCAACAACTGGATAAAACCTGGGACGAGCTATCATTTGCCGTGCAAACAGCCATTGGGGAGAGAAAGCAGTAGGCAGTGGGCAGTTTGCAGTTACAATGAACTATGGAACCGATGAACTAATTAACAATACTTATCATGAACAAAACAATTATCATAAATATAAACGGCATCGTCTTCCATATAGAAGAGGAAGCGTACGAGATACTAAAAAATTACATGACGGATGTAAAACGTCATTTTATGAATTCGGCTGATAGTCTTGAAATCACCACCGATATTGAAAACCGTATTGCCGAAATGTTCAGCGAACTGCTGGAAAAAGAAGGCAAGCAGGTTATTGTGGAACAGGACGTAAACTCCGTTATCGAGCAAATGGGTACGGTGTCGGATTTCGAGCATGCTGATGACGACAGCAAAAATGCAGGGCCGTTTGCTTATGCTACCGAGAACCGCAGGCTGTTCCGCGATCCCGACGATCACCTGGTAGCAGGTGTATGCTCGGGCATCGCCAATTATTTTGACGTTGAGCCGGTTTGGATCAGGCTGGCGTTCGCCCTCTTCTTCCCCATTGGCGGAACTGGCTTCCTGTTATATATTATATTGTGGATAATTGTGCCTAAGGCAGTTACCCGCGCCGATCGTATGGCCATGAAAGGCGAAAAACAAAACCTGCAGGGTTTTAAAAAGAACCTGGAGGATGAATTAAGCTCGGTGCGTCAGAATCTATCAAACTTCAGCAATGAAGCAAGGCCCTTTGTATATAAGGCCCGCGACTTTGCCGGCGACTTTTTTCACCACCTCGGTATTTTCCTTGGCGGGACGGGTAAGATTCTTATTAAGCTATTTGGTGTGTTTGTATTGCTGTGCTGCCTTGGGCTAACCATCTTCCTGGTAGTAGCATTCGTTGCGCTGATGGCTTTCGGCTCATTTGCCCCTTTTCACGACCTCCCGTTTAGCTTGTTAAGGCACAACCATGCCGAACTAATATATGTATCCGCTTTCCTGGCCGCTTTTATACCGGTACTTAGCATTATATTTTTAACGCTGAAGGGAATATTTAATACCGGCTCGGTTAGCCGCTCAACCGGGTCAACAATTTTGGTGATCTGGCTATGCTCCATAGGGGTATTCGCCTATTATTCAACCCGGATCGCATTAAATTTTAAAGATTCCGCCCAATTCAGCGAGAATGTCGCAATAAAGGCAACCAACAACAACACCTATTATCTGAAACTTAATGATGTTAAATATTTTACGGCCGAAGACAGTGCTCGTTTAAATATAAAGGCGATGGCTCCCAATGTTAAAATTACGGAAGACCCGTATGAATACAACGACTTTGAACATTACAACTACCGCCGTGTCCATATCAACATCGAGAAAAGCGATGTGTACCAGCCTGTAATGACCGAAACCTTTAAAGCAAAGGGCAGAAGTTATGATGATGCCCTATTGAATGTACGGAATACCAAATATCGGTTCATACAGCAAGATTCGGTGCTAAAATTCGATTACAGGCTATATGCTACACAGGATGAATTGTGGCACGACGAGGAATTGTATATCACCTTAAAAGTGCCGATGAATGCCACCCTGGTAATTGATCAGAATTTAAGAAATATGCTTGAAGGCGCTAACTTGGATGACTGTAAGCAACTGAATAAAAAGGAAAATGCGACATCGGCAAGTTTCACCATGACCGACAACGGCCTACAATGCAAAGTTGACACGCTGGTAACCGCTAAAAAAGACTCCATTAAAAAGGATTCCATTAAAATGCCGGTAACCACCGACACCACCAAAAGGAAATAGCAATGCGGCCCGGTGTAAAGTATATAGCAACTGTACTGCTTTGCAGTTTCGTGATCCTGCCAAAGCCCTCTCGTTTCGGAAGGGCTTTGGATTCACGACCTCCGCAAAACAGATCAGCCAATGCGAAATTTTTACCAGTTATTTCCAAACAACCTCAATCAGGCGGGCCCGATTTGCAAAAACCATTTTCCTTTTTTGATGATATCGTGCTGAAATTCTTTCTGATACTAAAAAATTAATTTTTGATTGTAACCTTACCCCCTGTTTTTGCATCTTAATATAAAATAGTGCAACCGCCGGCCAACCGGCTAATTCAAATTTTCAATAACGCTAAAAAAACAGGTAAAAATTCCTGGTGGGATAACTATTGCCCACACTCGGGATACAAAATTGACAGAACTAACAACATCTATATAATATATAAACCGGGCCGGTCGGTCCAGCTTACATAACCAAATCTTAATTCAAACTTTTAAAAAGAGCAAAAAGTCTTTAATGGAATCCTTTTGCCCGAAATTTCACACAACAATGAAACAACCTATCCTAAAAATATCCGTTCTCCTATTTATCCTCATGCTGAGCGTTACTATAATTTTCGCCCAGGCCGTTAAACCGGTTGCCACCGTCACCGGCGCATTGCTCGACGAGCAGGGTAAACCCCTTGATTATGCAACCGTTAGTTTACTGAATGCACAGGATTCGTCGATGGTCAGGGGTACATTGAGCAGCCCATCGGGAGCATATACTTTTGACCATATAAAACCGGGTAACTATATTATTAAGGCCACTGTAGTGGGATATGAAAAATCTGTCAGCAAGCCCTTTACCTTAACCGGTGCTTCACAGCCTGTTACCATACCGGCGCTAAACATGAAGCCCGCCAGCCATTCGCTAAGTGCAGTTAATATCACTTCATCCAAACCGCTGATTGAGCGTAAGATTGACCGTACAGTAATGAATGTTGAGAACAGTGTACTGGCCGCGGGCAACTCGGCAATGGAGATCCTGGAGCGTGCTCCGGGTGTTACAGTCGACAAGGACGACAATATCAGCCTTAAGGGCAAACAGGGCGTCACAGTTATGATAAACGATAAGCTCACGTATCTTTCATCGGCCCAGCTGGCAACACTGCTGCGCTCAACTGATGGTACAACCATACAATCCATCGAGATCATCACCAACCCTTCGGCTAAATATGATGCAGCGGGCAACTCGGGCATTATCAATATCAAGCTCAAAAAGAACAAACAATCGGGCACAAACGGCAGCTTAACCGCCGGCGCAGGTTACGGCGCATATGGCAAGGACAACGAAAACCTGAGCTTAAACCACAAAGAGGGTGGGTTAAACTTATTCGGCTCGTTTAGCCATAACGACAATAAGCGGATACAGATGATAGATATAGACCGCATCATTACCGATAACGCGGGCCAGGTAACTTATTTCAGACAAACAAGCCCCATTATACAAACCAATCAAAATAACAGCTACCGTTTTGGCGCCGATTATGATATATCGTCAAAAAACACCATTGGTTTTGTGATAAACGGCTATTTTAATGGCGAAGATGATAATACCAATACGCATACTTTCATTGGTCAGAACTTTACCCATGCCGATTCGTCGCTGCACACGGTTTCGGCTATCCATCAAACCTACCACGATATCGCCTTTAATTTAAACGACAGCTACAAAATAGATACCGCGGGCCAGGCCATCAGCGCCGATCTGGATTATTCGAAATTTATGAATAATTCGACCGCGCGATATGTGACCGATTTCTTTTTGGCTGATGGCAGCACGCAGCATCCGCAAAATTTCCTGGGGAACTTAACGCCATCGGTTATTGATATCAAAACAGGCAAGGTTGACTATACCAATCCCATAACAAAATCGGTAAAAATGGAGCTGGGTTTAAAATTCAGTGACGTGCAAACCGATAACAACCTGATGGAAAGCACATCTGCGGCGGGTAATTTTCAAAGCAACAATCATTTTATTTATGATGAAAAGGTAGATGCCGGCTACCTGAACTTCAGTCGCAACTATAAACATACCTCCATCCAAGCCGGCCTCCGTGCCGAATATACAGGCTCGACTGCAAGGGGCGATTCGATGAACGTGGTGCAAACCATCAACAGGCATTATCTTGATTTTTTTCCGAGCGTGTTTCTGAATCATACCCTGGATAATAAAAACGAGATCAATTTTTCATACAGCCGGCGCATTGACCGCCCGCAGTACGACAACCTGAACCCGTTTGTTTACCGCCTCGATCCTTATACCTATCAAAAAGGCAATCCTTACCTGAAACCGCAGTACACCAATAATTTCGAGTTTAACTACACCTATAATAAGACCCTGACATTAACGCTTGGCTACAGCCATACCACCGATGTGATCACCGAGGTACCGGGCACTGATCCCGCCACAAAGGTTTCGTTCGTAACCCAGCAGAATTTACAGGTACAAAACAGCTATAACGTAAATGTTTATTCGCCATTTACGATCGCAAAATGGTGGGAAGGCAATTTCAACGTGACCGGGTTTTACCTGGGCTTCAAATCAAACGGCCTCGAAGGCGGAAATTTAGACCGCGGGCAGGCCGCCTATAACATCCGCGTCACACAAACATTTTTACCCATTAAAGGATACAAGGCCGAATTAACAACCAACTACCAGTCGGCATTAACCTACGGATTGTTTTATGTGAAGCCGCAATATTCAACCGACCTGGGCGTGAGCCATTCATTCGCCAATAAAAAGGCCAATCTCAAACTATCGGTGAGTGATATTTTTAACACCCGCAGAAACGATGTGACCAGTAATTACCAGAGCAACAATTTAGATATTCACCAGCAGCGCGAAAGCCGCATAACCCGCTTAACTCTTACCTGGAATTTCGGCAACAATAAAATTAAAGCCCGCCAGCACCGCACCGGCGCCGAAGATGAAAAAGGAAGGGTGAAGGGAGCGAATTGATTGGCTAGTGTTTTCAGCATGATTATTGTTTAGAATATTTATTAAATTTGTGATATGGAAACGCTGATAATCAATATCCCTGAAAAGAAAAGCACTTTAGTGAAGCAAATTTTGAAGGGCTTGGGTGTGACTATACAAAAGGCGGAGAATGCAAATTTTTCCGCCTATAAACAAAAAATCGCCAAAGTATCTACCTGGACAGAGGAGGATTTGAAAATTTTTGAAGAAAGCAGAAATGCTTTCAACAACTTCACGCCGCAGAAATGGTAATTGACACAGGAATTTTCATAGAACATCTTCGCGCTAAAGACAAACTCAACACAACGCTCTACCTGCTTCCAAATAATGGAGAATTATTTATTTCCTCGGTTTCGCTGTATGAGTTATATATGGGGGCATTTACTAAAGAAAAAGAAAACGACATTCGTTCGCTCACCGAAGATATTCAAGTACTTCCTTTTACAGATGGAGTAGCCATAAAAGCAGCACGTCTTTATCATCAACTAAAAAAACAGAACAACCTCATAGAATTTAGGGACATCTTTATAGCGGCAACGTGTATTGTTAACGAATTACCATTGGTAACGTTAAATAAAAAACACTTTAACAGGATTGGGGAATTAAAGTTACTTTAGTAAAACAATCAGGTCTTAACCGACCGCGTGTTAAAAACTGCCAACTTCCCCTACTGTCCCACCATAAACACCGCATTGCTAAACAGCAGCTTCCCGTTTTCCCAAAAGCTGCGAAACAGCGGGTCATCAACCATATAAACTACAGTGCCTTTGCCAAGGGATTGAACACCCAGCAGCAGGCCATCCTGGATTTTTTCTTTGCTTTTATGGCCAACAAACCCCGAAATGTAACCATCCTTTTTAACCGTGCCTACATTCCAGCCATCGTCGCCCAGCATTTCATAAATATCACTGCTTAACTTAAGCGAATAATAATATGCCGGCATACCAAAGCCCAGCGGGTGGGTATTATCCAGCTTTAATTTATAAATAGCACCGGGAACACTTGAAGTTATAGCATCCTTTTCGCGCTCCGCGTAGGTTTTTAAAATCGCCGGTTTAGCCTTTCCATCAGTCTTTTCGTCCTTTTTCTCTTCCTTTTTCTTAATTGAAAAACCTTTCTTGTCGACTAATTGAGAAACAGCGTTCTCAATTGCAATCAATTTACCGCCGTCGCGCACCCAGTTCTGTAGTTTCTCCGAAGGGAAGTCATCGTAAGTTCCGCCGGCAAATATTGCCACATCAAAATCGCCCAATTTTACCCGGTCAAAATCCTTATACCTTGTAAGCGTAACCGGGTAGTTGATTTGCTGTTCAAAAAAGTGCCATATCTCGCCCACCGCTTCGGCCGACACTCCTTCTCCGGTAAAAAGCACCACCCGGGGCTGGTGAATGTATTTAATAAGGGTTGATCCCAAATCGGCGCCTTTTTCAACAAACCCCGAAGATAATGGCGTCAATTCATGGTCGAGTGCAATTGCCGTTTGCGTTACGATATGGTCAAAATCAGCCTGATCATTGCCTGCCCTTGTGATAAGCAGGCTGCCGGCCATAAATTCTTTACCGCCTGCCTCAAATGACCTTTCAGAATATTTTACCTTGATGTTTCTCTTCAATAAGGCCGCTAAAAACTTTACGTCGCTCACCGACTGCCAGGCCGAAACGTAAGCATAGGCATGCATATTAACGGTTGCCTTTATCTTAGCTGCCGTCATCGCTCCGGAGGCCGGCTTGTACGACTCGCGAACACCATAAGCATTAAGCCCGTAAGCATATGGCAGCGACCATGCAGTAATATCATAGGTATCCGAATCGGCGACAAAAGTTTTCGGTTCAAACAGCACATTCAGCAGTACCGATTTCGGCTGGTAAGCGTTTATCACCATGTCATTTTGCCCGGGGTTATAGGATTCGGTTTTCTTGGTGATATAGTTGTATCCCGAAACCCGGGTATTCAATCCAAAACCATATTGTATCCCGTTGCGGTCAAGCAGTTTCGCCAGGGCGTTTATTTTATCGTTGTTGGTATTCTTAACAATGTAGGTTTTGTATTCGCCGGGCGGGTAAAGCAGGCTATTGCTGTAAAATTTTTTGAATTCATTCAGCAATTTTTTCGAATATGCCGATGCGGTTTCAATAGTGCTTAAACTCGTAGCATGATGATGGGCAATGCGGTCGGCAAGTCTCAGCGTGTCGCCGTTTCGGGTGAGTACCGACAAGCCCGCGCTGATACCTCCCTGCTCGTACGTCATCCCTATCGAGCCGCTGTATATGGGGTAAGTATCGCCGTATGATGGGTAAAGCAGGTCAAATTCCTGCTTGGTAAAATACATCCAGCCGTTCTGGTCGAAGTATTTGGCGTTGTTTTTACCGATGATGTTCTGAAACTCGCGCTGCCACGCCGTCACGTCTTTATGGAAAGGCTCCGCAGCGGGGGCAAAATAATAAGGTGAGTTATAGTTTTGTTCATGATAATCTACATGCACCTGCGGAAGCCATTGCGTGAACAGGGCCATGCGCGCCTGTGTTTCTTTCTGTGTTTGCCAGGCCCAATCCCGGTTGAGGTCGAAATAATAATGGTTTACCCTTCCGCCCGGCCAGGGCTCCATGTGCTCACGTGAGGTGGGGTTAGGATCGGGGACCGCGCCTTTTACAGCATTATAAAAATTGATATAGCGGTCGTGCCCGTCGGGGTTCAGGCAGGGATCCATCACCACCACGGTGTTTTTCAGCCACTCCTTTGTGCGGGCATTTGCAGGGTCGACCAGGTCGAACAGCGTTTGCATCGATGCCTCGCTCGAGCTGGGTTCATTTCCATGCACGTTGTAGCTCAGCCATACGATAACCGGTGTTGAGCTCATTGGCATCGTCGAAGTTTTATTCAGCCCGGCCAGGTACAGGTTGTTTTTCCGTATTTCCTCCAGCCGGCCGATATTCTCATCCGACGCAACAAAAATGGCCAGCAGCTGGCGGTTTTCGTTGGTTGTACCGTATTGTACAATTTTTGTATTCTTCGCTGCGCCGGCTATATATTTAAAGTACTCGGCTACCTTATATTGCGGGGTGAACTGGTCGCCCAGTTTATATCCCAAAAACTTTTCGGGCGATAATATTTCCTGCGAAAAAGCCGCGGAAACGCAAACAAAAAAACAAAAAAGGAACAGTATTTTTTTTGACATAGGGGTAATTCAGCGAAGGCAAGTTAGGGATTTATTTTTAGGAAGGATGAATAGCAAACAGCGCCCCGCTTTAAAGTTTATTATAAACATCCGTGGCTGCCATCCATTCCTTTATCTGACTTAAAAACATAAATGGAATATAAAAGTCTTTCAATCCGGGTATATTTTTATACTCATTATGAAACATAATCCGGGCGTTGTTATGTGCACAACTAACTAATTCTACCATTGACTCTAATTCTTTGCTGTAGAATAGCTGAGGAATGAAATTATCATATCTGAAAGTAAATACAGTAAAAGTAGAAACCGAAATCTCAACATAATGAACAGTGGCAATTATGTCAATGTTTATTATTATCAAATAAGTTTTTTTAAGGTTAGAATTCTTAAAGCTAATTTTTAATAAAGATCGAGGTCTTTCATATTCTTCGCTAACTATTTTATGCTGGTAATTTTCGGTATAACAGGTGCTAAATCTTAAATCAATTTTTTCCATGGTTGATGTAGCTTAAAACGATTATTAAACCTACTAAATTCATCGTATTAGATGATTATATAACTATTGGGACAAAGTGGGGATTAAATTTTAAAAGTCACCCTTTTTATTTTGAAGTAAAGTACGACTTCTATAATAATCCATACAGCCACTGCGATTAAAACAACCTCATCAATTACAACCCATGAATTTCGTCCCATCTCAACTTTTTTAATAGGTTGAAACAAAGCTGCACACCCCCAACAAAAAGCACATAATAATGCTTCTTTATTCTTAAATTCTTGCGCCCCAAGCATAGCAAATAACAAGCATATTATTACCCTCATTGTTTCGTAATAATGGTACGGCTCGGGTTGAATAGCGAAATACAATAAAACAATGATTGTCAATTTTATTAGGCCAGTTATAATAAGTTGGTATAATTTAGTTGTTGCTATTGTCGTCATCTTTTGATAAATCGCTTAATAATTCATCCTCTTTTTGTTTGATTTTACAACCTCCTTCTGATACTACTAATACTTTAAACCGTTGGCCGTTTTTCAGTGTTATATCGTCATACTGTATGCCATCATCATTTTTATTTTTGATGTCTTCGGCATAATCTTTATGCCACCATATTTTACCATCTTTTGCTATAAAGTTAACTACACTATCATCGTCAAAAATAATTGACTGGCAATAAGATTTAGTAAATTTATGTTTTAGAGTATCGAATTGGGTTACTTGAGAACACCAATTTTCGTTTTTAGGCTTATTATCGTCGTTTGATGATTTAATCGTATAATAGGCACATCCACCTATAAAGCCAAAAACCAATATTACGGGAAGGGCGGTTTTTATTCTTTCTCTTGCAGTTATCATTATGTCGTAATTCAGGATAGCATTCCGATGCGTAATACAATATCTTTGTTACCCTAAAAGTAATGATTCATTTTAAAAGGGGAAATTTATTCGCAGCAATTTGATTGGCACCCGGCGACAAGTACGTTCACCAAAAATTTGCACATTTGCATGTGTGCACATACGCACATCTAAAACATGACTCCCTTACACGCACTGCAAAAATATTTCGGTTACAGCGAATTCAGGCACGAGCAGGAAGCCATTATACAGCATGTTTTAAATAAAAAGGATGTGCTGGCGCTGATGCCCACCGGCGGGGGCAAATCCCTCTGTTACCAGTTGCCTGCCGTGCTGCTGGATGGGTTAACAATAGTTATATCCCCGCTTATCGCTTTAATGAAAGACCAGGTGGACGCGCTGAATGTGAACGGGATACCGGCGGCCTTTTACAACTCGAGCCAGACACCCCAGGAGCAAATTGATCTTACCACAAAACTCAGGAACAAGGAAATAAAGCTGCTATACCTCGCGCCCGAGCGCTTGTTCGGGAATGAAAGCAAATTGGTTACCTTCCTAAAAACCTTAACCGTTTCGCTGATCGCTATCGACGAAGCACATTGCATATCCCATTGGGGGCACGATTTCCGGCCCGAATACCTCGCGCTTGCCGATTTAAAAAAAGAGTTTCCTGGCGTACCGGTCATTGCGCTTACCGCGACGGCCGATAAGCACACCAAAAAGGATATCCTCGAAAAATTAAATCTTGATCATCCCGCCGTATTTATTTCTTCCTTCAACCGCGAAAATATCACCTATCGGGTAATCCCCAAGAAAAATAGCTTTAACCAGCTGCTTGGTTTTTTGGATGAGCGGAAGGAAGATTCGGGTATTATATATTGCTTGTCGCGTAAATCTACGGAGTCGCTTGCCGCGGACTTAAAGGCCAACGGCTTCGCAGCCGAACCCTACCACGCCGGGCTGGACAACGCCTTGAAAGCACGAACGCAGGAAGCCTTTTTGCGGGATGATGTAAAGATCATTGTAGCTACCATTGCCTTTGGCATGGGCATCAACAAATCCAACGTTCGGTACGTGGTGCACATGGATATGCCCAAAAACATCGAGGGCTATTACCAGGAGACAGGCCGCGCGGGACGTGACGGTTTGCCCTCCGATGCCATGTTGCTGTATTCGCCCGGCGATGCCATCAAGCTGAAACAGTTTGCCATGGTGGAAGATAACCCCGAGCAAAGCCGCATTATGCTGAACAAGCTGAACGACATGGTTCATTATTGCCAGCTGCACGCCTGCCGCAGGCAATTTTTACTCAAATACTTTGATGAGCACTTTCCAGACCATTGCGGCTCATGCGATTTTTGCCTCACCGAATACCAAACATTCGACGGTACGCTCATAGCTCAAAAGTTGCTATCGGCCGTTGCCCGGTTGAAAGAACGTTTCGGCGGCGGTTATGTGATTGATTTTCTGCGCGGGTCGCGGAGTGAAAAGATACGCGCCGTCCACAAAGAATTGAAAACCTACGGCATCGGCGCCGACATCAGCAAAAACGACTGGCTGCGCTATATCCGCGAGCTTGCCACGATGGGCTACCTGCAGGTGACCGATGACGCCTACCCGATTTTAAAGTTAACCCCCAAAAGCGAAGCCATTTTAAAAGGCTTGCAAAAAGTCGAACTGGTATTAAGCGAGACAACCGACGAAAACCGCCCTGCAGAAGTTTTACCTTATGAAGCGGCATTACTAACTGAACTAAAAAATGTCCGCCGCGACATTGCCCTGCACGAGAATGTGCCGGCGTATATTATCCTGTCCGATGCCACTTTACAGGAGATTGCTACCTATCTGCCGCAATCGATGGACGAGCTGCGCCTTATATCCGGTTTCGGCGATGTGAAGCTGGCGCGCTATGGCCGGGAATTTTTGCTGCCGGTAAAAAACTATTGTGCCAAAAACGGCCTTGCATCGCTGATCGGCCAGAAAACACGCAAACGCGAGCGGCAGGCTAAAACGAAAACGGCCCCTGTCCGGCAAAGGGTTTCCGACACGCGGTCGGAAAGTTTAAAGCTATACAAATCAGGCAAAAATATTGGCGATATTGCAGCTGAAAGAAAACTTTCGCCGCTAACCGTTGAAAGTCACCTGGCTTATTTTATCCAGACGGGCGAGATGGACGTAAACGAAATGGTGAACGAAAGTAAAATACCCGCCATAAAGGATGCCGTTGAAAGTTACGGCGCCGACAGGCTGGCACCCCTGAAAGAAATATTAGGCGAAGATTACAGTTACAGTGAAATTAAAGCCGTTGTATCGTGGATGCAGCGGGAAGGAACGATTATATAAAATTAAAAAAACTCAGAAGGAGAATCACAAAAAGGATGTCATGGTGAGCCCCGTCGAACCACTGTGCGCAGGGCTGACGAATGTTCATAAGAGGAATTTTTAGGCGAAGATTACAGTTACAGTGAAATTAAAGCCGTTGTATCCTGGATGCAGCGGAAAGGGACGATAATATAAAATTTAAAAAAATCTCATAAAGAGAATCACAAAAAGGGATGTCATGGTGAGCCCCGTCGAACCACGGCGCGCAAGGCTGACGGACGTCCATCAGAAAAATGTTAAAAAAGCAAAGTGGCAGTGCATGGCGTAAAGGCCTTACCCACTATGGTTCGACGGGGCTCACCATGACACCTTCGTTTTGTTTAGGGAACAAACATATGATAGTTAGCAAAGTATAGCTATGAGATTGCCGAGCTATCGCTCGCAATGACAAAGGATGATAACAATGACAACAGAAGAACTATACAAATTATTTCTCCAACACCCAATCATCAGCACCGATACCCGGAAAATCGCTGCCGGGAGCCTATTTTTCGCCTTAAAGGGTGACAAATTTGATGCAAATACATTTGCAAAACAAGCCCTTGGGGCCGGTGCCGCTCATGCCATAATCGATAACCCTGATTATAACCTGGGTGAAAAATATATACTGGTTGACGACGTATTAACCGCTTTACAGGACCTTGCGCGTCACCACCGCCGTCAATTAAATATACCTGTTATCGGCCTCACCGGCACCAACGGCAAAACCACCACCAAGGAGCTAATTAACTCGGTATTATCCACGCTTTTTAAAACGCTGGCTACACAGGGAAATCTTAACAACCACATTGGCGTGCCGTTAACCATGTTGACCGTCGACAGCTCGCACGAAATGGCCGTCATTGAAATGGGCGCCAACCACCAGAAAGAAATTGAATTGCTATGCAGCATTGCCCAACCGACGCACGGCCTTATCACCAACGTAGGCAAAGCACACCTGGAAGGCTTTGGCGGCGTTGAGGGAGTAAAAAAGGGAAAAGGGGAACTATACGATTATTTGAAGAAGTCCGGAGGAATAGAGAAGAGAGTTGCTTTTATAAATAATGACAATGGCATCCTGTTAAAAATGCAGCAGGAAAGAGGGTTAACCAATGTAGTATATTACGGTACCGGCGACAATCAAAGCCTGGTTACCGGGGAGATCATAGAGAACTCGCCATTGTTAACACTACAGTGGACAAACAATCAATCCGCTAAAACGTCAACAGCCAAAACGCAGCTGACCGGTGCGTACAACCTCGATAATATCCTGGCTGCTATTTGCATCGGCGTTTATTTTGATTTGACGGACGAGGAGATAAACAAAGGCATCGAAGGTTATCAGCCTAAAAACAATCGCTCGCAAATCATGCAGACGGCAACCAACACGCTTATCTGCGATTATTATAATGCCAACCCTAGCAGCATGTTTGTGGCGATTGAAAACATCGGCAAGCTGGATGCAAAACGAAAGGTGCTGATCCTTGGCGATATGTTTGAAATGGGTGATGAATCTGCTGCCGAACACACATCAGTCATCAAAAAAGCGCTTGAAACGCCTGTGGACCAACGAATATTCATCGGCAAGGACTTTTTTCAAGCAGCAACAGCTATAGACCATGGACCATCGACCATGGACTCCTTCTACCCCACCGCTGAAGATGCGATAACTGCGTTAAAAGCCGGTCCCATCAAAAACTCAACGATACTAATAAAAGGCTCGCGAGGTATGGCATTGGAACGGTTGGTTGAATTGTTTTGAACTACCCAGGCTTGTTTACGGCTCTGTATATTTTAAGCATTGAGCTATTACGAATTAATTACCACCTTTGAAAAAAATTCTTCCATGCGGAAATTGATGTTTTTTACTTCGATGCTGATTTTTGTTGGCCAGGCGCATGCACAATCATCTGCAGATAGCGCGACAAATCACTCTACACTTAAAACTTTAAGCGATAAGCAATACGACGCGCTGATAAAAGGCGAGGATATCTACGGCATGTCGCTGGCTGCCGAGCTGAACCATTATCCCAATCCCGAAAAGGTAATGAAATATAAAAAACAGCTCGACCTTAGCCCTATACAGGTTAACCAGTTTACTGTTATCAATAAGGAGCTGCACCGCAAAAAGCTCGAAATGGGGTTGATTATCATCCATAACGAGCGGACTTTAGACAGTATTTTTAAATACCACCGGCTGGATAACGGCTCACTTATATTTTTCGCCAACCGGTATGGCTTATACCAGGGCGAACTCAGAAACGTGATCCTGCAATCGTGCTTTAAGGCGCGGGAGCTGCTGACGTCTCAGCAAATTAAGAAGTACGAGGCTTTGGAAAAAGCTAAATAATAAAATACCATTTGATTTATTTAATTTAGCGGCCCCAATAAAGTGTATGAAGATTACTTTTGATTTTGAAAAACCTTTGGCCGAGTTGCAGCAGCAGATCGAAAAGGTTAAGCAGGTTGAAGACAAGAACAAACTGGACATGTCGGCAACCGTGGCGGAGCTGGAAAGTAAACTCGAAGCGGCCAAACACGAAATATATGGCAACCTAAACGGCTGGCAGCGTGTTCAGATCGCGCGTCATCCCGAACGGCCCTACACTCTCCAATATATTGAGCTGATGTGCGACGATTTTATCGAATTGCACGGCGACCGTACCGTTGGCGATGACAAGGCCATTGTAGGTGGTTTTGGTATGATAAACGGCCAAACGGCCATGTTCATAGGCCATCAGAAAGGGCGCAACACCAAGGAGCGCCAGTACCGCAACTTCGGGATGCCGAATCCCGAGGGGTACCGCAAGGCCCTGCGCCTGATGAAAATGGCCGAAAAATTCAACAAGCCGGTTATCACGCTGATCGATACACCCGGAGCATTCCCGGGCCTCGAAGCCGAAGAACGCGGACAGGGCGAAGCTATTGCACGCAACCTGCTCGAAATGTCGGTATTAAAAGTGCCGGTAATTTGTGTTATTATAGGTGAAGGCGCATCGGGCGGTGCATTAGGTATCGCTATTGGCGATAAGGTGATGATGCTCGAAAACTCGTGGTATTCGGTTATCTCGCCCGAAAATTGTTCAACCATCCTGTTTAAAACCTGGGAACAAAAGGAAAGAGCAGCCGAAATGCTGAAGCTTACGTCGACTGATATGTTTAAAAACAAACTGATCGACGGCATCATAAAAGAGCCCCTCGGCGGCGCCCACCAGGACCCCGTTGCCATGGCGACTATCCTCAAAAAACAATTAATAAAAGACCTCAAAGTATTAAAAGAGCGCAATGTTGATGAGTTGGTAACCGAACGCATCAACAAGTTTTGTTCGATGGGTGTGGTGATAGAGGATTAAAATAGTAAATTTGTTCTTATGACAACGCTAACTGTTAATATTAACAATGAGCAGGAGGAGCGGGTTTTGCTGGCCTTTTTAAACAGTTTGAAATACAACTACAAGGCAGGGAGCGATTCTGACGACCTTTCGGAAGCGCAAAAAGAAGAAATCCTTCGCCGCGAAAATGATTTCAATTCCGGTAAAATAAAGACCGAGCCCTGGGAAGATGTTAGAAAGCGATTTCTTCATTAAAGATGTTCAGAATAGAGTTATTTCAAACAGCTTCCGTTGACCTGCAAGATGCCTATGACTGGTATGAGGAACAAAGCATCGGCCTTGGCGAAAGGTTTATCAGGGAAGTAGATGTTTATCTTGATTCAATCAGCGCAAACCCCTATCAGTTTCCAATCCAGTTTTCCGGGAAATACCATTTTGCATCATTAAAGCGCTTCCCTTTTCGAATTGTATATCGCATTGACACCAACCGCCAGGTGATTTATGTGTCGGCAGTATTTCATACAAGTCGTGACCCAAAAAGATTTTAATTGCAACCTGTTATATGATAGTTACAAAAGCTTAAGATTTACACTTTTTGCAAAAACCTTTTGATAACAAAAAAATCGTCCTATATTTGCATTCCTTTTCGGAATGGATAACATTACAAAGGAAATTGCCCGATAGTATAAAGGTAGTACGACGGTTTTTGGTACCGTTTGTCTAGGTTCGAATCCTGGTCGGGCAACAAAATTTGATTTCGGATTTCGGATGTTCAATTTCGGATTATACCCGGTTTGAGGATCTGAAATCCGAAATTATTTTTATAGGTGGCGCAGGATAGTGATCGGATTGAAAATCCGAAATCGTAATTCTAAAATCCGAAATCGTAAAACATGCCTTTACAGTTCAACCCCGTTAAGTTATTTGCAGGTTCGGCGACCAAAGCGCTGGCCGAGCTTATTGCCGACAAATATGGCCGGGAATTGGGCGAGGTGGTACTTTCACGTTTCAGCGACGGCGAGTTTCAGCCGCACTTTAACGAATCGGTACGCGGTAGCGACGTATTTTTAATACAATCAACCAACCCGCCGACGGACAACCTGATGGAGCTGCTGATGATGATCGATGCGGCACGTCGTGCATCGGCACATTATGTAACCGCGGTTATCCCCTATTTCGGCCTGGCACGGCAGGACAGGAAAGACAAGCCACGCGTAGCGATAGGTTCGAAGCTGGTAGCCAACATATTGGTGGCAGCAGGTATCAACCGCATTATGACGATGGACCTGCACGCAGCGCAGATACAGGGATTTTTTGATATCCCGGTTGACCATTTGGATGCATCGGTAATATTTGTACCATATATAAAAAGCCTTGAGCTGG
>JACXTT010006422.1_pt1 | contig 16760 bp, 12 predicted proteins | sample 9270951 | NCBI WGS metagenome assembly JACXTT01 (sample SAMN15532306, study PRJNA645909) | rock metagenome | isolation source: weathered quartz diorite | place: Puerto Rico | collected 2017-06-21 | reverse complement strand
CCTCGGAAATCCGGTGCGTCCAGTCCGCGTAGAACAGCGCCGGCGCGGCCGCGCAGTCCGCCAGTGTGAAGTCCGCACCTGCGGCCCAGGTCCTGCCGGCGAGCTGCCCTTCGAGCCACGCGTAGGCGAGTTCCAGCTTTTGCTCAGCAAACGCCAGTCCTTCCTGGCGCTTCACCGGGTCACCCGTCAGCGCACCGCCTACCGCGTGCTGCACCGGACTCATTACGTGCAGATCGAAAAAGCGGTCAAGGAAGCGCACGTCCAGCGCGGCCATTGGGTCCCCGGGCAGCATGCGCACCGGCCCGGGATGCACGAGTTGCAGGTACTCGATGATGATGCTGGTTTCGACTACGTTGCGCGCGCCGTCCACCAGCAACGGAAACTTGCCCAGCGGCCAGCGCCGCAGCCATTCGGCCGCGTGCTGCGGCGTGTCCGGCCCAAGACTGCGGAACTCGAAGAGGGTTCCGTTTTCGTAGAGCGCGATGAGCACTTTTTGTGTGTACGACGAGAAGGGATGACCGTAGAGCGCAAGCGACATGTCAAGAGCCTCCAGGAATACTCAAGGGAACAGATCGCCGGCTTGCATTTCTGAGCCGACCACTGTGAGCGACCAAGCATCTCATAGGCGGCAAGGGAACTTCCCCCCGACAATAATGTCAGTTTGATAGCGCTCTGTAGCGCTGAAGCATAGTGGACCCAGCAGTGCCGGGCTGTTTCCTGGCAAATCATGGAAGGATGTGATGAAAGTCATCATTGCAGTGCTGTTGATGCTGAGTGGTTACGCCTATGCCGACTGCGGCAACATAAGCGACAGTGACCAGCATGCCTACTGCTACGCCAAGACCGGTCACGGCAGCTGCCTTTCGATCTCCAACAGCGACCTGCGCAGCCAATGTGACGCCTTGAAGCCCTGACCGCACGGTTCCTCGGATGCCCCCCCGGCGGAATCTGCTCAAGCTCACTCTGGATACAGAATCCATCAGAACTGCAAACTTGACATTGGGCATGCCCCAGTAAAGGTTTACTCAAAAAATCAATGACACCGATTTAACCGTTGTGAATTTTTAGAATTTGCAGAGGTCCGGGTGCACCTTACAGAAAGTCATACCCAGCTGTATCAGACGCTCTCTGCTCCATCCAGAGTCCCGATAAGTGGCCACTCACTATTTTTTGAGCTTCTATAGAAAATGAAAAACCCTGACAAGATTAGTGTTCACGAAACCTTTGATGGTTCCGTTAGGTACTCAGCACCCGTGTACCAGCGATACTATGTTTGGGGAAATGAACCATTACAGGCACTGCTGGAAGACATAGAAAGCTCTGGGGACGAGAACCCGGAACAATTCATTGGTGCCACCGTTGTACAGGACTTTGGGAAAAGAGGCGGTAACCAATCGCCTAATGAATACCTGATGATTGACGGCCAACAGCGCCTGACCACCATTTACCTGTTGATATGTGGTCTCGTCTGGTCATACCTCAAGGGTGGCAGGAGCGAAGACGCGCTAACGCTTGCACAGACCTATTTGTCCTTCTCTGCGGGACGGCACGCCGGCATGCCAAAGCTCCTGCCTACGATCCAGGATCGCCGGCAGCTGTTCAACATTCTACAGGACGAAATCACTTGCATTGAATGGAACTTCAAAGAAGAAAGCGTGGATCAGCACTCCAATCGACGGGGGATTTCATCCCAATGGGAAAATATCAAGACGCAATTCAGCGAAGATTTTTTCAGCGACGCGGGGCGAATCTTGAAAAAGAAAATCGAGTCTTTTCAAGAAAGACTCCTGTCTAAAATTGTATTTATCCAAGTCACCCTCGAGGCCACAGACGACGCCAACAGCGTATTTTCGAAACTGAATTATGAAGGTGTAAAACTTTCCCTATCAGACCTGATCAGGAACGACATCATCTCCAGGGTTCCAGACAAAAACAGAGATGACCTGAATAAGTTTTACGAGTCAACCTGGAAGCCCTTTGAAAAGTCCTTCCCGGAAAACTCTTTCGATCAATACATCACTACCTACTCATTCATAAAATTCAATGGCTCCGTTTCCAAATCAAGAGCCTTTCCTGAGCTTCAGAAGGCTTGGTTCGGGGTACCGCCAAGTGCCATCGTCTCGGAAATGAGCGTATACGCCGACCTTTACTGCGCACTGGTAAAATATGCGCCTCTCAAAGGGATCAGCAAGGAAGTTGGGGAGCGTGTTCACCGATACAGCCTGATGCCGAAAACCACCGTCACCTGGCCTTACATCGTGGAGCTGTTAAATGCATCCCGAGAAGGAACAGCCTCCAAGAGCAACACGCTACAGTGCTTGTCGATCGTCGAGTCATTTCTGGTGCGGCGTGCCGTAGTGGGTTTGGAGCCGACGGGGTTACACGCTGTATTTAAAGGCCTGTGGGGTAAAGCAGGGGCCGATCCAAAAAAACTCAAAGAAAAACTGGCCACCGGCGCGACGCGCTGCCCCAACGATCAACACATACGAGAAACGCTTAGAAGCGGGGACATGTACTCAAGAAAAATCACAAAGTACCTGCTGATACAGAGCGAGCTCCACTACAACAAGGAAAATGGCTATGACAACGCAACCGATGACTTCACCGTGGAGCACGTGCTCCCCCAGAGCCTGAACGCAAAATGGTCAGAGGTGTTCACCAAGGAGGAACATAAGGCCCTCCTGCACACCATTGGAAATCTTGTGCCGCTGACGGAAGGGCAAAACGGAAGAATCAAGGATCAGGACTGGACCAACAAGAAAACCCACATAAAAGGCTCAAACTGGAAAATCACCCAAAAGGTTGCCTTGGCGCGAAATTGGGACAAAGCGCAGATCCAACGTAGAGCCAAACAGTTTGCCGATTGGGCGCTCAAGGAATGGCCGGACGTTAAGTAACCCCTTCACACAGAGGCGTAGCACTCCTTGTGCAAGCACAAAGAGTGCTACGCCCTTGGGGTTGCGAGGACTTCCTGATGCTCAGGCGCTACATGAAACAGTGAAGCACCACAGCGCTGAACCCGATGATGGCGGTCCACGCATCAATGGTCAGCTCTGTAAAAAACTCAGGGGGCGCAGTCAGATGATCGTGAGCGATTTAATTCACACCTGCGCAATCCCCCCATCCACAAACAGCTCGATGCCATTCACAAAACGGCTGTCATCCGAGCCCAGGAACACTGCCGCCTTGGCGATTTCCTCCGGCTCGCCCAAACGCCCCATCGGCACCAGCGAGGCCAGATGGGCGAACAGACCGTCGACATGTTCCGCCGGCACCAGGCCGCCCAATCCCGCGGTACGCACCGGCCCCGGGCTGATCACATTGACGCGGATATTGCGCGGTTGCAGATCCAGCAACCAGGAGCGGGCGAAGTTGCGCACCGCCGCCTTGCTCGCGCTGTAGACACTGAAGTTGGCGGTGCCCTTGACCGATGTCGTCGAGCCGGTCAGCAGGATCGAACTCCCATCCTTGAGCAGCGGCAATGCCTTTTGCACCGTGAACAAGGTGCCTCTCACATTGGTATTGAAGATACGGTCGAAATGCTCTTCGGTGATGGCCTCCAGCGGCAGCATGTCCCCGCCACCCGCGTTGGCGAACAGGATATCCAGATGACCGGCCTGCGCCTTGATCACGGCGAAGATCCGATCCAGGTCTTCAACCCTGGAGACATCCCCTTGGATACCGGTGGCATTGGCGCCAATGGCATCGACCGCGGCATCCAGCTCAGCCTGCCGACGCCCGGTCAGGAAGACCCTGGCGCCCTGTGCCGCAAACGCTTGGGCCGATGCCAGGCCGATACCGCTGGTACCACCGGTGATCAGCGCGATTTTTCCTGCAAGTTTGTTGCTCATGTTCAGTACTCCAGTATGAAAAGGCTCGGTTGGAAGTGAGCCGATGGAGCGACTGTAGGCTTCGGCCATTAGGTGAAAAATGGCCTTCTTCAACTTACTTTATGCACAACCATGCATAATCATCGATCAACGTCAGGTGGAGCCCCGCCATGGACCAGTTAGTCGCTATGCGAGCGTTCGCCCGAGTGGTCGAAGTCGGCTCATTCACCAAGGCCGCCGATTCGCTGGCGATGCCCACCACGACCGTCAGCAAACTGGTTCGCGAGCTGGAAACCTACTTGAATGCGCGCTTGCTTCAACGCACTACCCGCAGCGTTTCGGTGACGGACGAAGGTCTTGCCTACTACGAACAGACCATTCGTTTGCTGCGTGATCTGGAGGAAGTCGACACGGGGCTTCGAGCGGCCCAGGTCCACCCGCGAGGAAAGCTGAAGGTCGATATCGGGTCATCCGTCGCCTCCGACCTGATCATTCCCGCACTGCCCGAGTTCTTTGCCCGCTACCCGGATATTCGGCTTGAGGTGGGTGTCAGCGACCGTCATGTCGACCTCATCAGCGAGAGTGTCGATTGTGCGATCCGCGGTGGTGAGCTCAAAGAGCTGTCGTTGGCCGCACGCTCACTTGGAAACGCCCACTGGATAACCTGCGCGGCACCCGCGTATCTGGAGCAATTTGGCCGACCGGGACACCCCAAGGAACTGGAGAGCGGACACCGCCTGATCGACTACCTGTCCGCACGCACCGGTCGCGTGCTGCCGGCGGTCTTCGAGCGTGGCAAAGAGCGCTATGAAATCACCGGGCACAGTGTATTCAGTGTCAATGAAAGCAACGCTCATGTGACAGCGGGCCTGGCGGGACTGGGCATCATCCACACCTTCGGCTATACGGTGCAAAAGCACATCGAGAGCGGTGCGCTGGTTCCGCTGCTCGAAGAGTGGCGACCCGCCCCTTATCCCTTCCATGTCGTCTACGCTCCCAATCGCTACCTGAGTCATCGGGTCAGGGTGTTTATCGATTGGTTGGTCGAACGGTTCTTGCGAATGAAGACAGCATCATCTTGGGATTGAATTTATCGTGGCCCGTGCTTGAGTTCTGGAATGGCCAGAAACGAAAAAGCCCAGCATAAGCTGGGCTTTTTCCAGGCCTCGGAGGGCTCTAGGGTGAAGCTAAGGCCTCTAGGGCAATGATCAAATGCTAGCAACCCTCCGAAGCCAAATCACCAATGGATATTTCAGGAGTTGTTTCCGCAAGCCCCCCCCCACAGACACCGTAAAACAAAGCCCTTTCGCACTATCTCTCGGTAAAACCCCATAAAAGTTTCATAAAGTTTCACTCGCCATTTTCACTCACATTTTGTTACATTCACGGAAATATTCACGGAGAACTCCTATGGACCCCAGCTCTAGTAGGCCGGTCACACTGACTGGAATGGTGCCGCCTGGCAGGTAGGACTGACTCTGGTTGATCTCCCCCCGCTCGAACGCCCCGCGCTTTACGCAATTCCCTTCCGTGTGACCTCCAAGCAACCCGGACCGACTTCGGTCAGCGGTTGAACAGCAAAATTTTTACGCGTCCCGTAACGCCAGGAATGCCTGTCATTTCGTCTCCAACATCGCCCACGGATCGTGGCCTGGAGAAGGAAGACCCGTGCACGTCTGCCCAATGGGAACCGAAAGCGGCTGCCAATGCCACGCTTTGGAGGAACTCACTATGTCCAACCTGAATGCAGAATCCGCTGTCCTCGACAGCGCCCACGTCGGCGATATCCGCGGAGCCTTCGGCACCATCCGCCATGACGATATCTCCCCGCGCAACACCTGGTGGAAGCGCTTCAAGACCCTGATGGCGATTCTCGGCCCAGGCCTGATCGTGATGGTCGGCGACAACGACGCCGGCGCCTTCAGCACCTACGGCCAGGCCGGCCAGAACTACGGCACGCTGCTGCTGTGGACCCTGGCCCTGCTGATCCCGGTGCTCTACGTCAACCAGGAGATGGTCCTGCGCCTGGGCGTGGTGACCGGTGTCGGCCATGCCCGGCTGATTCTCGACCGCTTCGGCAAGTTCTGGGGGGCGTTCAGCGCCATCGACCTGTTTATCCTCAACGCGCTGACCATCGTCACCGAATTCATCGGCATCAGCCTGGGGATGGATTTCCTCGGCGTGCCCAAGGTAGTCGGCGTCTGCCTGGCAGCGGTGTTCATCATGCTGGCGGCGAGCACGGGCGACTTCCGGCGCTTCGAGCGTTTCTCGCTGTTCCTGGTCTTCGGCAGCCTGCTGCTGGTGCCGATCTTCGTGATGATCCACCCGCCCCTGACGCAGGTCGCCCACGACTTCTTCATCCCGCAACTGCCGGCTGACGGCAAGCTGTCGGAGGTGTTGCTGCTGATCATCGGGATCGTCGGCACCACCGTGGCGCCCTGGCAGCTGTTCTTCCAGCAAAGCTACGTGATCGACAAGCGCATCACCCCGCGCTTCATCAAGTACGAACGCGCCGACCTGTGGCTGGGCATCGCCCTGGTGGTGATCGGTGCGGTGGCGATGATTGCCTTCACCGCGCAGGTCTTCGCCGGCCACCCGGAATTCGGTAACTTCACCGACGCCGGCGCCATCGCCGCGGGCATTGCCAAGTACCACGGTCGCCTGCCGGGCGTGCTGTTCGCGGTCGCGCTGATCGACGCCAGTATCATCGGCGCCATGGCGGTGTCGCTGTCGACCGCCTACGCCCTGGGCGACGTGCTGAGCCTGAAGCACTCGCTGCACCGCAAACCCGGCGACGCCAAGGGTTTCTACCTGATGTACTGCGGCGTGATCGCCGTCGCGGCAGCCCTGGTGCTGATCCCCGGCGTACCGCTGGGCCTGCTGACCAACGCGGTGCAAACCCTGGCCGGCGTGCTGCTGCCCAGCGCCACGGTATTCCTGTTACTGCTGTGCAATGACAAGGAAGTGCTCGGCCCCTGGGTGAACAAGCGCTTCACCAATGTGGTGACAGCGATCATCGTCGCGATACTGGTGCTGTTGTCGGTGATCCTGACCTCGGCCGTGGCCTTCCCGAACATGTCCGGTGAAACCATCACCGATATCCTGATCGGCGGCAGTGTCGTGGGCCTGATCGTCGCCATTGCGGTGAATGTGGTGCATGCCCGAGAAGCCGTGGACAAGGCCGGCCTGACCGACAAGGAGACCACCTTCACACAGGAAATGATGAACTCCTGGCGCATGCCGCCACTGAACAAACTCAAGCCCATGGTCCTGTCGCAGCGCAATCGGATCTGGATGGGAGTGCTGCGTGGCTACCTGGTCGTCGCCATGGGGATGGTGATTTTCAAGGTGGTCCAGCTGGCGATGGCGTGAACGCCCCAATCTGAACGCACAGGCCGGCAAACCTGACCGAACGCAGCCCTGCCATGAGCGGAGCTGCGTTTGGTCAATACCTCAACCGGCGAATTGATGGCGATCTATAGAAGGATCCGAAGTCAGCGGCATAATGAAAGACTACTCGGGACGGGGCGCTCTGCCTCGGCCTGATTCCCGACCCATCACTCAATGATGTCATATAATGATGCGTGACCATTGAGTCAGGGAGAGATGTCAATCAAATGCCTATGAACAACGCCAGAACACAACCGGGATTCACCCTGATCGAGATGATGATCACCGTCGCCATCGTCGCCATCCTTGCCGCCATCGCCCTTCCGGCCTACAACAGCTACGTCACCAAGAGCAACATCAAGGCCGCCCAGGCGGACCTGGTGGCGCTGAGCCTCAATCTGGAAAACTACTACCAGAAACAGTTGGGGTACCCGGTCTCGACGGCCAGCGGTACAACCTCGATCCAATGCGCGCTGATCGGCAACCCGTCGCCCTGCACCAGCCCTTCGTCAGGTTGGCAACCCAGCCAGTCCAGTACATTCGGCTACTCCATCAACTCCACCGCCACGACTTATACCGTGACCGCAACGGGCACCGGCGGCACGGTCAATGGCTGCGTCATCACACTGGACCAGAGCAACACCCGCAGCATCGCCTCCTGCAGTCCGTATAACGGCAGTTGGTTGTAATGTACGACCGTGGCTTCACCCTGATCGAGTTGATGATTACCATTGCCGTGTTCGGCCTCTTGCTGCTCGTGGGGGTACCCTTGACCCAGTCGTGGACCAACAGCGGTTATCAGCGCGATGCCGCCGGCCTCTTGAAACAGGGCATCAGCCGCGCCAAGTCGATCGCCCTGCGCAACCAGGGCGCCGTACAGGACACCGCGCCCGCCGCCGTCCTGTGCCGCTCCGGTCAGAGCCTCAAGCTGTACAGCCTTTCCGCCGCCATCGACTGTACTGCGACCACGCCGATCTGGAGCACCTCGCTTCCGAGCGCCGCCGTGATCCAGACTGGCGGTGTCGATCTGGTCTGCATCGCTTTCAACAACCGAGGTTTTGCAGTCAGCTCCGGCTCGTGCACCACCACTACTGTTCAAGTCACGGCAGGCAGCGAGAGTTCAGTCGATGTCCCGCTTATATAAGCTGGCCTCAAGGCGGCAACGGGGCGATGTCCTGATCGAATCCCTCGTCGGCATCCTGCTGATGGCGATCATCGGCCTCGGCATTACCTATGCCGCGTCGCGGGCGGCGGTGAGCCAGCGCGACATGAAGCTGCAAAATATCGTGGTCAGCCAGATGCGCAGCCTGCTGGAGCAGAACGGCGCGCTGTTGTGCACCACCAACGCCGCCTTGCTCGTCGTCTCCATCCCCACCCAGACAGCTACCCTGCCGATCATAGCGACCTGCACCAGCGCCCCGTCCGTCACCGTCGGTGCCAGCACTGTCGTCACCGGCGGGACGCCGCAGAGCTCGGTCGTGCTCACCACCCGCAGCTCGGACAGCACTATTTTCGGCGGCATCATCCGCGTGGGAGACGAGTCATGAGTCGCGAGGAGCGTGGCTTCACGCTGATCAGCCTGATGGTCGGCACGGTCATTTCCCTGCTCAGCATCCTGGCCATGCTCTCGTTGTATAAAAACCTGGTCTACACCTCGGCGACATCGATCCAGAGCGCCAGGCAGGATGGTCAGGTAGCCTCGGGCCTGCTGACCGCCCAGCGCGAACTGATGAACGGAGGTTTCTGGAGCGGCAGCGCCACCGCGCGCGCCAGCTCCGATATCGACAATTATTTCGTACTGCTGTCCGGCGCCACCCTGACCAACGGCACCCTGGCCGGCACCGCCACCGCCCAGGCCAACTTCCCGACCCTGACCAGCGCCGCACCGAACGGCATTACCGGCAACGCCATTGTCTGGTCCTATCAGACCAGCTCCACGGCCACCGCCAGTTGCGCAGGGCTCGCGGTCATCAACGGCGCCCTGGTCAGCCTGAAGGGAGCGGCCGGCTGCATTCAGGCCTCATCGCAATGGAGCAGTACGACCTGGACCAGTACCACGCTGATCGAAGCAGGCCAGAGCGCCACGATGTTTTCGGTCGGTTTCGCCACCTGCTGGCCCTACGGTCGCACCACCGACACCACCAATACCGCCTATCGCCTGCAAGTCAGCCTGAGCGCCAATAACAGCACGCTGGACCCCAACAGCACTGATCCCCAGCCCGCCTACGTCAAAAGCAAGGCGACGGCTTGCCTGATCAACTTCGAAAAACCCACTTCCTAGCCGAGCTCTCGATGTCAGTCCCAAAGTTGTCCACATCGACACGCGCCTCTCAACGCGGCATGGCCGCCACGCTGATGATCCTGTTCGTCGGCATGGCGCTGACCGTGACCGCCCTGGGGATGATGTACGGCATACGCGGTGCCCAGCAGCAGCAAGTGGCGGCACACGCCACCTCGCCAGCGGAGTCGCGGGCCTGGAGCGGCGTGGAATGGGTGCGCCTGTACTTGCAGGCGCAGTTGCTGCAGGACAGCACGCTGGCCAATGTCACCGTGGGTAGCCTGTCCATCAGCGCCACCGGGCTCAGCGCGCAGATCATCTCCAAGGTCGCCAGCGGTAGCAGCACGCTGGTCACCGCCACCATCACCGCCACCAACAACCTGGCAACCAACACAGTGCAAGTGGTCTACCTGCTGACGCCGGCCAGTGCCGCGAGCGCGCCCGCCAGCGGCAACCTGCCGCCGGCGCTGCAGTTCAACGGCGACTTCAACTACAGCGGCGGCAACCTGTCGATCACCAACGGCACGACCCTGGCGAACATCGCCGTGATGGGCGTGCTGAGCATTTCCAGTGGCTCGAAGGCCTATGTCTCCGGCTGCGCCAAGGGCGGTATCAACCTCAGTGGTGGCGGTATCGCGGACAACGCGACACTCAACACCGAAGGCACCTTTACCCTGAGCTCCAGCAGCCAGCCGGTCAACCTGACCGTGGGCGCCAAGACCATCAACATCTCCCAGTCCGGCGGCAGCTACGTGTCAATCACGGCGGGAGCGTTCAAGGCCAACGTGCTGTCGGGCGGATCGACGATCGGCACCGCCCTGGTCGGCGGCACGAAAAACACCGACAACTCGATCACCGCCGCCAGCACCGGCACCGCCCTGATCACCCTCACCGATGGCACGGTCTATACCCTGGACCTGAGCAAGGTCACCCAATCCAGTGGGGTCATCAGTACCACGGCCGGCGCGGTACTGATCTCCGGGACCGGCACCCTGCCCGCCAGCATCTCGCTGACCTACAACTCGGTATACGGCGGTGGCGTCAACTTCCTCACCGGCACCGTCGGCACCGTCTGGGGCAACACCCTGACGTTCGGCGGCTACAGCGGCACCTACACCAACCTCAAGGCCAACAGCGACGTATCGATCCTCACCGCGACGGTGGGTCAGTTCCAGGGCGGCGGCAATTTGAGCGTGAAGTCATCCAACACGCCATCGTTCACCACGGCCAGCCAGATCGCCGGCAAGGTGCTCAACCAGGACGGCACGACCTACACCGGCACCGCACTGGCGAACCTGACGCAGAATGTCGCCGGTGCCTCACCCGGCCTGCCCGGCGTGCCGTACTGCAACATCACGGTCTCCGCGGTGGATGTCACATCCCTGAAAAGCCAGGCCAACTACGTGTTCGACTTTGCCGGCAGCACGCCGACGCTGACCATCCAGAACGTCAAGACCTCCGCAGGTACCACCGTGTCAGCCGGGCCCTATAACCTGGCGACCACCGATATGCGTACCCTGCTGGGGTTCAACTTCCTGACCTGCAACTATGGCAACACCACTTGCGGCAGCAGCGCGACCCCCAGCAACGGATGGACTTTCACCGGTATCAAGGCCCTGCCGCCAGGCGTACTCTGGTTCAATGGCAATATCACCCTCGATGGCGTACAGAGCCTGAGCCAGTTGAACAATACCGTGCTCAGCAACGGCAATGTCACCCTGACCAGCAGCGGCCATGTACCCTTGTACTCGCCGAACTTTGCCGGCTACACCAACCTGTGTACCGGTTCGTTCTACCCGACCAACCTGTGCAACAAAACGGCAGGGACCCTGGCCACCTGGACCGACTCGTCCAATGTGGTCCACAGCGGCTTGCCCATCGGCAACATCGCCATCGAGGCCAACGGCGGGCTCGCCAGCAGCGGCTGGACCCTCTATGGCAATGTCATCCTCGGCGGCCTCGTCACCACCACGGGGAGCACCACCAATATCAAGGGCGCGCTCTCCACCGGCGGCAATGGCAGCAGCACGACCACCATTTCCCAGGGCGGCATCGCCATCGACGTGTCGAGCGTGACCGCCGACCAGACCGTCACCACCACCCCGACCGGCACGGGAGGTGGCGGCTCGGCGACCCAGGCCTCGACGAAAGTGCGCTGGATCCGGGCGTATTGAGTTCAGCGCCAGCTTCACCTTTCCCTTGTGTCAGCAGTGCTGACACTTTTGCGTCATCCCGATCGGCGATTGTTCCAGCCACCGTACCCGGACTATAGTGCCGTGCACGTCCAAGGCAGGAGCCTACACAGTGCACCCACGTTTCCCCTCACGTCGTTTCTCCCTTTGCGCCCTGGCCATCAGCCTGGTGTTCATGGCCTGCAACGCACCGCTCGCCTCAGCCGACACCGCCCTGCCCGCCGCCTCGGAAATCGGCACGGGCTATCGCACCGGCCTGCTCACGCAACACGCCGCCCGGCACATGGCCGCGGCAGCCAACCCGCTAGCGGCCGAGGCCGGGAGGGAAATCCTGCGCCAGGGTGGCTCCGCCGTGGACGCGGCGATTGCCATGCAAGCCGTCCTGACCCTGGTGGAACCGCAAGCCACCGGGATCGGCGGCGGCGCCTTCATCATGGTCTGGGATGGCAAGCAGGTGCATGCCTACGACGGGCGTGAAACCGCACCGGCGGGCGCCACCGAGAAATTGTTCCTCAAGCCTGACGGCACGCCGATGGCCTTCACCCAGGCGCAGATCGGCGGGCGCTCGGTCGGCACGCCCGGGGTGATGCGCGCCCTGGAACTGGCCCATCGCACCCAGGGCCGCCTGCCCTGGGCGAAGCTCTTCGACCCCGCCATCCGCCTGGCCGAGCAAGGCTTCCCCATTTCACCGCGCCTGCACAAGCAGATCGTCGCCAGCCCGTTCCTGCCCCACTCACCGGCCATGGCCGCCTACTTCCTCAATGCCGACGGCAGCCCGAAAGCCGTCGGTACAACGTTGAAGAACCCGAAGCTGGCCGCCGTGCTCAAGCGCATCGCCAACGAAGGTACGGACGCGCTCTACAAGGGCGCCATCGCCGAGAAGATCGTCGCGGCAGTCAATGGCAGCACCAACCCGGGCAGCCTCTCGCTGGCCGATCTGCAAGGCTATCAAGCCAAGGAACGCACGCCGCTGTGCTCCGACTACAAGCAATGGAAACTCTGCGGCATGCCACCACCGTCCTCCGGCGGCATCGCCATCGCACAGATCTTCGGCACCTTGCAGGCCCTGGAAGCGCAGGACAAACACCTGGCGCTGCCTGCACTCGGCCCAGTGAAAAGCGCGAGCCCCGCTGGCCTCGAACCGCGCCCGCAAGCCGTGCACCTGATCGCCGAAGCCGATCGCCTGGCCTATGCCGACCGTGGCCTGTATGTCGCCGACAGCGATTTCATCCCGGTGCCGATCGCCGGCCTGATCGACTCCGGCTACCTCGCCCAGCGCGCCCGCCTGATCGGCGAACGCAGCATGGGCCAGGCCGAACCCGGGGTACCGGCCGGCATCCAGGTGGCCGTGGCCCCGGACCGCTCGCCAATGCGCATTTCCACTTCGCAGATCGTCGCCGTGGACGACCGGGGCAGCGCCGTGTCGATGACCACCACGGTGGAAAGCTCGTTCGGTTCGCACCTGATGGTCGAGGGTTTTATCCTCAACAACCAGCTGACCGACTTCTCTTTCGTCCCGAGCGAAGACGGCAAGCCGGTGGCCAACCGTGTCGAGCCGGGCAAGCGTCCACGCTCGGCCATGGCGCCAACCCTGGTGTTCGACCGAGCGAACGGCGAGTTCCTCGGCACCGTCGGCTCGCCCGGTGGCTCGCAGATCATCGAGTATGTCGCCAAGACCCTGGTCGGCCTGCTGGACTGGAAGCTCGACCCACAGTCGGCCATCAACCTGCCCAATTTCGGCAGCCGCAATGGTCCCACCGAACTGGAGCAAGGCCTGTTCTCGCGGCAATTGGTGAAGGCGCTGCAGGACAAGGGCCACGTCGTCAACGAGATGGACATGACCAGTGGCACCCAGGCAATCATGCGGATGCGTGACGCCAAGGGTCAGTCATCATGGACCGGCGGTGCCGATCCACGGCGTGAAGGCGCGGCCTTGGGCGACTGAAATATTTTGACACACCCTGACACGACAGCTCTTCACAATATGTTGAGAAACCGCCCCGTATACTTTTTCAATCAACAGATGGCCTTGCGACCCGCTCCCTCTCTTTCGGTATCCCTATGCGAATGACACGTCCCGCCCTGCTACTGCTCCTGCTGGGTTGCCTATTGTTCTTTTTCGGACTGGGCAACCACGAGCTGCAAGGTTCCACTGAATCCCGGGTAGCCGGGATCGCGATGGAAATGCACCTGACCCAGGACTGGGTCACCCCACACCTGCTGGGCGAGCCCTTCCTGGAAAAACCACCGCTGAGCCTCTGGCTCGACGCCGGCGCCATCCAGCTGTTTGGCGGCACCCCCCTGGCCGTGCGGTTCGCCTCGGCCTTCGCCGGCCTGTTCACGGTGCTCGCACTGTTTGCTTTCCTGCGCAAGATCGGTCGCCCGACCCTGCTGGCCTGGACCGCCGCCGCAATGCTCGCCACCATGGCCAGCTACCTCGGCAACGCCCGCCAGGTCGGCGAAGACGCGCTGCTCAGCCTCGGAGTGACCCTGGCCCTGCTGGCCTTCTTCCGCGCCACCGAGCAACGGGCACAAGGCAACCAGACCGTGGGCGCCTGGTGTGTATTCGCCCTGGGCATCGTGATCTCGACCCTGAGCAAGGGGGTACTGGGCCTCGCCCTGCCCGGGATCGTGATTTTCGTCTACCTGGTGAGCCAGAGCCTGATCGACAAACGCTTCACCTTCGGCGACTGGCTGCGTCCGGCGCTGTTCACTGCGATCGGGCTGATCCCCCTGCTGATCTGGCTGGTCCTGCTTTACCAGCGCGGCGGCATGCAGGCGGTCGGGGAAATCCTGTGGGCCAACAGCGTCGGCCGCTTCAGCGGATCCTTCACCAGCGCCGGGCACTACGAGCCGTTCTACTACTATCTGGCCAAGCTGCCGGAAAGCTTCTTGCCCTGGAACCTGCTGGTGTACCTGGGCCTGTGGAACCTGCGCAAGCGCCTGGTGGACAATCGCCACCTGCTCTTCGCCACCGTCTGGATCCTGGCCCAGTTCACCCTGCTGACCCTGGCCTCCAGCAAGCGCATGGTCTACCTGATGTCCATGGCACCGGCAGCGGCCATCATCGCCGCCGAATACTCGGCGGTCATCCTCGAATGGCTGCGGCGACGCTCGGCCACCTCGCCCTTCAGTGCCAGGCTGGTGAAACATCACCGGCCCCTGGCCATGGGGCTGCTGGCACTGGTGGTCTGCGGCTACCTGGCGGCGGCGGCGCTGGAGTCGCGCTCGGACGTCAAGAACTCCTTCAAACCGCTGACCGACCAGGTCATCGAACTGCAGGCCCAGGGCAAGCAGGTTGCCCTCTATCAACCGGAAGAACGCCTGGCCTCCACCGTGTTCTATACCCGGCGCCAGCAGCAAGTGCTGATGACCGAAACCGAGTTGGCGGCTTTCCTGGCCGCCTCGCCGGACAACGCGGTCATCGTCGACCAGGGCTTGAAAGTGCCGGCACCGCCGGCGCCGGCCAAGGTCCTGGCCACAATCACTATCGGGGGCAAACGCGTCTATAACTTCTACGGGCAGTAAATTGCCCCGTACTGTCCATCCGTAAAGAACCGGCGCCTTCGAAGCGCCGGTTTTTTTTGCCTGAAAAATCGGTTTCGCAAACAAATAACACTATCCTCGTCACCCAGCGGTCCGGAAACATGATGCAGGACAAAATCCTTTCAGCAATTTGTGTTACCGCCGATACAAGCTCTACCGACAAATTCAGCTGGCTCCAAAAACAACACCTTCCAGCCCCCGATAGCACGCAACACCAAGTTCCTGGAGGAATTCGATGAATAGCTGGTTTGGCAATATCAGCGTCAACCTGAAATTGGGCCTGGGATTCGGCCTCGTTCTGCTTCTGACCACTGTCCTGGCCCTGACCGGCTGGACCAGCCTGGGCGGCCTGATCGACCGTAGCAACTGGATGAGCGATATCACCCAGCTCAACGCCTCGCTGACCAAACTGCGCGTGGCACGCCTGCAATACATGCTGACCAACGGCGACGAAACCGCCGCACAGAGCGTACAGGTCAACCTGGAAGCGTTCAGCGCTCAACAGCAGAAGCTGATCGATAGCTTCAAGAGCCCGGAAAATCTCAAGCTGCTCAAGGAGCAGGCCGACCTCATCACGCAATACCGGCAATCGCTGAACAAGATGCGCGATGCCTATCACACCGGCAACGGCGCACGCCAGACCATGGGCGACAACGCCGATACCGTCAGCAAGCTGATCACCGCGATCGACGACCAGGTGCTGCAAATGCCGCCCGGCGCGGAAGGCCGCTTCGAGCGCTTCCAGGCCATTACCCGGGCCAAGGAACAGTTCCAGCTGACACGCTATGAAATGCGTGGCTATGCCGCCAACAGCACCCCGGAGACCGAGCAGAAGGCCTTCAACCAACTGAGCGAAACGCTCGACAGCGTCAAGGCCCTGAAACAAACCTTCAGCGCAGCCGAACAGGCTTCGGTGAGCCAACTCGAGACGGCCCTGGGCAACTACCACAGCGCCATGCAGGCCTATAAGGCGGCCAACGCCGCCATTGTGCAGGCACGCAAGGAAATGACCGATCAGGGCACCGACATCGTCTCGCGCAGCGAAGCGCTGTATCAGATCCAGTTGGACCGTCGTGACAGCGAAAGCGCCCAGGCCCGCACCCTGCAACTGGGCAGCACGCTGCTGGCGTTGCTGGTCGGTATTCTCGCCGCCGTGATCATCACCCGGCAGATCACCCGCCCGATCCGCGAAACCCTGGCCGTGGTCGAGCGTATCGCCGCCGGCGACCTGACCCAGAACCTGGTGGTGACCCGCCGTGACGAACTGGGTGTGTTGCAACAAGGTATCCAGCGCATGGGCGCGACCCTGCGCGACCTGATCAGCGGGATCCGCGACGGCGTCACGCAGATCGCCAGCGCCGCCGAGGAACTGTCCGCGGTCACCGAGCAGACCAGCGCCGGGGTCAACAGCCAGAAAGTCGAAACCGACCAGGTCGCCACGGCCATGCACGAAATGACCGCCACCGTTCAGGAGGTCGCGCGCAATGCCGAGCAGGCGTCCCAGGCCGCCGCCGCGGCGGACGG
>JACXTT010006421.1_pt1 | contig 16760 bp, 16 predicted proteins | sample 9270951 | NCBI WGS metagenome assembly JACXTT01 (sample SAMN15532306, study PRJNA645909) | rock metagenome | isolation source: weathered quartz diorite | place: Puerto Rico | collected 2017-06-21 | reverse complement strand
CCCTCCAATCAGAGCGTGCGAGGAAGAGGTCGGCAAACCCCACCACCAGGTGAGCAAGTCCCACAGGATCGCTCCCCCCAGCCCGGCAATGACCACATATTGGGTCACGTCATCCAGCCGGATCATGCCCTTGCCGATCGTTTTGGCTACCGCCGTTCCCAGCACAAATGCAGCCACAAAGTTGAAGAATGCAGCCCAGACCACTGCCAGCCGGGGTGACAGCACACGGGTGGACACTACCGTGGCGATGCTGTTGGCGGCGTCGTGGAAGCCGTTCAGAAAATCAAAGGTCAGAGCCACGGCTACCGTAATGGTGAGCAAAATCAATCCGGTGTTCACCGGCGGCGGCTCCCTGGGGGGATTGTGGTGACGGAAGTGGAGGCCATCACGTGCTCTTCAAGGCAACTGCTTCCAGCACATTGGCCGCGTCCTCAGCCTTGTCGGTCGCGGTTTCCAGTACTTCGTACAGTTCCTTCATCTTGATCAACCGGATGGGATCTTTCTCGTTGTCAAAGAGTTCAGCGATGGCGTTGCGGCTCACCCGGTCGGCTTCGTTTTCCAGGCGATGGACTTCGACGCAATGCTCCAGCACCCGCTGGTTCTGCTCCAGCAACGACACGCCTTGGGCCAGTTCCTCCGATTGCTGCACGATCAATCCCGCCAACTCCCCTGCTACCGGTGGCGGCGCGTCGATCCGGTATAGCCGGAGCCGCATCCCTGCCGAATTGACAAAGTCGAGTACGTCGTCGAGTGAAGAGGTCAGCCGGTGAATATCTTCCCGGTCGAAAGGAGTGATAAATGTCTGGTTTAGCGTGGTAATGATGGCATGGGTCATTTCATCCCCGCGATGTTCGATCTCTTGCAGCCGGTCGAGCCGTTCTCCCATTTCGGCGGGGTTCTGCAGAATGTCTTGCAGCAGACGAGCGCCCTCCGTGACGTTTTGTGACACCTCGGCGAACATGCGGAAGAATTTCGCCTCCCGCGGAATCAGACGGATCATGAAACGAGGGGCTCCTCGATGGGATTGGCTTTGCCGGCTGATCTCCCGCCAGCCCGGAAAAACACGTAACTATCTCATGTGGGTCTCATAGCGTCAAACCCTCGGCCAGATTATCTGGCCGGTTATCTGGCTACGACCTCCTCCGCTCCCCGGAACAGCGCCCGCAGCGAGCGCAACACCCAGCGCGCCAGCAAGATGATAATCAGCAGAAGCACCGCCACAATGGCCGCCGCCGAATACGGATGCCGGGTGGCAAACCAGGTCAGAAAGATGGCCAGTCCATCCTCGCCCAGGCTCAAAGCGGCATTGGAGAAGGGTTCTGGGGAAGCCGTTACCGCCGTCCTTGCAGCCGTCTTGCCGCCATGGGCCGCAAAAGCGATGGCTCCCCCGGCCAATGTCACCAGAAGCTGCTCCCCGGGCGACAGGGTGGCGGCCGCCCGGTATGCCAGCAGTGCCGCCACCGGAACCCGTATGAAGGTGTGCAGCGCATTCCAGATCAGGTCGAAGGCAGGAATCTTGTCGGCGAAAAACTCGATACCGAACAGCGCCCCGCTGGCTCCGATAACCCACCAGCTGGCCAGCACTTCCAGCGTCGGCGGCAACATCAGCACACCCAGATGCGCCAGCAATCCCAGAGTGGCCACCGTGGCGTACAAGTTCAGGCCCGCCGCGAAACTGGTCGCGACCACGGCAGCCACGATCTCATTGGCCGGTATTTTCATCAGCGCTCGGGTGCCCAAGACCTGGCTGGATTTGCGGAATGCTCCATTGGGCTCGGGGAAGGCACGAGTTCAGTCGTCCCGCAAAGTCGCCGAAGCAAACCCGGCCTCCCCTGCGGTGCGCTGTTTCGGCCCCGCAGCAGCTTCCCGGGACACCAGTCAAGGCCTCGTTAGCATATCGTGCCAGGGGAGATTTCAGGAAGGAGACTGGTCAGGCGCCGCCACCCCTAGCCTGCCAAAAGCAAAGGCCGCCGGTGCGGCGGCCTTGCTTCTGATCCAAATCAAATTCTTACAGCGTGGACTCGATCTCGAATCCCCAAGCCTCCAGCAGCGGCTCCGGGATGTACTTGGAATTCTTGTTGCGCCGGGCCCATTCCCGCAAGCGGGTGGAGCGCAAATACTGATCCGGCGAAAGCTTATACTCCCGCACAACCTGCTCGAACTCGGTGATGGTCGGGGTAATGGGCCCGATCGGCTCGGGCTTGCCCCAGTTGGGATTTCCACGTCGCTTAGCCATGAACGTTACGCCTCGTCAGGGGAATAAACGCATTGCACGAAGATGTAATGATAACAACTTGGATTCAATCGGCCGGACCGGGGATTCACACCAAATCAGGTACTTGCCATCAAAAGACAAGCACAAGGAACCCTACAGTTACCGAAAGTGCATGATTGTATGACATTTACTGCTGACGGTCAACGGCGATAATTCTGCCACATCTGGACCAGAATCTACTATCTTATAGAAATATAATGACTTACAAATAAGTGCGGTGACGGCGATGAAGTTCTCCTCACCCCAGTGACTAAGTGGGTTCTTCGGGGTCCAATGACCCGCCAGTTTCGACTGTCTCGAGATTGTTCCCCGACCCTTGTGGAAGTAGGCCTCTTGTGGAAGTAGGCCTCTGCGTCCTCCTTCACCCGAGTTAAGTATCTTGAGGATTGTTACCTCTCCTCTCCCTCCGCGCTGCTGTTACTGCCGTAATGCCATGCCGATGAGCGGTCATTGACGGGTGCCGAGGACCTACCTAAAGTTCGATAAGGAGGGAACCAGCGTGAGGGATATCTACGAGGTGTTGCGCAAGAAACAGGCGGAGCAGTCGCAGCTCGGCAAGCAGATCGAAGCTTTGCAGACTGCCGCTGAACAGCTCCGCGGTGTGGCTCACCTGCTCGATGACGACCACGAAGAACAGGGAGCGGCCGCAGGTCGGGGATAAGGAGCCTGCAGGTTCCTTTAAAGGCATCTTATGAGCCTATTAGCGCTCGTTTTCAGTGCCGACGACAAGGTCGTGCGCGTACTGCGGAGGGTCTTGAGTGAATTGGAAATCGGCATGGACCTGTGCGCCGACGCCGAATCCTCGATTCACAAACTGACCCGCAGAAGGTTTGAGGCAGTGATTGTAGACTGCGCAGACCAGCGCACCGCCTCGCGTGTGCTCCGTAGCGCGCGCTCCGCACCGGTCAACAAGCGCGCTGTAGCGGTAGCCATTCTCAGTGGTAAGCCCGGATCGGGGAGCGGTGGCGATCTGGGAGCCCACTTCTTCCTGCACCAGCCGCTTTCTCCAGAACGCGCTAAAACCAGCTTCCGCTCCGTGCGTGCCTTGATGAAGCGGGAGCGGCGTCGCAATGCCCGAATCCCGGTCGAAGCCCCGGTCATTATTCAGGTGGACGATGGCGCGGGACAACTGCGTGCTCTGACCACCGATCTGGGTGAAGGCGGTATGGCAGTCCAGCTGGCCCACCGCCCCAGGAACCTCGGCTCCGTGAAAATTCAGTTTTGTTTGCCCGGCTTGGAAGGCGTCATCGAGTGTGCTGGTGAGGTGGCTTGGGAGAATCCCGGCCGCCAACTGGGCCTTCGTTTTGTGGATCTTGCGCCCGAGATCCGTGACCGGCTGAAAGCCTGGCTGGATAGTCGCGCGCCCGAGTTCGAGGAGGATGATCCACCCGCTCCCTGCAAACTTACCGACCTCAGTCTGGGAGGCTGTTATCTGGAGACCGATTCGCCCTTTCCGCTGCGTACCCGCATCATCCTCTCCATGAAAGTGGCCGGCGCGCAATTGCGCGCGGAGGGCGTGGTGCTGGTGATGCACTCCGATTTTGGCATGGGAATCGAATTTACCCAGACCACCGAGCAGCAGCGTGACCACGTGGAGAAATTCATTCACGCCCTTACCAGCAGCAACGGCGTTCTCCCCGAAATTCTGGTCGAGCCGGAAGGCTTGGAGACCGCCGAACCGCTCAACGCTCTCCCGGTCAAAACCGGCCCCGAAGATCCCTTGCTCGACCTCTTTCGAAGAAGGGCCGAGCTCACCCTCGAAGCCTTCCAATCCGAGCTCCGCAAGCAGCGGAACCCCCAGCCCAAAGCCGCATCCCACAAGGCGTCGGTCTAGCCACCGTCATTAAGTCGGCTGCGTCCTGATTTCACCACCAAGCTCACGAAACTACGCGAAGTCTAAGATTCGCGCCTTCGTGTGACTTCGTGTCCTTGGTGGTTCATGAATTCGGGCCACTGCCCTAAACCCCAGGGACGCGCATCATGTCGAACCTCGTTGTAAAATCAACAATTGCCTTTGGTCCGAGTACTCCCTCTATGCCGCAGGAAGAAAAGACAACCAGCACCCGCGACGGCCAAAACGACGCCCGCTACGATGCCCAACGCATCGAGACCAAATGGTTCGAGCGCTGGCAGCAGGATCCGTCGCTCTACGCCGCCGAAACCAGCTCCACCAAGCCGAAATATTACGTCCTCGAAATGCTGCCCTATCCGTCGGGCGCGCTGCACATGGGACACGTGCGCAACTATGCCATCGGCGACGCCCTCGCCCGCTACATGTGGATGAGCGGCTACAACGTGCTCCATCCCATGGGCTGGGATTCGTTCGGATTGCCGGCAGAGAACGCCGCCATCCAGAACAACACCCCGCCGCGCGAGTGGACGCTGCATAACGTCGCCGCCATGAAGGCGCAGATGAAGCGCCTCGGCTTCGCGTACGACTGGTCGTGCGAGGTCACCACCTGCCTGCCCGAATACTACAAATGGAATCAGTGGTTCTTTATCAGGCTTTTCGAGAAGGGCCTGGCCTACCGCAAGAAGAGTAGGGTCAACTGGTGCCCCAAGTGCGCCACGGTGCTGGCCAACGAGCAGGTAGTGAACGGCTGCTGCTGGCGGCACGAAGACACCCTGGTGGAGCAGCGCGAACTCGAACAATGGTTCCTGCGCCTCACGAACTACGCCGAGGAGTTGCTGCGCGACCTGGATCGCCTTCCGGGCTGGCCGGAAAAAGTCCGCACTATGCAGCGCAACTGGATCGGCCGCAGCGAAGGCACTCTGGTGGACTTCAAACTTGACGCCGCCACTGAGCCGGCGGCTTCAGCCATCAGCGTCTTCACCACCCGCGTGGATACGATTTTCGGGGCAACGTCGCTGCAGCTGGCGCCCCAGCATCCGCTCGTCGCCCGCTTGACCAGAAACAACGACCTGCTGCGCGCCTCAGTCGATCAGCTTATCGCGGAGCAACGCAAGGCCAGGGAAGTCGGCGACATCGGCGAGATCGAAAAGCACGGCGTCAACACCGGCCGCTATGCCATCAATCCTTACAACGGCGAAAGGGTCCCTATCTGGGTGGCCAATTACATCCTAATGGATTACGGTACCGGCGCCATCATGAGCGTGCCCGCGCACGACGAGCGCGACTACGAGTTCGCCAAAAAATATAAACTCGAGATTCGCCTGGTGATCCTGCCCCGGGCGGACGATCCGGAGGAAACGGTCGTCGAACCCAAGCTGCCATTCACGACCCTACAGGGCAGGCTGGTCAATTCCGGACGCTTCACCGGGATGGACTGCGATGCGGCGATCAAGGCGATGTCCGAACACGCCGAGAAGAATGGTTTTGGCAAAGCCGCGGTCACCTACCGCTTGAAGGACTGGGGCATCTCGCGCCAACGCTGTTGGGGTACGCCCATCCCCATGCTCTATTGCGACAAAGATGGCATTGTTGCAGTGCCGGAAAAAGACCTGCCCATGCTCCTGCCGGAAAATGTTGACATTACCTTAACCGGCGGCTCTCCCTTGGGGCGGGTGCCGGAGTTCGTCAACGCCACCTGTCCAAAATGCGGAGGCCCGGCCCGCCGTGAGACCGACACCATGGACACGTTCGTCGATTCGTCCTGGTACTTCTACCGCTACACCGACGCCCGCAACGACCAGGCGCCCTTTGACCGCGAGAAAGCCGGCTACTGGTTTGGCAGTTGCGGCATCGATCAGTACATCGGCGGCGTCGAACACGCGATTCTGCACCTGATCTACTCCCGCTTCTGGACCAAGTTCATGCGTGACATGGGCATGATCAAGAACGACGAGCCCGTCGAGCGCCTCTTCACGCAAGGCATGATCATCAACCACGGAGCGAAGATGTCCAAAAGCCTGGGCAACGTCGTCTCCCCCGATGACATGGTCGAACGCTACGGCGCTGACAGCACTCGCATGTACACGCTGTTCGCCACCTCTCCGGACCGCGAACTCGACTGGCAAGACGAAGGCGTGGAAGGCATCGAGCGCTTTCTGAGCCGCGTGTACAGATTCGTAGTCCGCAATGCCCCCGGCGCCGTCACCACCGGCCGCGCCGTAGAGACGCAGCTTGCTGCGTCTTCCCGGCCCGCAAACGAGGCCTCGCAGGCAACGTCTCTCCCGCCGGAAGCCCGTCAGATCCAACGCAAGCTGCACCAGACCATCAAACGTGTGAGCGACGATTTCCAGGGCCGTTGGCACTTCAACACCAGCATCGCCGCCATCATGGAGTTAACCAACGAGCTCTACACCGTAGAAGGCCGTGTGGCCGCAGGCGACCCGCCCGCGAAGCTTGTCCCTGCCTCTCTGCTGAGGGAGGTCCAGCGGACCTTAGCCCTCCTGCTCGCCCCCTTGGCCCCCTACCTCGCCCACGAACTCTGGGAAATGCTAGGTGAAAAGGGAAGTCTGCTGCGTACCCCGTGGCCGAAATACGATCTCGCGCTGGCGAAAGAAGATGAAATCGAAATTCCAGTGCAGGTCAACGGCAAGCTGCGCAGCCGCATCGTCGTGCCGGCGGACGCTCCAGGAGACGTTGTCCGCGAGCACGCCTTATCCGAACCGAAGATTAAGGCCATGCTAGATGGCAAGCAGATTGTGAATGTGATCGTAGTTCCCGCCAAGCTGGTAAATATCGTCATTCGCTGAATCAGCAAGCGGTTCCCGATTGAGTTATCCTAGGCACGCATGAAGCGGCGCTCACCCACACTGGAAGGCTTCCGGGTCTTGTTTCGCCTGCCCTCGCTGGGTCTGGCAGAAATCGCCTGGCGATGGAGTTTCGGCCTTGCAGTGGCGGCGCTGCTCGTTTTCTCGTTCCGCGAATACATGTCCACTCTGCCGGTTACCGCGGCGGAGATGTTCCTGTTGCGGACCCACCAACCGGCTTTGATCCTGCAGGCCATCTCTCGCATCCTGCAGGGAAGCGCGCCGCGAGCGCTCGGCGCCCTGTTAGTACTCGCGCTGGCCCTGACTCTCGGCTGGATCGTGCTGGCGTCGCTGGGGCGAGCCGCGACCCTCAAGACGCTCTTTGAATCTTTTCCTGAGACCGATGCGTCGAAGCCGCGGCGAACCTTGCGGCTGGCCTCGCTCATGGAGTTGAATTTCTTTCGCGCAGGCGTACTGCTGGCCGCCGTGGTGGGTTCGATAGGCGCGATGTTTTTGGCCGCTGCTGCCTCCTCGAAGACAAATCCTGCCCCCGGTAGCGCGCTCCTGATCTTCTGGATGCTGATCTTGTTCATCGGACTCGCCTGGTCAATGCTGAATTGGTTTCTTTCCCTGGCTGTGATTTTCGCAGGTGGCGCCGAAAAAACTACATTCGGAGCTCTGGCCGCAGCCGCGGATTTGTGCCGCAAGCGCCCCGGGTCGGTAATCGCAGCTGCTACCTGGTTCGGCTTCGCTCATGCGGCGGCCTTTGTAGTCGCCACGTCCGTGGTGGCCTTCCCACTGGCCTTTGCCGAAGTACTTCCCGCCGGAATAGTGCTGGGCGGAGTGATTCTAGTTACGCTGGCCTACTTTGCCATCGCGGATTTTCTCCATATCGGACGGCTGGCCGCCTATGTTTTTCTGGTGGAGTTTCCAGAGAACACTCAATCATCAGCACTCAGTATTCAGCCGCCATCCGCCTCCGACGATGACATCCTAAGCGACATTCCCGGCCTGGTTCCTCCACCGCAACCCGCCGCCGGCTAACCAATGCAACTGAGAACCGGGAACAAGAAACTAAGAACTGCAGTCCAAAACCAAAGTCTGCAACCACCCCAAGCCCAAATTCCGCGCGCCGGCAGCCAGCAAAACCCGAAGAACTGAATGCTGAGTACTGAATGCTGAGTGCCAAATACCCCTTTACACGTCCCCCGCAAATCTGAGAAACTCGTCCGTGGAAACACAGTCCATCGTAGTCCTCGACTTCGGTGCGCAATATTCCCAACTCATCGCGCGCCGCATCCGTGAACAAAACGTCTTTTCGGTGGTTCTCCCCTGTACCGCCAGCCTGGAAGAAATTCGCAGCTATTCCCCGGTAGGTATCATTCTTTCCGGCGGCCCTTCCTCCGTGTATGACGCCGACGCCCCGCCCGCGGATCCGCGTGTGCTTGAGCTGGGCCTGCCCGTGCTCGGCATCTGCTACGGACTGCAGTTCATGGTGCATACGCTCGGCGGCAAGGTTCGCGCCGCCGATAAGCGCGAGTACGGCCATGCCGAAGTCGAAATCCAGAACAGCTCGCGCCTTTTTCAAGGATTACCCAGAAAGCTTTCCGTCTGGATGTCGCACGGCGATGAAGCGGTAGAACTGCCCACCGGCTTTCACCTGGTGGCCAGCTCCCCGAGTGCGGTCGCAGCTATTGAAGCCCCCGAGCGCAAGATGTGGGCGGTCCAGTTCCATCCCGAAGTCCACCACACCCAGTCGGGCACGGACATTTTGCGCAACTTTGCCCTCGAAATCTGCGGCGCCAAACCCACCTGGACCGCGCAGCACTTCATTGATGCGACGGTAGCCAGTGTCCGGCAGACGGTAGGCGATGGCCGCGCCATTTGCGCCCTCTCCGGCGGCGTAGATTCCGCTGTCGCCGCCACCCTGGTGGATCGCGCCCTGCGCCAGGGCAAGGGCGCCTCACGGCTCACCTGCGTGTTTGTCAACAACGGCGTCCTGCGCAAGAACGAGTTTGAGAAAGTGCAGCAGGGACTGCGTGACAACCTTGGCCTGCACTTGGTGGCGGTCGATGCCACCGAACGTTTCCTCACTAAACTAGCCGGTGTGACCGATCCCGAGACGAAACGCAAAATTATCGGAAACGAATTCATCGCCGTCTTCGAGGAGGAAGCCAATCGCATCGCGCAACAGGAAGGAAACGTGGAGTGGTTGGTGCAGGGCACGCTCTATCCTGACGTGATCGAGTCCCGCTCGATCCGCGGGCCGTCGCAGACCATCAAGACCCACCACAACGTCGGCGGCCTGCCCGACAAGATGAAGCTCAAACTGATCGAGCCGCTGAAAGATTTATTCAAAGACGAGGTCCGGAAAATTGGCCGCGACCTGGGCATGCCAGAGGAAGTTCTCCAGCGTCAGCCTTTTCCAGGCCCCGGTCTGGCGGTACGAATTCTGGGTGAGGTCACACCCGAGCGCCTGAAGATTTTGCGCGAGTGCGACGACATCGTCGTCACTGAAATCAAGAAAGCCGGGCTCTACACCAAAATCTGGCAATCGTTCGCCGTTCTTCTGCCGGTAATGTCGGTGGGCGTCATGGGCGATCAGCGCACCTACGCCTACACCTGCGCCATCCGTGCCGTCCACTCCGAAGACGGCATGACCGCCGACTGGGTTCCGTTACCGAACGAAGTCCTGAAAACCATCTCCAGCCGCATCGTCAACGAGGTGAAGGGCGTGAACCGCGTGGTCTACGACATCACATCAAAGCCGCCGGGAACGATCGAGTGGGAGTGAAGCAGCCGTCAGCTGTCAGCCCTCAGCCCTCAGCTAAAACCACGTAGGGGCGGACGCCCTCGTCCGCCCAGCCGGGCAAGCTCGGCGGCTCTCGACTTTCGTCACGCATGCACGACTCGCAACCCCAGCACCTTCTCAAAGGGATCAAAGTCGTGGTCGCGATGCAGCAACTCGTGTCCAGCCCGCAAACAATGAGTGGCGATGAGGCAATCGATGGTCTTGCGCACGGTGTGACCGCGTTGCCGCAAGTCCCGGTAGTGCTGGGCAGCGGCGATGGCGAGATCCGTTCCGCCGGTCTGGAATACATGAAACTTTAGGAGTTCGTCCCGGACTTGCGCGAAGAGAGCACGGTCCGGAATACCCTGCAGAACTTCGCAAAGGATGAGATCGGTCAACCCCAGTCGCTGCCGCCACAGTTCCCGTTCCAGCCACTGTGTCTCTGCATTCGCGGCGCCTCGCAGATAGTCGATCCACACCGTGGTGTCGATGATCACCATCATCAAGCCTGCGTGCGAACCCGGCCTAGGCGCGACTGGTTGAGGTCGCCCTGCCACTGCACTTTGCCCCGAAGGCCGGCAATGGCACGCTGGGCATACGTCTCCACCAGTAGGCGCAGGCCCGCCTCCACGGTGGCTTTCTTAGTGCGAGCGCCGCTGTACCGCATCGCCTGGCGCATCAACCGATCATCAATGTCAATATTGGTCCGCATAGAGGCAGCAACCTCAATGTGTAAAAATAACACAATTGTGTGTACTGGGGCAAGGCGCTACTAAGTCGACATCTGAAGTCCGAAGTCCGCCGCCTGCCCTACCCCATGTCATCCATCAACCGCCGCGATATCGCCGTCACCAGTTTTCGCGGGCTAATGCGCAGCGACTCAGCCAGCAACCAATTTTTCAATCCCGGAATCACCAGCGTCTTGCCCGCCATCAATCCGCGATAGCCGCTCAGCGCCACCGTCTTCGCGTCCATGGGGCGAAGCTGTTTGAACAAGCGCGACTTGTCGTTCCCGGCGCGGCTGGCGAAACCGGTTGCGGTGGCGCCGGGACAAAGGCAAGTCACCGTAACCCCCTTGCCCGCCAACTCGTTCGCCAGCGCCTCGGAAAATGAAATCACATACGCCTTGGTGGCGTAGTACACGGCCATCAGCGGACCGGGCTGAAAGCCCGCGGTGGAAGCCACATTCAGAATCTTGCCTGAGTCGCGCTCCAGCATCGGCCCGAGAAAGAGCCTGGTCAAATACGTAAGCGCCGTGACATTGACCTGAATCTGCCCCAAGCTCTCTTCCCCTGGGACCGCCGCGAATTCTCCCAACTTGCCATATCCGGCGTTGTTGACCAGTATGTCCACGGCGATGCCTTCACGCTGCAGTTGCTCGAAAAGCAACGGCGGCGCGGTCGGCGCGGCAAGATCGAGCGCGACGGTCTTCACCGACACTGCAAACCGGCGATGAAGTTCATCTGCAAACTGCGTCAGTTTTGCATCGCTGCGAGCCACTAACACCAGATTGTGATGGTCCTTGGCGAAGAGCTTGGCGAGTTCATATCCGATGCCGCCGGAAGCGCCGGTAATGAGGGTGGTAGTTCTGGTGTCGGGCATTGTGATTCCTCTTCAGGATGGCCATTGTAAAAGGAGAAATAAAAAAGGCGCGCTCTCGTTGGCGCGCCTTACGATGATGCCTAAAACTTACGCGCCCACCATGGCCGGCTCCACGCCATAAATCGGATACCACGACGTCGCCGCTTTCAAGCGCTGGTTCACGTTGTCAATGTTCGTCACACCTTCCGACTGCAGCCAATCGCGGAAAGCGTTCGCGCCCAGCTTGGCATAGATCGGAATGCCGTCCTTCCAGGTCGCCCGCCCGCACAGCACGCCGTTGAACTTCACTCCCGATTCCGCGGCCAGCTCAAGCGCCTCAGTGAACTCCGCATTGCTCACGCCCGCTGAAAGATAGATAAACGGCTTGCTGGTGGCCGTCGCCGCTTTCAGGAACAAGCCCTTGGCTTCAGTTCGGCTGTAGGCTTTCTGTCCGCCATACGCCTTGGCGCCTTCCACATACTTCATGTTCACCGGCACCTCGACCTTCAGCACATCTACCCCATACCGGTCTTTGCTGAACTCCCTCATGCTCTCGGCCACGATTTCCGGCTTTTTCCTGGCGTAGTCGAGACCCTTTTCGTCCGCCCCCTCTTCGTAGCCCACGAATTCCAGGAAGTACGGAATGTCGTTGGCGCGGCACTCATCGCCGATGCGCTCCACCCAGGCATGTTTTTTGTCGTTCACATCCTTGGGATCGAAGGGCGTGTAGTAGAGCAAAATCTTCAGGCAGTCCGCGCCCGCTTCTTTCAACCTCCGCACCGACCAGTGATCGAGCAAGTCGCCCAGACGTCCCGGCCCGGTCTTGTCATATCCGGTTTTTTCATAGGCCAGCAGCAATCCGGCATTCGAGGCGCGCCGCTTGGACGCGGGCAGCCCCCACTCCGGATCCAGCAGGATGGCGCTGGCGTGCGGCGTGAGCACTTCCGTCACCAGCGACTTGAATTCTTCCATCATGGCGTCGTTCACTTCGCCGCCCTTTTCTTTCTGCAGCGACTTCTGCAGCGACCCGCGCTGGTCCATGGCGGCCGCCGCGATGACGCCGCGCTCGTTCGAAACCTTCCTGAGCCCGGCCAGTTTTCCCGGTGTAAGTTTCATAGATTCCTCCGATGAGTGCGTTTAAATCGCTCCAATTGTAAACCACTCCCGCAGAAACCAGAGGCAAACAACGAACCAGAGAAGGGATAGACAGAGCAAAATGCAGCCATCAGCCTGTACGCTACGCGTTCCGGAGCAGCGCCAGCGTGGTCACATCGTTGTGAGTAGGCGGAACCTTCATGAAGGATTGGGCCGCCTGGAGGATGGTCAGGCAGAGGTCTTGGGCAGCCTTGACAGTGGCGCGCTGAAAGCATTCCCGCACACCCTCCAACCCGAATTCCTCGCCCTCAAACTCCGCTTCGACAATTCCGCGGGAAACAATCAGAAGCGCTGCGCCCGGCACCAGCGCGCACGTGGACGCGCTGTGGGTCGCATGTGAAAACAGGCCGAGCGGCAGGCCGGTTGCCTCTAGCGGGGTGATGCCGGTCCGGTCGCGCAGCAGTCCCGGAGTGTGTCCCGCGTTGGTGTAACACACTGTGCCCAGATCCTCGTTGTAGCAGCCCATAAACGCAGGACAGCTGCGCACCCCGCCGGCAAATTGCAGGATGGTGCGGTTGATCTCATGCGAGAGTTCAACCATCGCCTCGGCCTCATTGAAGTCCTCCCCTGCAAAGAGCTGAGGCGCGCCGCTTCGGAAAGCGTTCTGCACCGCAATGAGGATCTCGCGGGTGTCTCCTCTCCGCCCGGCCAGGTCGAGCAACCCGAACAACACGCGGGACGGGCCCACCCGCAGGAATTCGTAGAAGTCCCCCGCCACCCGCACCTTGTAGTACACGGCGGCAACGTCGGCGCCGCGCAGCGCCGGCACGTCCGAATGTCGCGGATCGACACGCGGGATCATTCCTTTACCGCGCTTGAAGATGGAGCGCAGCAGGCCCCCGGGCGATGATGCCAGCACCCGCATGATTTCAGCTTTTTCTCTCATGGCGACTGTAGCACGGGTGACTGTCTTAGCGACTGGGTAGTTAAATCGGCAGTTCCCCCCGGTCGCTTTAGGCTGCTCTCGAACACGCATCGGGCCCGTACTAAAGGCGCCAGCACGACAAGTAAATCTTGGAGCAAAACCGGGAAGGGCACAAGTTCACTTGTGCCACCAAAGCCCTTTCAATCTTGTCATTCCGAGGCGGGCTCCAGCCCGCGAGGAATCTGTTTTTAGCATTTCCACCAGCGCTGGGACGGTCATCCCGGGAGGGTGCCCCACTCTTGCGTTTGCGAGGGTGGGCAGTCACGTACTCCACCCCTGAATGAATGGGGTAACTCAAGTTCTCGCTACCTAGGTCGCTGTCTTCGCAGCGAAAGATCGAGGCTGCCCGCATGAACCCTCAATTGCTCGGCCTCATAACCAAAGGAATCCCGCAGTTCAGGCCGAGGACATCGAAAGCGCTCTTTAGGATATCCGACGAATCCTCCTTCAAATCCACAGCGGAGTAAATCTGCCCGTCCATCGGGTTCTTCACGATCGCTCGAAGGGCCTCTGCATCGCTCTCGTGTCTTGACGCGCCGCCGCCTTTCTTGAACGAAACAAAGCCTTCGTATATGCGAACCGGCACCCGGGGCTTCGAATCGTCTAACGCACGGACCAGATACATCGCTGCTACCATTACGGGGGAACCAGCTCCGACGTACCAATAGCGCTGTTTCCCTTCCTGGTTTTCAATTTTTCGCCGCTTCGGGTTGCCGTTCTTGTCGAAGCAAACGGACAAGGGCGCTTCTATAACAAGGTTGGATGGCGACGTAGAAAGTCGGACCCAATCCTTTATTCTTCTAAGGGCTTCGCCAAATCGAACGCACCGCGCATCTTCATTTCCGACAAGGAGTCCACAACTGCGACTGTTGTTGGAGAAACCTATGTCAAGGAACGCCCAATTGCCGTCACCCCAAGCAAGGTCTGATTCCTCTCCCGCCTGGATCATGTTCTTCACAACTCCCGTAAATCCATCAAGCGTGGTTACCGAACTTCCGCTAGGCCGGACACTCGGAGGTCGGCCATCTCCACTGGGCTTGCTCCTACTGCCTTAGCGTCAGCCTCCCCAACACTGCTTGCTGTTTGGAGATCAGCGTCTGCACGCCCTGGCTCGCCAGGCTGATCATCTTGCCCAACTGTTCCTCATCGAATACCTGGTGCTCCGCCGTGGCCTGCACTTCCACAAATTTTTTCCCCGCCGTCATCACGAAGTTCATGTCCACGTCGGCCCGCGAATCTTCTTCGTAGCAGAGATCAAGCAGGATTTCGCCATCCACGATGCCGACGCTCACCGCGGCCACAAAATCGCGGAAGGGAACCGAGGTCAAAGTCCCCGCCTCTACCAGCTTTTCCAGTGCCAGACCCATCGCCACGAATGCCCCCGTGATCGAGGCCGTGCGCGTGCCGCCATCCGCCTGAATCACGTCGCAATCAATCCAGATGGTGCGCTCCCCCATTCGTTCCAGATCCGTAACCGCGCGCAAAGAACGCCCAATCAGGCGCTGGATTTCGTGCGTGCGTCCGCTGGCGCGGCCTTTACTTACCTCCCGCGGCGTGCGCGTCAAAGTGGCCCGGGGCAGCATGCTGTATTCGCTTGAAATCCATCCCTTGCCGCGGTTGCGCATGAATTGCGGCACCGTCTCTTCTACCGAGGCAGTACAAATCACCCGCGTGTTCCCCACTTCTATCAAAACGGATCCTTCCGCGGTGCTGATGAAATTAGGAATGATATTCACCGGACGCATGTGGTCGGGTGCGCGGTTGTCGGAACGAAAGAACATGGAAAGATTCTAGCAGCCGGAAGGGAGCATTCAGCATTCAGCCCTCAACACTCAGCCCTCAGCAATCCGGCGGCGAGGGCTTGGCTATTTTCAGCCGCGCAGCGGCGCAAGAATGCAGCCCAGGGCGCAAGCCCTGGGTCAAAACGCCAGAGACGTTGAGCCCCAGCGGGGCGAAAGAGCCCGATCCAAACTCTGAATCCTGAATACTGAGTGCCGAATGCTGAACGCTAAAGCCAGGAGCTAAAAGCTAAAGGCTAAAAGCTAAAAGCCAGAAGCGAGCAGCCGCCTTACTGCAAACCCGCCACCATCTGCCCGACCGCGGAAACATCATAAGTACAGGACAAATCCGCGTGCCCGGCCAGCGTCTCCCGCTCTTTGCCCCCGACCAGAATTTTCACCCGATTGATCCCGGGAATATTCGCCGCCAGCGTCTGCACCAGCGAAGCTACAGTAAGTTCTTCCACCAGAACCCCGGAGCGATGACCGTCAGCAAATGCGTCGTTGACATCGATCACTGCCAGTCCCGGATCCACCAGATAGACATCGCGCACTTCAGCTCCCGGTCCCAGCAAGTGCGAGGAGGACTTATCCAGATAAAGCCCCAGCAAGGCCCGCAGCAGTTCCTGCGCCCGTTCCTGCCGCCCCGCTGGTAGCGGGATGCGGGCTCCCTGTGCCCGCACCAGGCCAGGGTCGTCGTAGGCGACGTAAAGCGTAACCTGCTCAGTCGGTCCCTGCACCGGTGCCGCCACCGGGTGCGCGTATGCGGCTGGTGTCTCCGCCTGCTGGACGCGCCCGCGCATGCGCCACACATAAACGCTCATTCCCAGCGCGACCGCCAGCATGACCGCGACGCCGATGGTCAGATGGCGCGGAATCATCGAGTGACTCCCGGTGTTGTGACTCCCGGTCCCGCTCCCAGTTTGTCGCGCACCGCTTCAATTCCCGCCGTCACCGATTCAGCCACCACCTGCTGGTAGGCGGGAGAATCCAGGTCGGAAATCTTGCCCGCCAGCGGCGCGATCTCAATCGCGACTGCTGCCGCCACCACGTTGTTCAAAGGACGCAAGGGCGCGGCCAGGGAACGAACCGGCACCTGCCTCTTCCCGAATTCAGCCGTCAGACTCGATTCCGCGCTCTCGCTCACCGCACGAAATCCGGACTGTGCCGTCTCCCAGTCAAGAAACGGACCATGGTTCTCGCCTCCCGCAGGAATCAGCCCGGTGTAAAGCCGCACTCCCGCGCCTTGCAGCCCGGCGTGCAGACAAATGTAAATCGCTGGATGAGCCCCATTGGTCAGACTTGCCCGCTGATCCAGGCCGAGGGTTACGTCTCCGTCCCGCAAGAGCAGCGTGGTAAAGCCGCGCGCCTGCAGTTCCTGCCGCAGACGTCGCGCGAACGCCAGCGTCACATCTTTCTCCGCCAGTTGATCGCTCAGCGCCGCCCCGCGCTCGTCCCCGCCATGACTCGCATCAACAACCACAAAATACTGAGCGGAAGATGGCACCGGACCCTTGGTGGGCGCCGGCGGCGCCGTTCCGGGCTGAGCCGGGAGAGCGAAATTCGCCGACGTTGCTGCGGACGTTTGCCCCGGACCTT
>JACXTT010006420.1_pt1 | contig 16762 bp, 20 predicted proteins | sample 9270951 | NCBI WGS metagenome assembly JACXTT01 (sample SAMN15532306, study PRJNA645909) | rock metagenome | isolation source: weathered quartz diorite | place: Puerto Rico | collected 2017-06-21 | reverse complement strand
GGGCTTGGTAATCGCGCACGGCGATCATCAAAGCGGTTTGCTTGTAAGTTGGATCAGCGGTATCCACTTTCGCGCCATGATCGAGAAGTACCTTCACCGATTCCAGATCGCCGATTTTCGCCGCGGTCATCAGCGCGGTCTCACCGGTCGGATCGACGCTGTTCGGATCGGCTCCTGCATCCAGCAAAAGCTTGATCATCGCGGCGTTGCCATTAGCGCATGCAAGGTAAAGCGGTGTGACGCCGTAGCGGTCCGCAAGTTTCACGTCGGCTCCCGCCCGGATCAGCAATTGCGTGGTATCGATATCATCGACGCGAACCACCCAATGCAGCGCAGGCGTGCCGTCTTTACCCGGCGCGTTGACATCCACTTTCTGTTGCAGCAAAGCCCGAATCGTGGCCGTGTCACGCTTCATCGCCGCGTCCGCCAGACGGGCGTCCGTTCCAGCCGGTGCAGCGAGAACCAATGCAACGAACAGTGAAGGAATCATCATCACAGCAGCTCCTCTATGGATACGACCCGCCAATTTTATGCGAATTTTGTGTCTTTTATGCCTTTTTGTGGCTAAAAATCTCTCCATGAACAGGCGTACTTTTTTCCAACAATCGGCGGTAGCGTTTGTCGCTGCGACCGCGAAACCACAACAGCAGACCGATACGACCAGATTCTTCCCGGCAGGATTCAAAGCCATGAAGGTCCAGACGTCGGGCGCAACTATTAATCTGATCACTGGCGGCGAGGGCCCGCCGTTACTCTTGTTGCATGGGGCGCCGTTCACGCACATCGCGTGGCGTCTCGTCGCGCCTGAACTCGCGAAGCGTTACACGATTGTAGCTCCCGACCTGCGTGGATACGGCGATAGCAGCAAACCGCCAGATGGAGAGAATCACGCGAATTATTCCAAGCGTGCCATGGCACTTGACCAGGTCGAGGTAATGAAGCATTTAGGTTTCAATTCATTTCCCGTCGTCGGCCATGATCGTGGTGGGCGAGTGGCACATCGCATGGCACTGGATCATCCCGACAAAGTCACAAGAGTCGCAGTTCTAGATATCGTGCCGACTCACTATTTGTATACGCACGTCACGATCGGATTCGTCCAGGCTTACTTCCATTGGTTCAACTATCTTCGAGCCGCACCCGGGCCTGAAAATGAGCTGCAGACAGCAAATGATGCAGCGGCCGCGCGCGCCACAACCGATGTTCAGAAAGAGTACTCCCGAGCACAGCGTGATCCGGCGAACATTCACGGCATGTGCGAGGATTATCGGGCCGGTGCCTCAATCGATCTGGACCATGACAAGATGGATCAAGATAAGGGAAACAAGATCCGCTGCCCGTTTTTGACTCTGTGGGCGGAGCGCGGAGCGATGGGCCGTTTGTACGATGTCCGGGATGTCTGGAAGGGATACGCAGCAAACGTCAGCGGCAAGGGTTTGCCGGGTGGCCACAATCTCCAGGAAGATAGTCCGAATGAGGTTCTGGCGGAGTTGATTCCCTTCCTGAAGGGGTAACGACAGCCGCGGAATTCTGGGACGGTTGCGTCGTTTCTCTAATTCTGGGTTGCGAATTAGAGAAACGACGCAACCGTCCCAGAATTACCGGACTACTTCACAACCCGCAGGTTTGAATTTGGCGCCAGTCGCTTCCTTCTTAAATGTCGAACTTGTGACTCGAGTATTCCCACCGTCTTGAATCATGGCAGTCACAGTGAAGTACTCGGCACCAAAATCCGAGTGCTTCGTGAAGTATTCGGTGAGCTGGGCGTTGTCACTGTAGCTGGAGCGGCTCGATAGCAAGTACCCGCCGCTCATATTCGTTGTGACCACATTCAGGCTACCCCATCGAGGCCCAGCTGGTGCCGCAGGCCCACCAAATCCGCCACGACCGCCGCCACCGCGGCCGCCGCCACCAAGATCCCAGTTGGCGACAGAATATCCTTGTAAGGTCTTTTCGCCGGAAGCAGGAGGCGTTGCATTGAAGTGCAGCAACCGCGTTTGTGTTCCGGCGTCCATCTCAATCTTGAGCGTGTTGTCGTCCGCCCAGGTGATGTGGAGCCTTCCCGGAACGCGCAAACTTCCAGCGGCGGCATACACCCTGCATTGTTCACCGACCGGAGGAGGAGCGGCCGCCTGGCCTCGCCCCACTCCGCGAGCTCCGCCCGTTCCGGACGGAGGCGAATCGGGCGACATCCGTTCGATCCAATCCTCGGTAACGATGGAAACCCAATAACCGGTGAGATCAACCGGTGCCGCAGCTTTAGCATTTTGCGCTGCAGGAGGACCGCCGGCCGCGCCACCTCGGCCACCTTGGGCAAGCAAGCCAACAGGACTAATGAGTAAGAGTACGGCTAGCAGCATTACTGAACTCGGCCTTGCCACGTAAAACCATCGGCCGGACGGACGACTTTTCGGACGAGGACTTTGTGATCGGAAGGATCGCGAGCCGGAGCGCCATCGATGACGATCTTATCGCCGATCTTCAATGTGAATCGAGTGATGCCGCCTTGGGACAACTGAGTCACGCCGCCCCATTCGCAGCCCCACCGGGTCTTTGTGCCGTCTTTGTCCGTAACTTCAACGCTAATGAATGAGTGCGGATTGCGGATGTTGTATTCGGCGACTGTTCCTTCCAATTTAACGTTCTGGTCTTCGATATACGTTCCCGCAAACGAATGGTGGGCGTAAGCCGCCACGCCTGATAATGACGCCACGAAAAACGTCAGGATTAATAATCTCAATTTCATAAGGTTTGATCCTCTTTGTGGTCTTTTGTGCCTTTTTGTGGCTAATTTCTCTTTCATTTCGAAGTGCTCAAATTCTTATAAATCGCTTCCACGAACATCTCGGCCGTCCAGGCCGGATTCCGGTTGAATCGTAATTCGTATTCATAGGTGTAGCTGGGCTTGACCGCCTTGATCTGTTGCAGAGTCATTCCCTTCTTGATCGCATTCTGAACGCGGTCCCGAACGATCGTGACCATATCGCGATATTCCAGAACGTCATGCTCGTCGCCGATCCGGCCATGTCCAGGAATGACCATCGTGCCGCCCTCTTGAAGGTGCTTCGGTACCATGATGTCGAGCAGCGTGTTCAACCCTTCAATGACCCCATTAACGGTTCCACCGTGCGCGACATCGATATAAGGAAAACCGGTTTCATCAAAAATGTCGCCGGCCGCGACAACATCCGATTTTCTAAACCAGACCATCGTGTCGCCCGAGGTCGTCGCATTGGCGATATGGAGCATGACGACAGGTTCATCATTCGAATAGAAATCCCTATGATCTCCGGGATAGGTATTCGGCGGCCAGCGGTCGGTTGAAATCTTGGCTTCGCCGATTTCGGTCATGAGCCGCAGGAGATTGTTGTGGCCGAAGAGCATCGCTTCGTTTGGCCTGCCTCCCAAACCCGGCCCAGCTTGGTTGATAAAGCCTGCCTTCACGAGAGGCCCATTGGCGCCGGTGTGGTCGTCCGCGAGAGTCGTATTAATAATCGTGCGGATTGGCTTGTTGGAAAGCTTACGAACCGCCGCCAGGGTCTTGGCACTCATCTGCTCGTATCCCGTGTCTACAAGCAGTACACCGTCATCGCCGATTTGCACAGCAATGTCCGCGCCGGCACCGGCCAACAGGTAAACACTCCCTTGAACCTTGAGCGCTTGGATTTCGAGTTTCGAAAAGTCCGGATTCTGCGGAAGCCGCATCTGTTTCGGCGTCCGGATCTGTTGTGCCGGTTGCTGAGCTAAGGCGATTATGGATAGAGCAGCTATAGAAAGAAGCGCAATAAAAATCCTCTTCATCGTTTCGCACTCGGTGGCGTGTATACCGCTTTCGGTAATGTCTTCATCTTTTGTATGAATTCCGGATACATGGTTTCTGCGCCGCCGAGCGTGGCTGCCTGCGGAAGGTTGTGAGTTGCGGCATATTCTGCGATGTAGGGATTCTCGCCGGGCAGAAAATGCGGCACGTAGCCGCGCGCCTTTTCGCCTTCTTCAATATATTCACAGGGCCAGAATGGATTGAAATTGTTCGGATTCGGCACAAGGTTGAACTCTTCACTCTTGATGAGCGGCTCTTCGAGAAACACCGGATCGTCGGTAACACTGATATGGGTCAACAGGTCACCGTGGCGGACATAATGTTCAATGACCGTGACCTCGTCGCTAGCGGGTAAGCCATCACGGCGATGCCAACCTTGTTTGACGTGCGTGGTGGTAACGGTCAACATGTTGCCGTCCCAGACGCCCGTCGAGAAGCCCATCCAAGTGTGCGGCGCGTATTCCGAGGGATGCGGGCGGCCGTCCATCCAGATCGTTCGACTCTGCTCATACGTGCTGATGTATTCGTGGATTGCGATGAGTTGATGCGTAATCTCGTCTCGCTCCTCCCAAAGCCTCATCTGCAAGGGGCCGCGATGAATGTATTCCACGACGTGCACCTGGCATTGATGTTCCGGAAGCGCTAGCCGTGCAGGCGAATACGCGAGGGCCCATTGACGCGCGTAGTCATTGACCGGAAGCCCGACGTATTCGACGAGCGAAGGTCCGGCAAGACGTTCCGGATTGTCCTCATCTCCTGTGCGTGGTTGCCACACTCCCGTGAAATCGATCTGAGCGAATGCGGGAACGCCGGCCAGCAACGTCACCGCCAGAAGCAATGGAACTATGAGGCTGGATGGACGGATGATGTGCATAACATGCTCCTCGGTCGCACATTATAATACGCGGGCCGAATGCCCACCGTTACCGAATTGTCATTGTAGCCGCGGGCTTTAGCCGGGGTTCCGTTGTATAGTCGCTGCGTGCAATTTTGGTTCACCGCTGTCTGGATCGTACTCGCGCTGCAGCAGCCTCCGACTCCGCGATACGCCAACGGCCGAGTGAACTTCGGACCACCTTCAGGGCAAACGGGGATTTGGCTACCCGGCGCAGGTCTAGGTATTCGCAATCAGCTGGCCGTGGAATCCGGACAGAACCCGTTCCCCAACTTGAAACCGCGCCTCAGCGAGGTCCCCTTTCAACCTTGGGCACGCGAGTTATACGAATACCGGCGAAACGGATTCGAGCCGCACACGCGCTGCAAACCCTCCGGCGGAGCCCGTCAGTTCCTGACTCCTTATGGCGTCGAATTCGTGGACATGCCGGACTTGAAACGGTTCTTTATCTTCGACGTCGGTGGACCGCACACTTTCCGTACTATTTATATGGATGGGCGGCCTCATCCCAAGGATCTGGAACCCAGCTATTACGGGCATTCCATCGGTCAATGGGAAGGAGATACGCTGGTCGTCGATTCGGTCGGCTTCAACGAAAGGTTCTTTTTCGACCGCTACGGATCACCACACACCGAACGTCTTCACCTGATCGAACGCTTCACACGCACCGATCTCAACACCATGAAGTACGAAATCACCGTAGATGATCCCGGCGCGTACACATCAACGTGGAAAAGTGGTTTCTTCCTCCGATGGACTCCTGGAACGGAATTGTTTGAATATGTCTGCCAAGAAAACAATCGGGACACCGACATCATGTTAGGCGTCGAGGGTGCGGTCGATCCGAACCACAGTGAAATCGTGCCGTAACCGAAAAAAACATGAGCCTCCGCCACACAGCAGTGGTCCGCCTCACACATTGGATCAATACCTTCGCGTTTTTCGCGCTCGTCGTTAGTGGTGTTGCGATCCTTCTAGCACACCCTCGACTTTACTGGGGTGAAACCGGGGCTTTTGGAAGTCCGGCGCTCTTTGAACTGCCGCTGCCACTGAACCTGGAGCAATCCGGCTGGGGCAGAAGCCTGCACTTCCTGAGCGCGTGGGTTTGCGTGTTCAATGGAACGGCCTATGCAGTTTCGGGCCTACTGTCTGGTCATTTCCAAAACACTTCAGAACTTTACAATCGTGTCCAACGCACCGTGTACCTGATCGTTGTGTTTGCACTATTTCCCTTGATGATCGTGACCGGCCTCGCCATGTCGCCCGCAGTTAATGCTGCCGTACCGCTATTCGTACAGGTCCTGGGCGGTCAGCAATCCGCCCGGACGATTCATTTCTTGATCGCAAATAGTCTTGTTCTCTTTCTGGTGATTCACGTCGCGATGGTTTATGTTTCCGGTTTTAGGAGCCGAATGCGCGGCATGGTTACAGGTCACGTATGAGCAATCTGATTACACGACGACGGTTTCTATCAGGCGCGATTGCAGCGTCGGTGGGCGTGTCCGCCTCCAACTTGGTGCCGCCCGATCATGGCGGCTTGTACGGTATCGGACACACCCTGACGTACGCAGCGCACCGTCTTCTGTTATTCCGTCAACCGCTCGCACGTGAATTTAGCCGGGATCAAATCTCCTCGAATTTTCCAGCAATCAACACCACCTTGCCCGAGGACGATTTCTACCGCAGCGATATGACCGCCGGCTTTCGCGAATGGAGACTCACGGTCGATGGACTGGTGGCACGCCCATCAGAGTTCTCGCTGGCCGATCTTAAGCAGTATCCTTCGCGCACTCAGATCACGATGCATGTATGCGAGCAGGGCTGGTCGGCGATTGCCGAATGGACGGGCGTGCCCCTGTCCTCCGTGCTGAATGCGGTGGGAATTCAGCCTCAGGCGAAATACGTGTTCCTGAACTGCATCGATGGATGGTGGGACAGCTTGGATATGGCGGATGCCTTCCACCCGCAAACTTTGCTGGCTTACGGCATGAATGGTCGTGATCTTCCCGTGCCACACGGCGCGCCGGTTCGTTTGCGTGTGGAGCGCCAGTTGGGCTACAAGAACCTGAAATATTTAATGAGCATGACAGTGACAGACACTGCAAAGGAATGGGGTAAAGGCCAAGGAGCACAAGGCGCCGAGAATGGCTACTCATGGTATGCCGGTATTTGAGACCGTGTCTCGGTGTCTCTGTGATTGATGACGTATCATCATGTCCGTGACGTTTCTTATCTTAGCCGTGCTTCTTACGCAACAGAATGCAACCAATCTCGAGGCCGTCCTCTCTCGAGCTACCGATTACGTGTCGCAATACGAGGGCGAGCTTGGCAATTTGATCGGAACCGAGGATTACGTTCAGAGCAGCGTTTGGCTGGATAACGCCAGTCCGCCGAGAGTCTCCAAGAGAATGCAGCGACGATCATCGTCAGACTTTCTCATCATCCAAGTTGGTTCCGAATGGGCGGCACTCCGGAAAGTCAATCGTGTCGACGGTCTTAAACTCAAAGAGGTAGCGCCGGCATTCGAGACGGCATTCGAGGATTCCCCGGAGAACAATGCAAAACGTCTGGCCGAAATGAAAAGCGAGAGCACCGCTTACAATCTCGGAGATGTTCAGAGAGAAATCAACCTGCCAACGTTCGCGCTGAAAGTACTTCGCAAGGCCGAGGTCGAACGCTTCACGTTCGAACGCGCCGGCACTGCGAAGATTGGGAACATACAAACTTGGAAGATCCGGTTTCGTGAAGTGAAGGGACGATCGCTCGTCGCTGGTGGTCGCGGGGAGTCGCTGTACTCAAACGGAACACTCTGGATCGAGCCGGAGACCGGACGCGTGCTTCAAACCGAATTCGAAGTCGAAAATCCTTACGCCCAGGTCAAAGTGAAAGGCCGAATTGTCGTGACGTACGGTATGAGCAAGAAGGTCGATATTCTTGTGCCAATCGTGATGACCGAGCGGTACGAAAGCGCATACAACAACATCGATTGCCGCGCGGATTATTCCAACTTCCGGCCCTTCGAAGTGGATGTGAAGTTCGAAATCGCCCTCCCGCAGCCTTGAACTGTGTTTTAGGGTTTTGGTTTAGGGGGTAAGTTTAACAACCCCTCCTTCGAGGAGGGGTGCCGCGCCGGTCCCTCCTCGGAGGAGGGACAAGAAACCCGGTAACCTGGCCCCTCATTCGAGCGAAGGAGGGGCTAATCTTCCGGGCGAACCCAACGAAACGTGCTGTTAAGCAAACGAAACGTGTCGAGATTGGCTAGCTGAAACTGAGCGTGAATTTTGTGACCATCCATCTCGCCGTCGAGGATCAATCGATCGAACGAGGGACGCTCGAAACCGAAGTTCGCTTTCCAATGCTTACTGCCTCCCTTTGTCAGCGCGATGGTCTTGTTGTAGACATCGATCGACGCGCCGTAGCGCGCGAATGAATCATCGAAACGTTGAAAGGAGACGGTGCCGGGCTCATCGAAGATCGCGCGGCGCCAGCGCCGATCGTATTCGTTGAGAATCGCGGGCCGAACTTCGCCATCAATGGAAAGTTCATCGACATTCCAGATTCCGTAAAGCTCCGATCTCGGACTAGCGTCGCCCGCGGCATACCAGTACGTGTAATTGATGTACGCGTAAGCTCCGAGCAGATACAAACCCAAAAGCAGTTGCAGCGCAAGCGCGATTCGACCAGGTCGAGACTGCGTTGACGGACCTACAGGCCGATTCAAAACAAAAAAGTTCGCCAGGCGCTGGAACTCCGGTGCGAGCAGGAACAAGCTCAGCAGGATCAAATGAAACGAGATTTGTTTCAAGCCGATGTCGTACGTCATGTTCAGAACGAAAACCTGTGTCATATCGGCTAAGCAAATCATCGCGCCCAAAGCCGTCGTGCGCGGCACGAGCAAAAGAATTCCGCCGAGCAATTCGGCGCAACCCGTGAAGATTTCGTAGGCGGGAGCTGCGCCGATCGAACTCCACAAGAGCGCACTCAGCGACAGGTCACCAAGGGGAGTAACCAACGTGTTTAGCGGAGGCTGCGGGAATTGAGTGGGAATGACTTTCGTCATGCCGTACTCGAACATGGATGCGGCAAGCGCGAGCCGGATGAAAACGCGAAACCATTTGCGGAGTGTGTCGTAATTATCACGCCGCCAATCGATCAGCGACCAGGCAACGGTTCCAACAATCGCGACAATCAAAATCCAAAACGCTTGCACCCAATAGAAAACCGTTTCGCCGGGGTTCCCCAGATACACGAGCGGTTCGGTAATACTAAATAAATGTGCCGCAACCCAGAACGTGATCGAACGCATCGGCCAAAGCCGGCCGAACCCTCGAAACGAGATGGTGGGAATCAGAAACAAGCTGCCGGCGATCTGCGTCGCGAGGCAGAACAGGCCGAAGTATAAAAAACAAAAACGAAAGGCAATACGATTCATATCTACCAGCTGCGTGGTTACGTATGCATCACGAACCGGGCGCGGCGTGAGAAGATTCGCCAGCTTTCATCAGTCCGCCTGAACTCATCTTCAAATTCGCCAATGCGCGTCTCGGCAGGGTCACTCCCGGTCGCGGAACACACGACAGCGTACGTGAGACCGCGCGCAAAATCGGCAGATTCAAAGAAGACGCCGCATAAAATCCTGATACTTGCGGCGTTTTCTTTGTGTCTCTGTGCCTTTGTGTTTTTAATGTTGCGGCGCTCCATCAAAATTTGCGGCACTATACCATGCGAGATATCATCAAACGCAAAGATCCCGTCGTTTACGATTGGGCTCACATCAAAGCGCCCACAATGGAACTCGGCGGCGAGAAAGACAGTGCTAGTGCAAACTTTGCGCAACTCGCCAAGCGCGCCTGCGAAACGATTCCCAAATGCGAACTGGTGCTGTTGCCTGGCCTCGGGCATGTCCCACACTTCGAAGCTCCGGATGTGTTTTATAAGGCGCTCTTGAAATTCTTAAAGATGTAGTCGCGGGCTAAAGCCCGCGACTACATGCGGGGCATGACGGCGACTCCATTCATCAAAACCACAATCTGAAATCCTGAAGATAATTGCCGGGCCGCGTCATCTCCCCGCAGTGGCTCTAAAAAGGTGACCAGATACACCCACCTATCCTCGATCTGACGCAGAGTGACCTCAGATAACCGCCAATCCTTTCCATTCGGCAACAACATCGCGAGCTCCTTCGCTGCGGCATCAATTGCGCGCCTCGCTGAGAGCGGCGGATTCTCCTGATTCGCCGCCCATGCCGGCGTTCGTTGAAGCTCCTGGTCCGAAATGTGGAATTCGTATTTCTTCCCGGCGTATTCAACTGTGAACGTTGTTTCGACTTGCGCAGCCAAGAGAGTCGCAATGAAGAATACGGTTTGCACGAGCGCCTCCGCGTTACACTCTGACCATGATTAAACTATCTGGTGTACTAATTCTTGTTTTGATTGTGACAGCGACGGCCGTGACCTACAAGCGATGGGAAAGCCAGCCGCCCGAAATCATGTTCAATCGCGACTTCAAGGCATTGGGTCGGACTCCCGCACTAACCGCAACCATTCAGGATTCCGGAACGGGCCTCAAGCACGTGACCATTCACATCAAGCAAAAAGATCAAGATGTCATCCTCGCCGACGAAGCTTTGAATAAGGAGAAAACTAAAACTTACGACGTTGGAGCTTTAATCAAAGACAAGTACAAAATGCAAGAAGGCCCGGCATCGTTGAACATCGCCGCATCCGATTACGCGCTTCGGAACTTTCTTAAAGGCAATCAGACAGAGGCCACGAAGGACTTCGCATTCCATATCAGTCCTCCGAAATTGGAAGTTCTGGAAGGACAGCACTACATCAATCAAGGCGGATCGGAATGCGTGGTCTATCGCGTTTCAGAAGGTATAGAAACTTCGGGCGTACAGGTCGGAGAACACTTCTTCCCTGGCTATCCGCTAGGGAGTTCCGACAAGAATCTCCATTTCGTGCTTTTCGCACTCGAGTACGATTGGCCCGTCGATTCGCCGATGAAAGTCATCGCACGCGATGCTGCAGGTAATGAAGTCACGGCTGAGTTTTGGCACAAGGTATTTCCAAAAAAATTCCGAAGCCGCGACATACCGCTCGAGGACAGCTTCGTCCAGAAAGTTGTGCCGGAGATTCTCGGCCACACTCCCGAGATCAAGGATCAGGGAGATCCGGTAAAGACTTTCGTCGAGATCAACAACAACTTGCGGAAGAAGAATCACGAAAGGATTGCGCAGCTGGCAGCGCAATCGCCGGGGCAATTTCTTTGGCATGGCGCGTTTCTTCAGTTGAGCAATTCAAAGGTGGAATCGTTTTTTGCGGACCGCAGGACGTATGTTTATCAAGGCAAGGCTGTCGATCAGCAGGATCATGTGGGATTCGATTTGTCCGTCGTCGAGCACTATCCCGTCGAAGCCGCCAATGACGGCAGAGTTGTGCTGGCAGAGTACTTCGGTATCTACGGTAATGCCGTGCTGATCGACCACGGCTCGGGACTGATCTCGCTCTATGGGCACATGAGCGAAATTGGTGTGAAGCCCGGGCAGATGGTGAAGAAGAATGAAGTGCTAGGCAAAAGCGGCGCAACAGGTCTCGCCGCGGGCGACCATCTGCACTTCGGGATGTTCCTGCATGGTGTGCCGGTGAACCCGACAGAGTGGTGGGATGAGCACTGGATTCAGGATCACATTACTAGCCGCCAATTGCGCTAATTACGCTAATCAATTTGCGAAATTGGCGGCTAGATTTTAGTAGCGATAGTGCGACGCTTTATACGGTCCTTCAACCGGCACGCCGATGTACTCGGCCTGCTCCGGCGTCAACTTCGTCAACTTCACGCCAAGATGATCCAAATGCAGGCGCGCGACTTCCTCATCGAGTTTCTTCGACAGCATGTAGACCTTCTTTTCATACTTGCTACCGTTCTCTTTGAGGTCGAGCTGTGCCAGCACTTGGTTCGTGAATGACGCGGACATCACAAAACTCGGATGACCCGTTGCGCAGCCGAGATTCAACAGACGGCCTTCCGCAAGAATCATGACGCTGTGGCCATCCGGGAAACGCCATTCATCGTATTGCGGCTTGATGTTGATGTTTTGAATGCCCGCCACCTTCTTCAACCCGGCCATGTCGATCTCGTTATCGAAGTGGCCGATGTTCCCCACAATCGCCTTGTCCTTCATCTTCGACATGTGCGCGGTGGTAATGACGTTCTTATTTCCGGTGGTGGTAACGAAGATGTCCGCAGTCGAAACAAAATCTTCGAGCGTCTTCACCTCGTAGCCTTCCATTGCCGCTTGCAACGCACAGATCGGATCGATCTCCGTCACGATCACGCGGCAACCCTGTCCTCGCAGCGCCTGCGCGCAGCCTTTGCCGACTTCGCCGAAACCAAGAACGACGGCAACCTTGCCGCCAAGCATGACGTCGGTCGCCCGCATCAATCCATCGGGCAGAGAATGACGGCAACCATAGATGTTGTCGAACTTGCTCTTTGTTACCGAGTCATTGACGTTGATCGCAGGAAACAACAATTTGCCCGCCTCTTCCATTTGATAAAGGCGATGCACGCCCGTCGTCGTCTCTTCGGACACGCCCTTGATGGCCTTTGCAATCTTCGACCACACACCGGGACGCGCCTTTAATTCGCGTGACAGGGCATCGAGAATCACACCCCACTCCTCCGGGTCCGTGGCGGCGTTAAATGCGGGAACCTTGCCGGCAGTCTCAAATTCAAGAGCCTTGTGAATGAACAGGGTCGCATCGCCACCGTCATCGACAATCTGTACCGGACCCGAGTTGTCCGGCCAACGCAGAGCTTCGGCCGTGCACCACCAGTACTCTTCCAGCGTTTCGCCTTTCCAAGCAAACACGGGAATGCCGCGGGGGTTCGCAGGCGTGCCTCCCGTCTCGGGCCGTCCAACGACCACGGCCGCAGCGGCGTGATCCTGCGTCGAGAAAATGTTGCAGGAAACCCAGCGCACATCGGCGCCGAGTTCGGCGAGAGTCTCGATGAGTACCGCGGTCTGGATGGTCATGTGCAAGCTGCCCATGATCTGCATCCCAGCCAATGGTTTCTTTGCAGCGTAGCGCTGACGGACCGCCATGAGTCCCGGCATCTCCTGCTCGGCCAGACGGATTTCTTTGCGGCCGAACTCCGCGAGAGATAGGTCTTTCACTTTGAAAGGCTCACGTCCTGCCTTCCGAGCTGCTTCATAAGCGTGCGTTCGTTCGATCGTAGCGGACATTCGATACTCCTTTTGATTTGATATCAGTTCAGTTTACCTCGCCGCGCGGTCGCGACGAATAAAGATGGTCCCTTCGCTTTCGCTTCCGGCGGCAATGCGTGCCACCGGACTTCCTTCAAACCTGCGTGGTGCAACCACTGTGTCATTTGCTTTTCCATGAAACCCAACCAGACGTGCCCCATCGTCTGCCGATATTCTTCGCGCTCATGCGGAAGCATATCCAGAATGAGCACACGCCCTCCCGGCTTCAATGCCCGCGCCGCCTCGGCCAGAACACGCTTGGGTTCGGGCAGATGGTGCAGCACCAACATCATTAGGGCGATATCCAATTCGCCGTTTTTGATGGGCAGCTTTTCAAGCGATCCGTGTCGGAGTTCGACTTGCTCGTGACCGGCAAGATTTTCATTCGCAGCCTCGAGCATTTCCTTTGAAGCATCGACAGCGATGATGCGCCCACAAAACTGGCTCAGCCATTGACTAACGGTTCCCGTGCCGCACCCCAAGTCACCGATGACAGCGTTCGGATCGAGCAAACCCGCGAGAGCCCGCAGATGACTCGTCGGACCGAAAAGTTCCTCGCGAAACTTGTCCCACTGAGCTGCCGCGGAAGAAAAGAACGCTTCCGATTGCGTTCGCCGGCGCGTCAGCACCTGCTTCAACCGCCGCTCGTCATGTGCTGACGTTGCGGACGATGAAACCTGGTCACGGACGACCTGCCAAAGACGCTTTGCTGAAGGCTCGACGTCATCCAGCGGCAGAGTGTAAAGACGCCGCGTGCCGTCGCGGCGTGAGGTTACCCACTCGCCATCGGCCAGCGTTTTGAGATGCCGGCTTACCGTGGATTGCGGCAACTGCACCACGTCGCATAGTTCGGAAACAGTCAGCTCGCGGCCTTCTAGGACAGATAGCATGCGAACCCGAATCGCATCCGACAAAACAGTGAGTTGATCGACAATCGCAGGGGCATTCATCCGTATAACCGGATGAAAGAATATATTCTGAATACGGATCTGTCAAGGAGAGGATCTGCCACAAAAAGGCACAAAGGACTCAAAGAAAAAAACAGTAAATCTCGCAAATCGGCAACGGCTGGGATCCGCAGTGGCATCAGCCCACGGATGTTTTCACGACCTAAAGCGACAAGGATTTTCATCTCGGACTGAATGCGGCGCAGACCACGCTTGGCGCGATTGCGCAATTGGCGGGAGCGAAGCAGAAGAAATAGCGACAAAAAACAAAAGGGGACAGTCCCCAATTTCTTGCACTTCAGAAATTGGGGACTGTCCCCTTTTGTTTTTGTGGCTAAACTTCTTTACTTCTTTGAGGCGGTCGTTTTATTAGCGGCCTTCTTGTCATCCTTGGCTTTCTTGGCGGCGGCTTTCTTATCTGCCTTTTTCTTCTTCGCCTCTTCCTTCTTCGCTTGCTTATCGGTCTTGTTTGCCGCTGTCGTTTGATTCTTTGCGGCAGTCGTTGATTGCGACCAAGCCGGCATCGACAGTGCAACCGCGAACATAGACGCGAAGAGTACAGTCATCCATTTCTTCATTGAAGTTCCTCTCTTGCTGTTGATTTTCCTCCGTCACAGCCCGAGCTGCGACGGCGAGAGCCAGTCTAAGGCGGGATGATTAAGGAGGCATTAGCCGAACATTAAGTTCAATTAATGTGGTTCCGGGTGCTGTATCTTCACGCGGACATTCTCCAAGAGATTCAACTTGTCTTCCAGTTTCTCTTTATATTCCCGGGTGTCCGTACGGCTGATCTCGCCGATCAGTTCCCTCTCCGCGCTCGCCAGAATTTCCATCAGAAAATCGATTTCACTTTCTCGCAGTTCCATACAAATTTAGACGGAAGCCGGTTTGCACTGCTCTTGGTATGCCGATCGAAATCGTTCGAAATGAAGTCCCACGGAGTCTTCAAAAGGCTGTGAGGGCGGGAATTTTTTCTGCCATCGGCGACCGCAAAGGGCTTTGGGAGGTGGACATCACATCGGAGCTGAAAGCGAATGCTTGGGATATTGAAATCTTCGGACCGAATAATTTTTATTGGGCGCGACGTTTTTCAGGCAAGGACCGGGATGCCGATGTCATCTCTGCAGCGATTCGAGACGCCGTCATTGCCCAGGCGGCTTGACGTATGGATCACGTTAACAAATGTGCGCATGGTCCCTGCGGATGCCATGTGGCGGAGGGCGAAAAATATTGCAGCGCCTATTGCCGAGACTCCGGCAAGCTCACCGAAGACACGTGTAGCTGCGGACACCGCGGCTGCCTGCAATCCGGACCTGTCCAGGATGTGGACAAACCGATAATCGGGTGATGCAAATCGGATGGTCTCCCGGTATCGGCGATCCAACCTGGATCGGGTGGCTGATAACCGCCTCCTATTTCGTTGCCGCGTGGCTTTGTTTCATCTGCTACCGGCGCTCTTCAAATAACTCCGCGATGCCAGTTTGGTTGGTGTTGACGGTGCTGATGCTGTTGCTTGGATTCAACAAGCAGCTCGATCTGCAGACGCTGCTCACGGCCATCGGCCGGAGAGTCGCATACACGCAAGGTTGGTATGAAGAACGGCGGGAAGTTCAAGCGTCGTTCGTTGCGGTTATGCTCGTCGTATTCGGCGCCTTGGCCATCTGGATATTCTTCGTCGCGCGACGACATCGCCGCGAGGTGCGCCTGTCCTTGATCGGAACCATTTTGTTGTTCGTTTTTGTGGTAGAACGTGCGGCTACATTCGAGCATCTCGGCACGTTTCATGGCCGGACGTTCTTTGGCGCAAGGAAGAATGCGATTTTAGAACTCGGCGGAATCGGATGCGTGGCTTTGGGGGCGTGGCTTACGCGACGACGAGTGTCTTCTCAGTAATTTCCTGGGCACATCGGGGGCACTTCGCCGGATGACACAGGACGTATTCCGTGGCTGTGGGGTCGCAACCGGTCACTTCATCGAGGATGTAATCGAAAGTCATCTCAGCGCCCGGAAAACATTGTCCGCACCCAGCGACGAACTTTTGAGCTTCGGAAAGAACCGGTTCATCGATCAGAACAACATTCGTATCCTCGATGGATGGCTCTAACTCTCGAACGACCGCCGCAATATTTTCCTCGTCTCGCTCGCCATCGCATCGCACAAGAGTGCCCTCGGTGATGGCTTCCGAGCAATTCGGACAACGCGCCGGCGCGCACAAAACGTATTCAGTTACCGGACCGGATGCACCAAGTACCTCGCTCAACACGGATCCAAACGAGCGCGACACCGCTGCACTGCAGCTCTGGCACGCAACCACCCGCACCAAAGCTTTTCGCAGGGATGTTTCACCGAGTGCGACTAATTCAACTCCGTGCATGGCCGTCTTGTGCCTCATTGGGCGTTGTCCTCCGATGGCGACGATGAGGCAATTTGGTTGCCATGGAGCGGTAGCCAAGGCGAGTCGCATAAACCAGCTGATTCCGGACAGTTTATGGATTTCGAGAACCTGGCGAGAGCCCAGAAAAATCCAAGAAGTTGGTAGTTCAGGTCAAAAAAAAAACGGAAAAAGTCATCGCTTTGACCTCTTAATAACTCGCCAGAGCGGCTTCGACATTTCATGGCCGGATCATCGCAAGCAACAGCATCGTTCACTCGGACTTCAATCGTCGGGACCCAAAATGAATGCACAAACTGTGAAGAGGAAGAACACAGTAATCCGCAAGCAGCAGAACAGTCTCGAATGTCGTTGACAAAAATCCTACTGAATAGAGACTCCGATACATCTTGCAATCGCTCGCGCGGATGCGCTGAGATGCATGGAAACGCTAACA
>JACXTT010006418.1_pt1 | contig 16769 bp, 10 predicted proteins | sample 9270951 | NCBI WGS metagenome assembly JACXTT01 (sample SAMN15532306, study PRJNA645909) | rock metagenome | isolation source: weathered quartz diorite | place: Puerto Rico | collected 2017-06-21 | reverse complement strand
CTCGGCGACAGATTTTTGGGCCATATCGAGCGCTGCCGCGTGCTTTTGCATCTTATCGATGCCGGAGAGGGACACGCGGGCGAGGCCTATAAAACCGTACGCCGCGAGCTCAAGGCCTACGGCCAAGGCCTTGCGGAAAAACCGGAACTCGTTGCGCTCACGAAAATCGATAGCGTCGGTCAGGAGTTGCTGGCAACCCAGGTTCTGCGCCTCAAGCGTGCCGCCAAAAGAACGCCGCTTGGTCTTTCGGCTCTGACCGGCGTCAACCTGCCGGAAACCCTGCGCAAGGTCTTGACTGCGCTCGACAAAATCAATCAATCCAAGACGGCTCGGCCCGAAATTCTCGCGGAGTGGCACCCTTGAGCGTTGCCCAACAGCCGGCACCGGCTCCTCGCCCATCCTTGCCGAGCCTCAAAACTTTCCGCCGGATCGTCGTCAAGGCCGGTTCCTCGCTGATCATCGATCGCGCGCAGGGCTCTGCGCGCATCGGCTGGCTTGAATCGCTTGCCCAGGACATCGCCGATTTGCACGCGCGTGGCGTAGACGTTCTTGTGGTTTCATCGGGTGCGATTGCGCTCGGGCGCACGGTGCTAGGGCTCCCCGAAAAAGGTCTTAAGCTCGAAGACAGCCAGGCGGCAGCGGCCGTTGGGCAAATCGCCTTGGCGCGCATTTGGGCGCAGGTTCTTGCAGAGCGGAAAATCACGGCGGGCCAGATTCTGGTCACGTTTGGCGATACCGAGGAGCGGCAGCGCTACCTCAACGCTAGGGCGACGATTGGCCGCCTGCTCGATCTGCGCGCCGTGCCGGTCATCAATGAGAACGACACCGTGGCGACGAACGAAATTCGTTATGGCGACAATGATCGCCTGGCCGCCCGGGTTGCCACAATGGCGAGCGCCGATCTCTTGATTTTGCTTTCCGACGTGCCGGGGCTTTACACCGCTCCTCCGCGGGAGAACCCCGAGGCCGAGTTCGTTCCTCTGGTCACGCATGTCGACGAAAAAATCGAGGCGATGGCGGGCGGCGCCGCCTCAAACCTCTCGCGCGGCGGCATGCGCACCAAGATCGAGGCCGCCAAGATCGCGACGACCGGCGGCACCCATATGCTCATTGCCGACGGAAGAGTCGCACATCCTGTTGCACGGTTGAATGAGTCTGTGCCTTGCACCTGGTTCTTATCGACGTCTAATCCGGTCACGGCGCGCAAAAAATGGATCGCGGGTTCGCTCGAACCGCGCGGGGTTCTCTATGTCGATGCCGGAGCGGCAAGCGCAATTATGAACGGCAAGAGCCTTTTGTCAGCTGGCGTGACGCGGGTTGAGGGAAATTTTACGAGCGGCGACTGTGTGCTCATTCGCGATTCCCGCGCCGCGGAAATCGGCCGTGGGCTTGTCGGCTATGATGCAAGCGAGGCCGCGTTGATCGCCGGACGCAATTCGCAACATATTTTGAGCGTGCTTGGGTTCGCGGGCCGGGCCGCGATCATTCATCGCGACGACATGGTTTTGGTTAGCGGCTATGTGGCCGCAGTGGAGCGGGACGCGGATGGACGCTGAGGCCAACACCGCCGAATTGATGGCTGCGATGGGGCGCGCGGGCCGCAAATGCGCGCATGAGCTATCGCTTGCTTCGGCGGAGGCAAAAAATTGCGCCCTTCGCTCTGCCGCCGCCGCAATCCGCGCGCGGAGCAGAGATATTCTCGCGGCCAATGCGCGCGACATGGCCGCCGCCAAGGCGAGCGGGTCAACGGGCGCCTTTCTCGATCGCCTCGCCCTCGACGCTTCCCGGTGTGAGGCCGTGGCGAGCGGGCTTGAGGCGATCGCCGCGCTTCCCGATCCCGTGGGGCGCCTGCTTGCGCGCTATGAGCGTCCGAACGGGCTCGTGATCGAGCGCATTGCAACTCCGCTTGGCGTCATCGGCGTCATTTATGAGAGCCGGCCGGGGGTGACGGCGGATGCCGGTGCGCTCTGCCTCAAGGCCGGCAATGCGGTCATCCTTCGCGGCGGCTCCGAGAGTTTTTGCTCTTCCCGCGCCATCCATGATTGCCTTGCCTCTGGGTTGACTGAAGCGGGCCTCCCGGCCGATGCCATCGCCCTTGTGCCCGTCACGGACCGCGCGGCGGTTGGCGAAATGCTTTGTGGCCTCAACGGCAATCTCGACGTGATCGTACCGCGCGGCGGGAAGGATCTCGTGGCCCGTGTCCAGGCCGCGGCGCGCGTGCCGGTCTTCGCGCATCTCGAAGGCATTGTGCATGTCTTCGTCGACTGCGATGCGGATCTCGAAAAAGCCAAGACGGTCCTGTTCAATTCAAAACTGCGCCGCACGGGAATTTGCGGCGCGGCCGAGACTCTTTTGGTTGACCGTGCTTGCGCGCCGACCCATCTTGCGCCGCTTATCAAGATGCTGCTCGATGCTGGCTGCGCGGTCCGCGGCGATGAAACAACCTGCACCGTCGACTCACGCGTAACGCCAGCAACCGAAGCGGATTGGGCGACCGAATATCTCGATGCAATCATTTCCGTGCGTGTCGTCGAAGGCCTCGATGAGGCCATCGCGCATATCGAAACTTTTGGCTCGCACCATACGGATTGCATCATCACCGAAAATCAGGTGACGGCGGAGCGTTTTTTGACGGAAGTGGATTCGGCCATCGTCATCCACAATGCCTCAACACAATTCGCCGATGGCGGCGAATTTGGCTTTGGCGCCGAGATCGGGATTGCGACAGGCCGGATGCACGCGCGCGGCCCCGTCGGCCTCGAGCAGCTGACGTCCTTCAAATACCGCGTGCACGGCACCGGGCAGATCCGCCCGTGAGTGCCACCGTCATGGCCGGGCTTGACCCGGCCATCCAATCTCCAAAGCACAAGAGTCTGGATGCCCGGCCCAACTGCCGGACTCGGTCCGGGGGCGGGCATGACGCAAGAATTATTCACATCGAGACTTGGTATAAGCTCCCGCCCTTTGTGCCCGGCCTGAGGGTCGGCTTGTTCGGCGGCAGCTTCAATCCGCCGCATGACGGGCATAGAGCGGCAAGCCTTCTCGCCCTCAAGCGGTTGCGCCTCGATCGCGTCTGGTGGCTTGTCACTCCCAACAATCCTTTGAAAGACGCACGGGAGCTCGCGCCGCTTGCGCTGCGCCTTGAGGCGGCACGAAAAGTGAGCCGGCATCCGCGAATCGAAGTCACCGCCATCGAAGCCGCGATCGGCGCAACTTTCAGTTTCGAGACAATTTCCTATTTGAAAAATCGTTGCCCAGGCGTCCATTTCGTCTGGGTGATGGGCGCGGATAATTTTCGCTTTTTCGATCGCTGGCAGCGCTGGCGCGAAATCGCAGAGCTTGTTCCCATCGCCATCGTCGATCGTCCCGGCTTTACCGTGACATCCCTGCACGGGCGAGCAGCCAAAACATTGGCACGCTACCGTTTCAATGAAACCCGTGCATCGGTTGTTGCAACCGCCATGCCGCCCGCATTCATTTTTCTGCACGGACCGCGCTCGCCCAAATCCTCGACGGCTCTGCGCGGTGAGCTAAATTTTGAACTCAAGACCAATTAGTGTCGGAAATTTTCAAAAATCTAATTGAGGCACTTGCTGTAACTGGCGGCGTGTTTGCTTTATGGAAGTGGCTGGCCAAGCGCAATGACCGGGCCTTTGAGAAACGGGCTTTGAAAAAGGTTGCGCGCATGCGAAGATTCACAGATCCGGTTGCGGTGGAAAGACCACAAGCCCCAGCCGCGACACCGGTAAAGTCTGTTTTGCGCCTGTCAAAAAATTATTCCTGAGGCTTGCTTTGGAAATTGTCAATTTACTGGCGTCAAACGATAGAGCAAAGTCTGTCCGCCACAATGAATCCGGCTCCATGAATCGACCCTTACATTTTCGGGATATGAAACGTCGCGGCGAGCCGATCGCCGTGCTGACCGCCTATGACGCGCCGACGGCCAAGATCGAAGAAGCCGCGGGCGTCGACATTATTCTTGTCGGCGACAGTGTCGGCACGGCGATGCTAGGATACGCCAGCGAAAGAGAGGTCACGGTTGCCGACATGTGCCATCATGTCGGAGCCGTCCGGCGTGGCGCACCCAAAACCAAAATCATCGCCGATTTGCCCCATCATAGCTACGATACGCCCGAGAGCGCGGTCAAAAGCTCGCGCTCCCTCATTGGCGCCGGAGCCGACATCCTAAAATTCGAGGGAGCGCAGTTGGAAATTCTCGAGGCGCTCGTGCATGATTCAATCGAAGTTTGCTGCCACTTGGGGCTCGAGCCGCAGCATCACGACGGCAAGGGCGTCAAGGGCCGCAAGGCCGCCGAAGCCTCGCGGCTTTTGCACGATGCGATTGCCCTTGACCAGGCCGGAATGGCACTACTCGTTCTCGAACTTGTGCCGGAGGAGGTCGCCGAGCGCGTGACGAAATCGGTTGCCGCACCGACGATTGGCATTGGCGCGGGGCGCAAAACAGACGGGCAAGTTCTGGTGATCACCGATGTGCTTGGTTTCACCCGCGCAAACTACCATCACAACCGGCGATACCAAGAATTTGGCCGGCTCATGCTGGAGGCGGCACAGGCTTACGTCACGGAGGTCCGTTCCAAAAATTTTCCGGCTGAGGCAAACATATTCTTCATGGACAAAGACGAGCTCGCGAAGTTTTATAAAGATAATTCTTAAGGCTCCCCGCCAAGGATCGCCTTCACCCGCCTGGCTGCCTTGGCAAAATCTATCCGCCCTGCATATTGCGCCTTGAGCGCGCCAATGACCTTTCCCATGTCCTTGACGGAGGAAGCTCCCGTCTCGGCGATGGCGGCGGCAATCGCCGCTTCCACTTCCGCCTCGCTCAATGGTTGCGGCAAAAAACTGTTGATGATCGCAATTTCTTCCGCTTCTTGCGTCGAAAGGTCGAGCCTCCCGGCTTTTTCATAAATTTCCTGCGATTCCTTGCGGCTTTTCGTCATTTTCTGCAGCAGCGCCAGTATGTCTTCATCGGACAGGGTTTTGCCTTGGCCCCGCGCCTCGATCTCCCTGTCCTTAAGCGCCGCCAGGATCATGCGGATCGTGTCGACACGACGCTTGTCGGAGGCCTTCATCGCGGCCTTGAGCTCGCTCTCAAACCTCTCCCGCATCGAAAAAACTCCTGGCAGCGAATTTGACGTCCGGCATGCGCCGCTTTATCGAACACTTGGACGGAATTAGAGCGAAGATGATGGGCAGGCAAGAGCAAGCTTTTTCTGCCTGGTGCGAACCGCGCGCAACCGCGCTACTCGTTTTGGCGGATGGCACGGTGCTGGAGGGCTTCGGGCTAGGCGCTGCCGGTTCGGCCGTCGGCGAAGTCTGCTTCAACACGGCGATGACCGGCTATCAAGAGATCCTCACCGATCCCTCCTATACCGGGCAGATCGTCACATTCACCTTTCCCCACATCGGCAACACCGGCGTCAATGACGAGGATGTGGAAACGAACAATAGTGCGGCGAATGCCGGCGCGCGGGGGGTCATTGTCCACGCGCCCATTACGCACCCATCCAACCACCGGGCGACGGGCGATTTTAGCGCATGGCTGAAGAAGCGCGGTATCGTCGGCCTTTACGGCCTCGATACGCGCGCGCTCACGGCCCTCATCCGCGAAAATGGCATGCCGAATGCGGTGATTGCCCATGCGCCGTCCGGCGACTTCGACCTCGACCATTTGCGCGCAATGGCGCGGGATTGGCCGGGACTCGTCGGCATGGACCTCGTTCCGGAGGTCAGCTGTACGCAACGCTTCTACTGGACGCAAGCGGCGTGGGTGCCAGGCAAGGGTTTTGCCGCCGCGGGACCTGCAACCTACAAGGTGGTTGCCATCGACTACGGGATCAAGCTCAATATCTTGCGGCTTCTGACTGATGCCGGTTGCGCCGTTACCGTGGTGCCGGCCGATACTCCGGCGGAGTCGATTTTTGCTATGCGGCCCGATGGAGTCTTTCTCTCCAACGGTCCAGGCGATCCCGCCGAGACCGGGAAATACGCCGTGCCGGTCATCCAATCTCTCTTACAGAGCGGCGTGCCGACGTTCGGGATTTGCCTTGGCCATCAGATGCTGGCGATCGCAATCGGCGCAAGGACGCTGAAAATGCACCAGGGCCATCATGGCGCCAACCATCCCGTGCAGGATTTTACGACCGGCAAGGTCGAGATCGTTTCGATGAATCACGGCTTTGCCGTTGATTCTAAAAGCCTGCCGGCACATGCGCGCGAAACCCACAGATCGCTGTTCGACGGATCAAATTGCGGTCTTGAATTGACGGACCGCCCCGCCTTTTCGGTCCAGTACCATCCGGAAGCCTCGCCCGGTCCGCGCGACAGCCATTATTTATTTACCCGCTTCACTGCCATGATGGAAATGGCGAAAACGGCGAAGGCCGTCCGCCACGAATGAGAAGAGCGCCTGTCGGCAATTGGGGCCATCGATCATCGATCGAGCCACGTAAGCCAAGCGGCTATCTTCACTAAAACCGACGTCTTGACTGTGCAACTCACGCGAGCTTGCCCGCCGCATGCGCAAGCAAAGTGTAAACCTTGCCTGTCTCAGACAAGAGGTAGGACTTAGCGACCGCCGCATTTGCCTCATCCTGCCCGAGCTCCGACAACAGCCGGTCGAACTCCTGCACGTAACGGTCGACGGTGGCATGGAATTCCGGATCGAGCCGGTAGCGCCTGCGGATCTCGTCAAAAGCCTGGGGCCCGCGGCCGACATAGATTTGCCGGGAGAAGGCGTTGGCTTCACCGCGGCGGTGACGGTCCCAGGCGTCGGCGGCGGCGGCATGATCGATCATCCTCGTGACGTCGAGGGAGATGGCGTCGAGCCGCTGGGGCGGTTGCGCGGGCTTCGCCGGGGGACCTTTAGAAACCCCGGTTTCCCCGCTGTCCACGCGCGCCAAGAGATCGGAGATCCAACCGGCGCCGCGTCCGGAGGTTTTTGCATTGGCTGGACGTGCTGCCGCGCGAGGTGCTTGCGCTTGCGAACGAGGCTGCTCGGCCGGGCGAGGGGATTCTGGCCGCCGTGAAGGCATTGCGGGCGCGTTGGCATTGGCTTCCGCGCCGGCCGGTGCCGGTTGAGAAACGTCATAGGCGCGGCCAGAACGTGTTACAATTTCACTCAGTTCCTCGAGCGCCTTGATCTGATCGGCGACCACGCGGCGCATGGATGCCGCCTGCTGGGTGGTCTCTCTCGGCAAATCGGCTGCGCCCCGGCGCAGGGCTTCGCGAGTCTCCTCCAGCTCGCGCTGGACCTCGCGCGACATTTCGCGCAATTCCGCGGCCGCAGTCTGGAAACGCCCAGCGGTCAGAGCAAAGTGGCTTTCGATTTCTGCCTTTGCCTCTTCACATGCGGCGCGGAGCTCGGAGGCCGTGCGTTCCCGTTCCTCGCCGATACTGGCGCGGATACCGGCGTATTCGGCCTCGATGGTGCCGCCGGAAGCCTGCGATGTTTCGGCCAGCACGGCGCCTATGTCGCGCGCGCGCGCTTCCGCTTTCTCAAACAGCTCCTCGATGCGTCCCGCAAAGGAATGGACGAGTGCTTCCAAATCGTCGCGGCGACTCTTCATGCCGTTGAGGAGCGAATCGATGGTGTCGCGCTGCATGCGAAGTCTTTGATCAATCTCCCCCTGCTCGCGCGAAAGTTCATTCGCCGAAGCCGTCAGGCTTTCCCGATGCTGCGCAATCGTCTCAGCGAGGCTGCCTGCTTCGTCAATCGTCGTCCGGGTAGACTGATTAAACTGCGCGATGGCTCCGGCAACATGCGTCAGAGTCGTGCGGAAATCGTCCATGCCATGGCTGAGAGAATGCTCCGCCGCCGCGAATTCGGTACCGGTTGCGCTAATCGCGCTTTGCAGGTCTGCGCTGTTGTTGGCGAGACGGTCGATGATTTCGGCCATTCCGGTCCGCAGTCTTTCATTTGTTTCGACGAGGGCCGCGACTGCCGCGGAAGCGTCGGTGTCGATTGCCGACCGCAAACGCGCTGTTGCTTGCTCGATCGCCGCGGTGAGTTCGTTCTGCTTTTCTCCGAGCTGCTGAACAATCGCGTATCCGCCGCCATCAATCGTGCTTGTGACAAATTGGCTTAGATTTGCCATTTCGAGAGCGAGCTCATTGGCTTTTGATGTGAGCGTATCGATGAGCTGTTTGCCGCGCGTATCGAAAAGCTCGCGCAAATCGGTCGAACGGGCTGCCAACGCCTGCTGCAACGCACGGCCACGCTCTCCGAGTGTGCCTTCGAGCTCGCCGAGGCGGCCAGCCAGGGCGAAGCTAATATCGTTAACGCGCTGGGCAAGCCCCGCGCCAATCTGTTCCGCGCGGCCGGCGAGCGTGGTGTCGAGATCCTCGACAGCCTGAGCGATTGTTGCGCGGATTTCGTCGGCCCGCCCCGCGAGCAATTGTCCGATGTGCCCTTCTTCGCGATCGAGAGCGGCGTTGATATTACCTGCATGGAGACCGAGCGTCTGATCAAGCTCTTGTGTCCGCGCTGCAAGCGAATCGGCGATTGCGCGGCTCGTCTCGTCGAGATCGCCGGAATAATTCACAAGCCTTGCGACGACGCGTTCCTCAAACTGCGCGACCCGGCCATCCAAATTCGCGGCGATTTCGTCGGCGCGGCCGCCGAGCAATAGATTGAGCTCTTGCGCCTTGACGGAGATCGTTTGAACGATCGCGTCGGCATGCGACGTCATTGTTGCGTTGATTTCCTGTGCCTCGTCGTGCAGCGCCCGAATCACATCCCCGCCACCTTCGCCAAGCGCTCGTGCGATGTCGAGCGCTCTGCTTGCCAAGGACTCGCCGAACAGCCGCGCGCGCGATTCAAGACCCTGGTCGACACGCGAGATGAGCTCGTCGAGGTTCTGGGCAACCTCCCTGATCCTGTCGCCCGTCCGGGATTCGAAGGATTGGATGTGCTCTTCCAGCGCCGCAGTGGCTTCCTGCGCCCTCAAGCCCAGCTTCTCGTCGAGCGCGCCGCCTTGGAGCGTCAGCACATTTTCGATTGCACCTAAGCGCTCGGCGAGATTTGCCGTAATCCGTTCTGCGTGCTCGCCAATGCTCGCGGCGAGCGCCCCGCCTTGCCCGACGACGGCCTCCTCGAAAGTCAAGAGCCGGCCTGAAAGTGTCTCATTGATCCGGTCGCCATGAGTGGCGATCGCATTTATTGCCTCATTCGCGGTTTCGGCAAATCTCTCATTTACATCATTGGCCTGATAACCAATCGATGCTACCGCCTGCTGTGCAGTGGCATCAAAATTCTCGCGCATCAATCCGGTATTATTCGCAAAGGCAGCAACGGCACCTTGCGCGGCTGAGGCGAGATGCTCGCTCATATCGTTTGTTTGCTTGGTTATTGCCCCGAGCGTTTCGTCAAGGGTCGCGGTGAGGCGCTCATGCATGGCTACGGCGTTGTTTGCAAAGTCTTCGGCAGACTGCTGCGACACCTCTGCCAACCGCTCGCCCAATTTCTCGGAATATCCAGTCAGGGCTCCGAGCGTTTCACCAACGGTCGCGGCAAGGCGCGAATGCAATTCTTCCGTATGGCCGGTTAGGGCTGACGCCGATTGTGTCGCAACGGATTCAAGCCGTGTACTCATCTCGCCGGCGTGGCTTGAAAGCGCGTCAAGCGTTTCGCGAACTGTTGCGTTCAGGCGGGTGTGGAGCGCCTCGGTCTGATTGGTGAACGCCGTTGCAGAGCTATGCACGGTCGTCTCGAGTCGCCCGGTCATGGCGCCCGCATGTTCCGACAGTGCATCGAGAGTAGAAGTGAGGGTCGAATTCAGCCGCGAGTGCAGAGCGTTGGTTGCGCCGGTAAGCTCTGAGACTGAACGCTGCGCCGTCATCTCCAGCTTTTCGCCCATCTCGCCCCAATGGGCCGATAACGCACCAAGAGTCTCGGCGCTGACCGTGGCGAGCCGCTCGTGCAATGCCGCAGTTTGAGCGGTAAGCGCGGAAACCGTGACATGGGCCGTCGTATCGAGCCGTTCGTTCAGGGAAGCCGCATGTTGCGTGAGCAATTCCGCAGTGTCCCGCGACGTCGCCGACAGCTGATCATGCACCCGCTCGGAATCGCTGGTCAATGTGGCGAGCGTGTCCGCGACCGCGCTCGAGAGCCGCTGATGCACCGCTTCATTGTGGTTCGTCAGCTCGGCGGCCGTTGCGTCTACGGTCGCAGCGAAGCGTTTATGGAGCGCCGCGCCGTGTTCTTCGAACTGGTTATAAAGCCTCGTCTGGCTTTCATCGAACAATGAGGACAGAAACTTCGTTGACTGTTCAAATGCCCTTTGCGCGTCAGCGGTCCGGTCGGCAATCATTGCCCCGATGCGTTCGCCCATCCCTGCTAGATTATCCGACAAGGCGATGCCGTGGACGGCAACAACTTCATGCAGCCGGTCGCAGCTTTCGTTCAAGTGAACCGCAAGATTATCGCCGCGCGAGGCCACGGAGTCGGCGATCCGCGCGCCCGTGGCATCGAGCCGTTGCGCGAGAGCATCCGTCCGCACTTCGAGATCGGCGGCAAGGGTCTCCCTCGCAGTCTTGAGACGTTCGTCGAGTTCCACCACCCGGCTGGCGAGCGTATTTGCTATTCCTTCACCCGTGCCGGTGAGGCTCGCTGTTGCGTGCTGCTCGGTTTCAATAAGACGCTTGACGAGATCCGTGCCATGCGTGGTCAGTTGAGAGACAAGTTCGTCCTTGCCCTGGACAAGTGCGGACCTGATGTCCTCGCCTTTCGAATTCAGCGCCGCAGTGACGCGGCCGGCTGCTTCCCCGACGCTTTCCGCAAAACGCGAGGATGCGCCGGAAAGATCCCGGGAAACATTCTCTTGCGCGAGGGCGATCGCCCCCCGCACACGATCGGCATTGGCCAGAATCGATTCCCGCTCGGCCGCCAATTCTTCCACCAGGGCGCGAACGCGGCGCTCATTGTCGGCATAAGATCGCTCCAGATTGGAGACTTCGGATCTGACGAGAGTTTCGAGCTCGCTCGTTCTCGCGAGCGCCCGTTCGATCCCATCGCCCATCGACGCAACCTCGCGCCGGATAGCCTGTGAAAGAGTGACGATCTGCTCGGTGGCTATGGTTTCAGGTTCGGCTAGGCGGATCGCGACATCGGTCATTGACCGGGCCGCAAGCCGCATATCTTGACCCCGGCGAAGCAACGCCACCGAGAGGGCGAGAAATACGACGGGACCGGCGATCGCCATCAAATAGAGGGCGGCTTGCGGCAAGAGAGCCCCAACTGGGAGATCGAACAAGCTTGCGCGATTGGCGATGACGTAGCTGGCAGAAAGGACAATCCACAAAATCGAGCAGACCGCGACAAGCGCGGCTGGAATCTTGTCCTGGCGGCTCTGCAAGGACCTCAAAATCTCTCCGGCTGACCTGCGGTCATCATTTGCCGGCCGCACCGGCGGCGAAACCGAACCGGATCGTCCCGGCTGGTCAATTTCTGCGGCTGCCAAACCGGCGTTCGCCATACGCGAACCAAACAATCGCTCCTCATCGACCGCCGTTAGCCTTGTTTCCGGCGGACGGGCAGAGTCGCGCTCGCGGCTTTGCCTTAACGAGTCAGCGCTTGGCGCCGCAGCCTCACGCTCGCCCCTTGCCTTTTCCTTCGCTCGATTCGCGCTTGCGGATCCAGGGCTTGTTTCGGCTATTTTGGCGCTCTCCGCGCCGGCGCGTAAGTTCAGCGCCTCTTCGATGGCCAAAAGCGCCGCGGCAGCGGGATCTTGAGCTTTGTTAGGACTGGGCATCACACGCCTCTTACCAAACTCTTTTGCCGGCAACCAAAGCTGCCCGCAAATACGCGCGGGAGCGTACCCCGCCTGAACTATTAACCAAAGGTTACTTTACAACCTAAGTGCTTAGTTTCAAACAGCTGGCCTGCACGCTTTTTAAAACATCGTTAACGTGGCGGTTTACCAGGCCGGCGCTTTGGCTCAATCCGCCGTGGTAAACAGAAAAGCTTGGCTGCACTACGCAACAGCAACTTCACTTATATTTACTCCCGTATTACCGGCTCAGGCCCGGATGCAGGCTCGCTCGATGCCCAAACGAACTTGATCTGTGCTGGAAAGACATTATATTTCAAATTCTTACGCCGGAAAGCCCCAGAAAATCGGTTTTTCTTGATTCGTCGTTATCCGCCTGCTGCAATGCAAAACTTGCGCCTGATCTTTCGAATAGGCAGAACCATTCCGAATTTCTGCCGGCCCTTTTGGCGTGGCGCGGCGCGGCGGCTCCGGATTCTATGGTTTAACTCAAGATGGCTTGATGTAATTGGTAAGGTGGGGTCAGAGCGAATCCTAGCTCGCGGTCGGCTGACCCGGGGCGGTCTCGCTTGCCGGCTCTTGCGAAGCACCACCGGGCGCACCGCCACATCAACCTCCCGCGTGGCAAATCACGATTCCGCGATACCGCTCGAACGGTGAAACCAGATCAGGATAGGCTGGGTAACTACCAGCGCAGCACTCCCATCTCGAAGGACATCATGAACCGCGGACTTCTCAGGACTCTGGCCTTCGCTGCCGCTACATTTGCAGTCTCACAGGGTTTCGCAACCGAGCCGATCGATTGGCACGGCTGGAATGACGAGCTGTTCAGCCGCGCATCGGCCGAAAAGCGCTTCGTCATTCTCGATCTCGAGGCGGTATGGTGCCACTGGTGCCATGTGATGGATCAGACCACCTACGCGGACCCGTCCGTCAGCGGCCTGATCGCCGCAAAATATCTGGCGGTGCGGGTGGATCAAGATGCCAACCCGGATTTGTCGAGCCGCTACGGCGATTGGGGCTGGCCGGCGACCATCGTATTTAACTCCGATGGAACCGAGATAGCCAAGATGAGGGGCTATATCGAACCGCAGCGTATGCAGGCGCTTTTGAAGGCAATCATCGAAGATCCCTCGCCTGGTCCGTCGGTCGGCAGCGCGTTTGAGATCAAGCCCTCGGAGTCGGTATTTCTGACCAAAGAGCAGCGGTCTGGGTTGACCAAAATCTACGACGTGTCTTACGAGCACCGTCTCGGCGGCTGGGGTGAGAACCAAAAATACATCGACGCCGACAGCATGGACTATGCGCTGGCGCGTTCTATTGTTGGCGACGCACTCGCCGCCAAACGCGCGCGGCAGACACTTGATACAGCCATCGCGCTGATCGACCCGGTGTGGGGCGGTGTTTTCCAATATTCTGAACGCGGTAGTTGGACCAAGCCACATTTCGAAAAGCTTATGTCGTTCCAGGCGCAGTATCTGCGGCAGTACAGCCAAGCCTATGCGCTGTGGAAAGACCCCAAATATCTCGCAGCTGCGCGTGACATCGAACGCTATCTGGTGAGTTTTCTGCTGAGCGATGAGGGCGCGTTCTACGTCAGCCAGGACGCCGACCTCGATCACGAAACCGGCGGCCACACCTATTATGCGCTCGGTGATGCTGACCGGCGTAAACTTGGCTTGCCGCGCATCGACAAGAACCTCTACGCCCGCGAAAACGGCTGGGCTATTAGCGGCCTTGCGGCATTCTACGGCGTCACCAACGATCCAAAGGTTCTCGCGATCGCCGAGCGGGCCGCCAAATGGATGAAGGAGAATCGGGCGCTCGACAGTGGCGGGTTCCGCCACGGCGACAAGGATCGCGGCGGACCTTTCCTAGGCGATACGCTGGCAATGGGCCAGGCTTATCTCGATCTCTACGCCGCAACCGGCAATCGCGATTGGCTGACGGCGGCCGGCAAAGATGGCGATTTCCTCGGTGCGGCTTTTAAGGATGCTGGCGGCGGGTTTTTCTCCTCAAAGACCAGCGAAGGGAAAGTCGGCGTATTGGCAAAGCCTGCAAAACTGATCGACGATCAGATCCAGCTCGCCCGCTTCATGAATATGCTCGACCGCTATTTCGGATCCGCAACCTATAAGAGCCTGGCCGGGCATGCGATGCGGTACCTGACGAGCGCGTCGGACGACATGGTGCGGCCACTGCCCGGCCTGCTGCTCGCCGATCAGGAACTGGCGATCGAGCCGACCCACATAACAATTGTTGGCCACAAGGATGATCCCCGTGCCCAGGCATTGCATGCCGTCGCGCGCGCCTATCCCGCTCCATACAAGCGTCTTGAATGGCTCGATCTGCGCGAGGGTGCGCCGCCCAACCCCGATGTTGACTATCCGGATCTTGGGGAACCGGCAGCCTTCGCCTGCTGCGAGCGGATCTGCTCCTTTCCCTCGTTCAATGCCGAGGAGCTGAAGGCGGCAGTGCTGCAGATGTCGAAGCTGAAGCGGCCGCGGAAGTCGCTGAACTGAGCGATATTCTCTTCGCGTTGATCCTTTACCGGGCGCCGGAAACGGCGCGCGTCGTTTTGTAATCGCCCGGGGACGCTTGAAAAGCCCGCGCGTCCCACTATAAGCGGCGGCGTCTGAGACTTTTCCATAGAACATAGGTATGCAATGGTAATCGAACGCACTTTTTCCTTATTGAAACCGGACGCCACGCGGCGCAATCTCACCGGGGCAATCAATGCCCTGATCGAGAAGGCGGGACTGCGCATTGTTGCGCAAAAGCGCGTCTTAATGACCCGCGAGCAGGCAGAGACGTTTTATGCCGTGCACAGTGCGCGGCCGTTTTTTGCCCAGGTCATTACAACGATGACGTCAGGCCCGGTCGTCGTGCAGGTGCTCGAAGGCGAGAACGCCATCGCGAGATACCGCGATGTGCTCGGCACGATAGAGCCGGACACGGCGGCTCCCGGCACAATCCGCAAACAGTTTGGGCTGTCACTCGGCGAGAATTCGGCGCACGGGTCGGATGGTCCGCTGACCGCCGCGGCCGAAATCGCGCAATGGTTTTCCGGCAACGAGATCGTCGGGTGAGTGCCGGTAGCAAGACAGCCGGGCGTGAAGGTTTTTAGAATTATTCCAAAAATGTTTCACGTGAAAACATTTGGTAAGTTTTGGGGCAAAAACCTTACCAGCCGCAAGACAGCGTTCGCAGCGCATTACGTAAGATCGCGCGAAAAAATTGTCTTTTGCGGCCCCCGCCGTGGCGTCAGGGGAAAAGCCGCTCTTGACGTAAGACATCTCCAAATGAATCGCCCGCGGCATAGAGCTTTCAGGCAGAAAGGGTCATGGTCCAAACTAGCGGCTTCGAGACTCGCATCTCCTTTAAAAAATTACGCTTAATAGTTAAAGCGAGCCCGCCGCTGGAGTCAAAAGCGGCAGTGATTGTGTGATTCACATCACTGAAAAGAAAACGCCTCGGTGCCTTTTCTTGCAGATTTTCAAACGCCCCCCAACGGGGTTAACTCGAAATCAACGCAAGGAAGCGCATTATGAGGAGTCTAAAAACCAATTTCCGTAACATTCTGCATTTGGCGATCCCCATCGCCGGATTGGCGGCGGGGAGCAGCGCCTGGGCGGTCACAAACGAGACCGTGCTCTATAATTTCTGCAGTCAGAAGAGCGAGACGCAGACCTGCACCGATGGCGCTGATCCGATAGCCGGGCTGTTTGTGGACACTGATGGCAATCTCTATGGTACGGCGCTGAATGGCGGCGACAATGGAAAGGGCGTGGCGTTCAGGCTGCTCAAACCGGCCAGTCCTGCCGGAGCGTGGACGTATGATGTACTGCACTCGTTCACGGGGTTCCCCGGCGACGGCGATTCTCCCCGAGCTGCCTTGGTCGGCTTTGTCTCCAAAGGCAAAGGCGAACTCTTTGGTACCGCCGTCGCAGGCGGCATAGGACATGCGGGCACGGTGTTCAAGATCTCCTCGTCCTCGTCCGGAGTCGCACATTTCGTCGAACGTACGCTGCAATCCATTCTGGGCGACAAAGGGGCATTTCCTTTGGGGCGCCTAGAAGCAGACAAATTGGCGGATAATCTCTATGGCACCGCGGAAGTTGGCGGCTTAATTGGCAGAGGCACGGTGTTCAAGCTAGCAGTGCAAAGCAACATGTTGACGCCGGTGCACCAATTTGGAGGAATGGTGGCAGGAAAGCCGGATGGGATATTCCCCATCGCCGGCCTGGTTGCGGATGACAAGGGTAATTTTTTCGGCACGACCAACTCAGGCGGTGCGTCGGGTCTCGGCGTGGTGTTCATGATCGCCCCGAACGGCTCCTATAACATCATCCATCACTTTGGCGGCCTCGACAGCCGCGGCATCAAAGACAGCGCTAATCCGGAAGGCGACCTTGCTGTTGACAAGTACGGCAACCTTTATGGGACAACACTGAACGGCGGCTTGCACGGCTACGGCACGGTCTTTGAACTCTCGCCGCCGAAGTCGGCGAGTGGCGCTTGGACCGCTACGGTGCTGCACTCCTTTAAGGCCAGCAAGGACGGGGCCGGTCCCGTTGCTGGGGTAATTCTCGACCGCGCGGGCAATCTCTTTGGCACGGCCGCAGGTGCGAACGGCGGCCTGGTGTTCAAGGTTTCACCGCCGGGCTCGGTTGGCTGCAACCCCCCGGTTCCGCCGGATCCTTGGTGCAAGACCACAGTGTGGGCCTTCCCCGGCAAGACTTATGACGGGTGGGCGCCAGAAAGCAGACTGATCGCCGACGGAAACGGCAACCTATATGGCACGACATTGGCCGGCGGCAGATGGGGACGTGGCGTCGTGTTCATGCTGACGGACACGGGGTTCGTCCCATAGAACCGCACCGGGCAGCACTGCGCCGCAGCAATCAGCCGGCTCCGTGACGGAGCCGGTCCGCTTCCGGCGCGCTGCCAATGGAACCTCGTCTCCGGGATGAGGAAACGAGA
>JACXTT010006416.1_pt1 | contig 16773 bp, 10 predicted proteins | sample 9270951 | NCBI WGS metagenome assembly JACXTT01 (sample SAMN15532306, study PRJNA645909) | rock metagenome | isolation source: weathered quartz diorite | place: Puerto Rico | collected 2017-06-21 | reverse complement strand
AGAAGTGAGAAGTGAGAAGTCAGCAGTCAGAAGAGAGAACTTAAAACGAGAACATCGGCATGAGAAGCGAGCGACCGCATGAGAATCTTGATGTCTGGAAAAGAGCCGTCGAGTTCGTCATCCGCGTGTACGACGTTACAAAATCGTTTCCTTCAGACGAGAAGTTTGGACTTACATCTCAGATTCGACGTGCAGCGGTCTCAATTCCGGCAAACGTCGCTGAAGGCGCCGCCCGCAAATCTAATAAAGAGTTTATCCATTTCATTTCGAATGCTCAGGGTTCAGCTAGCGAGCTGGCGACAGAACTTTTGATTGCTAATCGGCTTGGTTATTTGAGTGGAGAACAATATGAAGACTCGCACGATGAACTCAACCAAATTAGCCGTATGTTGTTCGGCCTCGCTCGCAGCTTAGGGACAAAAGCGGCTGCAGCTTTTCGCTTCTAACTTCTCCCTTCTAACTGTTTGCAAGTTCTCCTTCTCAACCAGTGTTTTTATCCTGACGTCGCTGCGACTGGCCAGTATCTCACTGAACTGGCGGTTGAATTGCACAAGCAAGGTCACAATGTCACGGTCATAACCGGGCGCCGAGGTTACGACGACCCGCAGCAGCAATTCCCGAAATGCGAAACCCATTGCGGCGTAAACATCCGACGTATCTCGACGCTCAATCTCGGAAAGCAGAGTCGTTGGCGGCGCGCCCTGAACTTTGCTGGATTCTTAGTGAACTGTGCCCTTCGTCTTTTGTTGACGCCGCGCCAGGACGCGGTGATTGCGCTAACTTCGCCACCACTGATTTCGGTTCTCGGGGCGCTCTTCACCAAACTCAAAGGGGGCCGCTTTTATTTTTGGGTGATGGACCTGAATCCTGATGAAGCGATCGCCGCAGGTTGGCTGCAGGAGAATTCGTTGACTGCGCGTCTGCTCAATTCGTTTCTCATGTACAGCACTCGACAAGCAGAAAAGATCTTCGTGCTCGATCGATTTGTGCGACAGCGTCTCGAGACCAAGGGAGTTCCGATCGAGAAGATGCTCGTCGTACCACCATGGTCACATGACGAGGCGATCCGATTTAGTCACGCCGGTCGCCAGGCGTTTCGTGCCAAACACGACCTGAATGACAAATTCGTCGTGATGTATTCCGGTAATCACAGTCCCTGTCATCCGTTGGATACCTTGCTGCTGGCCGCTGAAAGATTGAGGAGCGATGACGATATCGTTTTCTGTTTCGTAGGTGGCGGTAGCGAAAAAGCCAAAGTCGAACAATTTGCGATCTCAAGACAACTTGAGAACATTGTGAGTCTGCCTTATCAGCCTCTATCCGGAGTTTCCGCGTCGTTATCCGCTGCGGACCTCCAGGTCGTGGTGATGGGCGATCCGTTCGTCGGCATCATCCATCCATGCAAGCTTTACAACATCCTGCGAGTCGGCTCGCCGCTTCTCTACATCGGCCCGAACGAGAGCCACGTCGTCGACGTTCTCGCTTCCGATGCCGCCGAACATTACGGCGCGCGTCATAGTGACGTTGAGACGGTGGTGGCCCACATTCGCCTGGCCACCCAGCGTCAACAACAGAACCGAGAATCGCGGAACGTCGAGCAATTCTCTGCCGCGCGCTTGATGCCGCGCATAATTTCAGCGCTTGAACCCCAACCCGAACGATCACTTGCGCAGCAAATGGAATCATCTGTGCGGGCTGCGTAGAACTCAGTTAATTCCCCAGTAACCTCATGAACACATACCTCAGCATCTTTGTGATTGCCCTTGTGTGCTCGCTCGTGGCCACGCCGCTTATTCGTAGAGTTGCGCAACGACGCGGTTGGTTTGATCTGCCGATCGATAAGCGGCGTTTGCATTCGCGTCCTATACCACGCGTCGGAGGTGCGGCGATTTATGTGTCGATATTAGTCACGCTGACCTCGCTGGCCCTAATTAAAAACCTCTTGACTGAATCGCTGATGGGCAACCGCGCTCGGCTTTTGGGCGTGCTGGCGTCCGCGACAGTGGTATTTCTCTTCGGTCTCTTCGATGACTTTCGCGGAAGCCGCGCCGCCTGGAAGTTTGCCGCGCTTACTGTCGGCGCTACCGTGCTTTATTTCTCAGGCGTGTCGATTACGGCGGTTTCGATTCCGTTTGTGGGCTCGATCAGCTTGCCGCCGCTGATTGGTTATCTCGTGACGGTCCTTTGGATCGTGGGGATCAGCAATGCATTCAATTTGATCGACGGAATGGATGGATTAGCAGCCGGCGCGGCTTTGTTCGCCACGCTGGTAATGCTCGTCGTCTCGTTTGTCCAGGGGAACGTGGCGGTGACGGTGCTCACACTGGCGATGACGGGCGCGCTTATCGGTTTTCTCCGTTACAACTTTAATCCGGCTTCAATCTTTCTCGGTGACTGCGGCGCTTTATTTATCGGTTTCACTCTCGCAGCGCTTTCGATCCTGGGAGCGCAGAAAGCCTCCACCGTGGTCGCGATCGCGATTCCGATGATGGCGTTCGGTCTCCCGATCATCGATACGAGCTTCACTTTGATTCGCCGCTTCATCAGCGGCAAGCCAATCTTTCAGGGCGATCGAGAGCACATCCATCACATGCTTTTGGAACGCGGATGGTCGCAACGGAATGTCGCCTTTGTCCTGTATAGCTTATGCGCCGCCTTCAGTCTGCTGGCGCTGTTGACCGTCGGTGAAGGTGGCAGTGGCCGCATAACAGCAGTCACGCTGATCGTGATGGCCGCGGCAGTCGTATTCGTCGCCGGGCGTTTGCGCTATCCAGAATTGGACGAGATCAAGGCGGGAATCAAACGCACGCTTGGCGACCGCCGAGTGCGCGTGGCAAACCATGTTCGCGTACGCCGCGCTTGCCGCATGATGGGCCACGCACAAAGCGTCGGAGCGATCTTTGCGGCGGCGCGCGAGCTGCTCAACTCGGCCGAATTTGTTTACGCGACGATCGAGCTTGGTTGTGGGAATCCCGCCGTCAATCGCAGGGCCCTCAATCGCGAAGAGCAATCGCATGGCGCAGAGCTGCGCGACGGCGTGATCCACTGGCAATGGGAACGCGGCGATGTTGAAGGGCACGAGATTGTTCACTCGAATCTCTTCTGGAACATTCGATTGCCGCTGAGTTCCACGACTAAAGACTGGGGAGCGATTATTTTCTATCGCGAGTTCGGCGGCGATGAGTTGCTGCTGGACATTAACTACCTGATCAATCTCGTGAAGCGGGAATTAACTACGGCGGCCGAGCGCGTGTTCACTGCCGAGCTTAAGCCCGAAGTGATCACGCTGAGCGCCGAACGGAAGATTAACGCCTTGGCGGCAAAGGCGTGAGGGATGTTGCGAATTGCGAAGTTCGAATTGCGAAGTAAAAGACAGGGAGAAGAGAAAGAAGAAGGAAGAAGTGAGCAGTGAGAAGTGAGAAGTGAGAAGTGACGACTTCCGCGTTTACTTTTCCGGCACTTCCGCTGTTGCAATTGCAATCAGCGCAATGCAGACCACAGCACTACCGGTTAAGTGCAGTCCGAAATCAACGAGACTATGCACGGCAACGCCAAACAAAGCGGTCGCCGCACCCAACGCCAGCGCGCGACGCGTACGATTCGGACTTTTCAGCTGTCGATAAGTTCGGGTTGCGACAAGTACGGCAAACCAAATGAATAGGGTCATGCCAATAACACCACCTGACGCTGCCAGTTCAAGGTAGTCGTTGTGGGCTTGTTGCGGAGTGAGTTCACCGGAGCCTTTGTGATAACGGGTAATCGCAATCCAGTAACCACCGAAGCCGGCGCCGGTGATCGGATGATCGCGCCACAGTTGCCACGTCGCCCGCCAAATGCTGGCCCGATCTGCATGCGACTGATCAGATGACTGCGTGGCGATTTCCTGACGCGCGCTGCTCAAGCGTTCCGCGAGAGATTCGCCGCCAATCCAAATCGTTCCGATGACAATCCCTGCGACCAGCATCGTCGCCAGCACCATTTGCAGGACAAGTCTTGGCGTCCGGCCGAATGATTCGGTCCGGGAGTGTTCATTCATCCGCCCAAGAGTCAGAACCAGCAAGAGGAAGATGACCTGGGCAGTCATCGCCACGATGCCGCCACGAGAATTCGACAGCACCAGCGCGGTCCAAATCGGCAGAGCGAGGGCGAAGTAGATCAAGGATCGTGACCATGCGACCGCGCGTCCACCGATTAATCCCAGCAGCAGCCCGAGTCCCATTTCTGCGAGAAACGCAAAGTGATTCTTATTAATGAATTGTGCATAGCCCGAGTCTCGCTCCAGCGCCGGCAAGACAAATCCGCGGGCGTCGTGCTGCATGACTTGGCGCACCAACCCGAATGCGGCGCTCACCAGCGCGATCGCGATCACACAGTAAGCCAATGCGAGTAGCCGTCTTTGGTCAGTCAGGTATTTGAGCAACATCGCCAGCATGAGCGCGAATGCCAGGAATGTGAGCGCGACCAACTTAGTCTGATATGGATCGAAACTTATCGCTCGCGGCAGAGGACCGATGGAAGTGCACTCGCGGGTGAAGGGAATGTTTTGGCCGAATGCGTATATCGCACAGGCAACCAGCGGAGATAACAACCAGAGTTGCGCGCGGCTGAGAAATGTTTGCGACAGTGCACACTCGATGAACCACAGCGCCGCCAGCGTAAAGACCGCAATGTCGAACGCGGCACTCCACCATGGCTCGACACTTCCGTATGGAATCGGAGCAAAAAAAATAGTCGCAAGTAACCCAATGAAGATTGCCCAGGAAAAAGTCGTGCGACGGTCGCGCGGGTCATTTGTGGTGACCGGAGTTGAGGAGTTTGGGGTGACCATGAGCAGACTGAATCAGCGCGACGACATCCTTACTGACATCAAAGATCATTGCAAGCACAAACTCGAAGGGTCGGTTCAGCAATATCGTCACAATGCCAGCAAGATGTGGATAGTCGCCACCGGCATTACGCGGAAAAACTTATCTCGTCGAATCAAAAGTGATTGAAGGCGCTCGCTGGCGGGTCGTATACTTGCCCCGTCGAACGAGCATGGAACCGGCACTCTCACGTTCGGGAGGTTTACATGAACATTAGTCACACCAGGATCGCAAAAGTTGTCGCGCTGATTCTTACCTTTGTTCTAACCCAAATTCTATTGGGGATGACCTTTGCGGCGCCGGCCACCGACAGGCGTAGTGAAGTCACCGCGCCGCAAGCCGCGGCTATTCTAACGACCCAGGGAAACAAACCGGTTACGGTGAATGGCGCGAGTGCCACTTCCGGCACAACGGTCCTTACCGGCGCGATGATCGAAACGCCGGACGGAATCTCGGCAACCGTGACTATTCCCGGTCAGGGCGCGCTGATGATTGCGGGTAACACCAAACTCGCGTTGGAGTTCAGTCAGGGGCAAGTGCGCGTAACGGTGATCCAGGGTTGTGCCGTGCTGAATACCAAGAAGGGGACACACGGCGAGATTGATAACGCGCAAGGCGCGATTGGCAAGACCGACGGCATCGTCGACGCCTTCATCGACACCTGCCAGAAAAAAGGAACGGGCGTCGTCAGCCCCGGAACCGGGACGGGTACCGGCGCGGGAACTGGCGGCGGTCTAAGTACGGGAGCTAAGGTAGCGATCGGGGTCGCCGTCGTCGGAGGCGGTGTAGGTTTGGCATTCGCGTTACGCGGATCGAATCCGAGCCCTTCCTCTCCGCGGTGACCGTCAAGAGATATTTGAGCAGATAGTTAAAAAGGCGTGTGCCGCTTAATAACGGCCACGCCTTAATCATTTCCGTCAGTCGTGATTTCAAAAAACCATTTTCGGTCCGCATTCGTGGTTAGCTGCGTGCTGCTCCTGCTCACGCTTGTTTGGGTATCAACTCAAAATGCTCTAGCGAGTCTGCATATGGCGCGCGCGGCCAGGAATGTGAGCTTAGCTAGCGTCGACCGAGCGATCGCATTGAATCGATCGAATGCGGACGCGCATCTGGTACGCGGCGCACTGCTGGAAGCAAACGACGATCTTGCTTCCGCGATCAACGAGTACGAGCAGGCGACTGCGCTGCGGCCTGACGATTACGTTTTGTGGCTCACATTGGCGCGAGCGCGCGAACTGAATGGTGAACGGGATAGAGCGATCGCGGCCGCGCGGATGGCCGTGCCGCTGGCGCCCTTCTATGCACAGCCGCGATGGCAACTCGGAAATCTCCTGGTGCGCGATGGTCAAATCGGCGACGGGTTCAAAGAGCTGCGACTCGCGTCTTCGATTAATCCTGAGTTTCTCGGGCCCGTAGTCGATCTCGCGTGGCAGCTTTCCAAAGGCGACGTGCATTACGTCGAAGATACGATCGCGCCGCACAACCCCAACGAGTATGCCGCGCTCGCCGAAGGTTTCAAGCGGCACGGCCGCATTGACGAAGCGATCGACATGCTGGTCTTCGCGGGAACTGATTCGACAATCACGTCGCGCCGCCTACAATTCGTAAGTGAATTAATCGCGGCAAAAAAGTTCAAGGAAGCGTATCGGCTGTGGGCGAAGGGCAGTTCGTCCGAAGGAGATCAGGCGGCGACAATTCTCGACGGCAGTTTCGAACAGGAGACGAATCTCGACGATCCCGGTTTCGGATGGCAAGCCGCGAACAAAGCGCCGTCAATCACGCGCGCGCTCGATGCGAACAGCATGAAAGAGGGGCGGTCGAGCCTCCGCGTCGATTTCAACGGCGACTCTGATCCGAACGTTCCGGTGCTGTCCCAAATCGTCATGATAGCCGCCAACGGCAAATATCATCTGCGTTTTGCCGCGCGCGCCGAAGAGATCGTGAGTGGCGGTTTGCCGGTGATGCGCGTGATTGATGCGACCACCGGCACAGCCCTGGGCGAGGATTCTTCAGTCTCTCAATCAAAGGATTGGCGCGACTATTCGATTGATTTTTCTACCAGTGAGTCAGCCAGTGCGATCCAGATATTGCTCGTACGTAGTTCTTGCAAAGCTGCGCAGTGCCCCATCTTCGGACATCTGTGGTTGGATGGGCTGTCGTTGCAAAAGTCATGACTGAACTCCCACGACGCGAGCCGAGACTCGCGCCATCGCTGTCGACGAAAGTAAAGGCAGCGCTCCTCTCGCTTGATAATTCGGACTGGAATATTCATTGAGGAAGTGAGCAACGTGAAGAAATTGGTGGGAGACAACATGAAACGAACCGCGCTCAGAAATGATGCACCGGCGCAACTCCCGCGCCTGCGCGAAGAAAATCTTATTGTGGACGATGGACTGCTGGATGAGCTGCTGGTCTACGACCTCGATCGCCACAAGGCGCATTGTTTGAACCTTTCGGCCGCGCTTGTCTGGAAACATTGCGACGGTAACTCGACCGCGAGTGAAATTGCCGCGCGCGTTAGTCGCAAACTCAAACAGGATTTTCCGGAAGATGCAGTCTGGCTTGCGGTGCGGCAACTTGAGAAACTTCATCTCCTACAAGGTTCCGTGCCCATCCCACCGCGTTTTGCTGGTCTTTCGCGCCGAGAGATGATTCGCGGCTTGGGACTCGCCGCCGTGGTGGCGATTCCGGTGGTGACTTCGATTGTCGCGCCGACGGCGGCGGAGGCGAGTACGTGTGCTGACGTAAATCAAGACTGTTCAATTAAGCTTTGCTGTGATGGTCTATCGTGCGGTGCGGGGAACATCTGTCATTAGTCAGCTGAACCGACGAGGGGTACTCAGAACAATCCGATGGCGACGTTAATGACAAACCAAGCAGCTAGAGGAACTGGAGTCGCAGAATTGTTGAGTGGTTCCTGGCGTAAGTCACCTTTGCCATTTGCAAATATACAAGGGATTGAGGGCATTCAGCGTGTCATTTTTCACTCAGGCTGCGCTGGTCTCGCCTGGTGGCGAGTACGTGAAACGCCGGTGGCGGACACAGAGTTAGGCCAACAGTTTCACGCAGCTTATCGTCGCTACCGTTTATCCGCGCGGGTTCATGAGAACGAGATCGCAAATATCTTCGCGCGCTTGCGTGACGCGGGCATTGAGCCGGTGCTGGTCAAAGGTTGGGCGATAGCGCGCCGCTATCCCGATCCGGGCTTGCGTCCCTATGGCGACATAGACATTTGTGTCCGGCCCGATCAATACGAAGATGCGCAGGCAGCTCTGAAGTATTTCGAGAGCGTTGATGGCCACTACGTCGATCTGCATCAGGGAATTGATTCGGTGGGACGCGGAAATGTGGAGAAGCGATTGCGAATTGCGAATCGCGAATTGCGAAGCGGCAAACGCAGACGCAAGACGGATGGAAGCGGGGTCACCGGTCGTCGGTCACCGGTCTCTCGTTGGCACGAGATCTTTGCGCGCACTCAACTCGTCCCGCTTAATGACATTCACGTTCGCGTCTTGAGTGATGAAGATCACCTCCGGGTGCTCTGTCACCATTTTCTGTTGAGCGGTGCGTGGCGTCCTCTCTCGCTCGTGGACATCGCCGTCATGATCGAAAACGCGAATTGCGAATCGCGAATTGCGAAACCGGAACAAGCGGTCCGTGCCAAGCGCGATGAGAATTGGACGAATGCCGTCGTGGCTTTGGCTCAAGATTTACTCGGAGCAAACCCGCAATTTGGAATTCGCGATTCGCAATTCGCAATTCGCAATTTGCCGGCTTGGTTAAAGCCGGCCGTCCTCCGCCAGTGGGGACGTTGCCAGAATCCGAGCACGCAAAGAGGGACTCTGCCAACGTTGATGAAGCTGCGCTCGCAACCGCGCGAGATGTTCCGCGAGATTTATGCGCGCTGGGATCATCCCATTCGCAGCACCGCCGCGCTCGAAGGAAGATTCAACACCTGGCCGCGCGCACCTTATCAAGTAATCGATCACCTCATGCGCATGCGCGCTGAGTTGCCGAAACAGTTGAGAATTGTCTTTCGTGAGTTTTCGTCGCAACGTCGGAATATGTATCCGTCCACCGTCATCGGTCGGCCATCATCGATTTGACCTCTGCATTCAAGGGAGTACACCATGCGCCCTAATCGTTTCTCGCGTCGCCTAGCGCTTGGCGTTTTGTTGTTAGGCCTAAGTTCTTCGCTCTTTGCCCTTAGCTCGCCGCGCATTTGGAACGCATCGAGATCCGCAATCAGTCATTCCCTGTTGCACAGTAGGTTTACGTTAACGGGATCGGCGATACGCGTCGAGCCGCTTGCTAGCACTACGTATTATTCGAAATCCACAAAGACAAATTTCAGCACATTAACAGATTGGGGCACCAACACAGATGGTTCTGGAAGTAATCCAGCCGCGATCACCAACGCGGACGATTTCGTCGTGACAAATGGCGCCAATGTAACCACGTTGGGCGGCAGTGTTTCAGTTCAGAATCTCACGATTGATTCGGGAGCCGCCCTAACTCTAGATTCCACCAATACGATAACGGCGACAGCGGCGAGCAACGGCGTGATTTCAGTAAGTGGAACATTGAATGTTAACGGAAGCGTCACCAGTCAGATCAATGCAAACACTCTCACGATTACCAGCACTGGCGTTGTTTCAAATAACACCACCGTTTCTTCTGGACAGCCGATCGCGGTTACGACCTTCAATATTAATAACGGAGGCACATACAACCATAATGTTGCGCGATCCGCGAACATAGGTACTACCAAAAACTTTGGGAACACAAGCAATTTCGTCTACACGAGTGCCACTGGCTTCCAGAGCAGTCCCACATACGGAAATCTCCGCTGGAACGGTTCGAGCTCGCTGACAGTGAATGCGGCGTCGGTTACCGTCAATGGCAGTCTGAGAATCTCGAACGGAACGTTTAATCAGCAATCTAGTTCCAATGGGACGATTACCATCGGCGGCGGGCTCCTCATAGATGGGGGCGCCTTTGTTTCTTCCTCCGGTGCGGGTGTTGGTTCAATTGTCTTCGCTAATGCAGGAGTGGCTAGCGGAGACCTTCAAATCAGCAGCGGCTCGGCATCTTTTCAAAACATTACGGTAAATAGTGGTAGAACCGTCGGCCTGCTCAGCAGCATTTCAATCCCTGCTTCGCGTACGTTCACGAACAACGGTACTTTTAATTGCGCAACGAACGCCGTCTCGGGGGCAGGTAACTTCACCACCAGTTCAACCGCAACGCTCGGCATCGGCTCGGCTGACGGCATCGACAGCGGCAGCACGATTGGCAATATCCGGGTAACGGGTACGCGAACGTTCGATTCTGCAACGAGCTACACCTATAACGGTAGTGTCAATCAAGCGACCGGAAATGGACTCTCCGCCACGGTAAAAAACTTCACTATCGCTAATACCGGGAGCGGAGGGAGCAATACGGTTACGCTCGGCTCGACCATCTCAGTTGTCGGCGGCGATCTTTCAATCACCAATGGTATCTTTGATCTTGGAAGTAACACTGTTGACCGATCTGCCTCCGGTGGAACACTGACTGTCTCCAATGGCGCGACACTCAAAATCGGTAGCACAAATACATTGCCTTCGAATTACGCAACTCATTCGATTGGCGCTACCAGCACGATTGAATACTCAGGATCGAGTCAGAACATTGCGGCGCTGAACAGTTCGCAGAGTTACGGCCATCTAACGCTATCTGGCTCTGGTACGAAAACGCTTCCTTCGGGCACCACAGGAATCGCGGGGACTTTGACAATTAACGGCGTTACGTTAGACGCGACCACAAATTCAACCACAGTCAACTTCAACGGCAGCGGCACGCAGAACATCAACAGCACCTCAACGAGTCAGACGTTTGTGAACGTGACTGTTTCAGGCAGTAGCACTGTCTCGGCGACAGGAAGTCTCATAACCCTGAATCTGAACGGAGCGATGACCCTTACGTCCGGCACACTGTCGGCCCCTGCCACCATCAACATCTCGGGCACTTGGACAAACAACGGCGGATCGTTCACGCCTAACAGCGGCACTGTCGTTTTCAACAGCACGTCCGCCGATCAGAACATTAACGGATCGGCATCGAGTCAGAGCTTCAACGCGATCACAGTAAGCAAGAGCGGCAGGACGCTGACTGTTGGCGGCAGCACGACCTCGCTATCGCTTACTGGATTGTTCGCGATTGCCGCCGGCACTTTCAATATCGGGACCGCGACCAGTATCTCCACCAGCGGCAGTTGGACGCAGACTTCGGGCACGACGTTCACGCCGGGTTCAGGGACGGTGACGTTTACCGGTTCGTCAGCCTCGACAATCGGCGGCACGGCGACCGCGCAGACTTTCAATAATCTGACTGTCAATAAGACCAGCCAGGATGTCAGTATCACCGGCAGCACGACGACGTTTACGCTGAACGGAAATTTGTCGATTGGTTCCGGAAGCTTTACCACCGGAACCGCTACGACGATGAACGTGGGTGGCAATTGGACAAACAACAGCACCTTCGTCGGTACCGGCACGACAGTCGTATTCAACGGCTCATCCGCACAGACAATCATCGGTTCGTCCTCAACAGCGTTCGCGAGTCTGACGATTAGCACCAGCGCGGGCGTGAATTTGAATAAGAGTGGCAGCGTCTCCACCACGTTGACGCTAAATAACGATTTGACAACTGATGCGCAAAACGGTGTCGTCCTGACCGCGACGGGTAGTACCTCGGCGACAACATCCGGCAGCGGAGATGTCATTGGCTATGTCCGGCGCTCGGATGTGGGGTTGACCACTCGTGCGTTTGGGAATTCTGACGTTCGGATTACCAATACAAATGTCACAAGTATGGATCTCACCGTCTTGCTCGTTAAGACCCATCCACCGAACTTCAATTCTGTAAATCGGACATACACGCTAACGGTCAATTCAGGAACCGTGATTGCCGCGACTCTCAGGCTTCACTATCGCGATTCGGAACTCAACAGCAACACGGCAACCAACCTCGACCTCTATCGATACAACGGAACAGCCTGGGCAGATAACGGAACATTAGGGCTTACCAGGGTCACTGGCTCTGAACCCCATAACTATATTGAGCAAACGCCGATCACGACATTCTCGTCGTGGACTCTAGCGAATGGCGGCCAGTCACCAACGGCCGTGAAGCTCGCCTCATTCAATGCGACCGAGTTCGATAATCAGGTGATGCTGCGATGGCAGACGGGTTATGAGGTCAGCAACCTTGGCTTCAACATCTATCGCGAGCAGAACGGCGCGCGGACACTGGTCAATCCTTCGCTGATCGCCGGATCGGCCTTGATGGTGGGACGCGAGACGCAAATGACAGCCGGGTTCTCGTATGTTTGGTACGACCACGTAGGAGACGGGGGACAGGAGTCGGGAGACGGGGAAAAGAGTATTACTTATTGGCTCGAAGACGTTGACTTGGATGGGACGTCGACAATGCACGGACCCGTTGCGGTGGTAATGGGCAAAGGGCGAACACCAAAGGACGAAGGTAAATCGCCGACGCTGAACGAACTCGGGAGCCAGGAGTCGGGAGATGCGAGTCAGGGAATTCTGATTAGTGGTTGGCCGGCAGCGCAGCGAGAGGGTGTAGGGGTAAGGGTGAAGGGATCGGAAAGCAGGAGTCAGGAGTCAGGAGTCAGGAGTCAGCAAGCGGCCCAGCAGACGATCGCGGCAACGGCGGGCGTGAAGATCGCCGTGAGCAAGACGGGTTGGTATCGAGTCACGCAACCTGAATTGATCGCCGCTGGCTACGATGCGAACGCTAACGCTGCGCAGTTGCACCTGTTTGCCAACGGGCAAGAACTCCCGATTAAGGTCTCAGGCGGCGGCGCAGTGCTCGGGCCGTCCGACTACATCGAGTTCTATGGACGTGGTTCGGGCGCGGTGACTGATGCGCGTCAAACCTATTATCTCGTTTCCGGCGACAGTGCAGGCCAGCGGATCGGAAACATTGGCGCGCCGAATTCGGCGGGGACTTCTGCGGGCCCCGCGAGTTTCGACTACACAGTCGAGCGAAAGGACCGGACTACTTATTTCGCGAACCTGCTTAACGGCGACGCGGAAAATATCTTCGGCATGATCGTCCGGGATGTCGCGAAGTCTGAAACAATCTCGCTCAGCCATGTGGATACCGCGGGCTTGCAAGCGCAGGTTGAAATTTCGATGGTGGGGGTAACTTTGCAACCACACCATGTGCAAGTCACGCTTAACGGAACGCCGATTGGCAGCATTGATTACAACAGCAAAGAGCATCCGGTTAAGACCTTCTTGGTGCCGGCGACATTGATTCGCGAAGGCGATAACACGATGCAGTTCGTAGCGGCCAGTGGACAGGACACGAACCTCGTCGATTATGTGCGGATCACTTATCCGCATACTTACATAGCGGACAACGACGCACTTTCAATCAGCGTGAGCAGCGGTGCGACTACGAAAGTTGCGGGCTTTACCAGCGCCAACGTTAGGGTGATCGATGTCACTGATCAGAATGCCATTCAGGAGATTGCGCCCGTGATGACCGCGCAGAGTGACGGCACGTTCACGGCTGACTTGCAAGTGCCCAACGCTTCGACACCACAGCCACACGTCATCTATATCTTCGCTGATGCCCAAGCAGCGCATGCGGATTTGATCAAACGAAACGAACCCTCCACGTGGGCAGCGAATACTAATCGTGCGGACTACTTAATCATCACGGCCCATGACTTTATCGCGAGCGCACAGACGCTGGCACAATATCGTCAGGCTCAAGGCATGACGGCCGAGGTCGTCGATGTAGAAGACCTCTTCGATGAATTCAGCTTCGGATTACACACTCCCACCGCCCTGCACGATTTCCTGTTTACAACGCAGACGAGTTGGGCACAAAAACCCAGGTTCATCGCACTGATGGGTGATTCCAGTTACGATCCGAACAATTACTTCGGCGCCGGCTTTACAGACTATGTTCCAACCAAGTTAATCGATACGGTCCAGATGGAAACCGCGAGTGACGATTGGCTGGCGGACTTCAACGGTGATGGCGTGGCCGATCTGGCGATCGGGCGGCTGCCGGTCCGCACTGCCGCTGACGCGAACGTCATGGTGAACAAGATTCTCAGCTATGAAGCTGCACCATTCGATCCGGCGCGCGGCGCAGTACTGGTTGCTGACAACAGCTTCGAAAGATCAAGCAACGCGGTGGCCAGCACCTTGCCGTCGTCCATGCCGCGTCAGGTGATTAATCGAAGCGGCGGTTCTGATTCTTCGATCCACAACCAAATTGTCGACGCGATTAATCAAGGGCCGCGGGTCGTGAATTACGTCGGCCATGGATCGAACGGCGTGTGGACGGGCGCCTTGTTGCTTTCGAATCTTGATGCCCCGAATCTAACTAACTCGACACGACTGTCGCTGTTCACGTCCATGACTTGTTTGAACGGCTACTTTGAGAATGCCTTCAACGATAGTTTGGCCGAGGCATTATTGAGAGCGCCGAAGGGTGGAGCTGTGGCGGTCTGGGCATCGACCGGCATGACTGAGCCTTCTTTCCAGTCAACGATCGATCAGACCTTCTATCAACAACTATTCAGTCCGAGTGCGCCGCCCATCGGAGACGTAGTGCGCGCCGCGAAACTCTCGACTGACGACCCGGACGTGCGTCGCACCTGGACACTCTTCGGTGATCCGGCAATGTCGATGTTTGGACAAGTCGCTCCTGCCGACAGCAAGTCCACGATTTCCGGCACGATCGCTGACAGTAATGGCCAGCCGCTCGCCGGTGTGACGGTGAGTCTCAGCGGCAAGCAGAGCCGTGAGACGATCACCGACGCCAATGGAAACTATGCCTTCGCGGATGCGGACACCAATGGGTTCTACAACGTGACGCCGGGTCGGGCGAGCTACTCGTTCAGTCCGGGCAGCCGATCGTTCACACTCAACGGAGTTCACACCAGCGAGTCATTCGTCGGCACGGTGCAGGGAGTGGTGCTGAATCCGCTCGATGCTGATGCGTTCTTTGTCCGGCAGCACTATCTGGATTTCCTCAACCGCGAGCCCGACGAAGCTGGATTCAATTTCTGGCTCAACGGGATTGCGTCTTGCGGTTCAGATGATCGGTGCCGGGAAGTCAAGCGCATCAATACCAGCGCGGCTTACTTCCTGTCGATCGAATTTCAGGAGACGGGATTCGAAGTCTATCGCATGTACAAAGCGGCGTTTGGCGACTTGCCGAATGCTCCGGTGCCGTTGCGGTTCGCCGAATTCACGAGCGACACCCACGACATCGCGAATGGCGTGATCGTCGGGCGAGCCAACTGGCAAGCGACGCTTGATGCAAACAAAGCCGCGTTCGCGCAGCAGTTCGTGCAACGGTCGCGCTTCGCGGCGCAATACGCAACGTCGACGTCGCCGACTGATTTCGTCAACTCTCTATTCATGCACACCGGCGTCACTCCGTCCGCGGATGAAAGAACGGCTGCGGTGAATGAATTCGCGGGCGCAACGGATTCGTCGGACGCTAACGCCCGGGCGCGCGCGCTGCGCCGCGTGGCCGAGAATCCGCGATTGTCGCAACAGGAATTCAATCGCGCGTTTGTGCTCATGCAATATTTTGGTTATCTGCGCCGCGATCCGAATTCCGCGCCGGATGCAGATTTCTCGGGCTACAACTTCTGGCTGAACAAGTTGAATTCATTCAAAGGAAACTACATCGACGCCGAGATGGTGAAGGCTTTCATCTCGTCGCCTGAGTATCGACGGCGATTCGGTAATTAGCCTGGCGGCGTTCAGGATAATCGCCAATCTCGCCGTCATTGTGCGACGGTTACTCACTGTACGCGGCGTAACCTCACGCGTAAGCACGAAGTAGCCTCAACCTCTACACCTCTATCCCTCTACCGCTCCCACTCGGTTCGATCCTTCAACTAAATCTGTTACTCTAACGCGGTCGCGTTAGACATCTCGGCGACGCGGGAGCATGCGAGCTTGCAAACAAGCAATGGCGTTCTGTGTATTCGCGCTGGCGCTCGCGTTGGCGACGCACGCGAATGCGCAATCTGCTGATCAGAGCCTGCCCACTCCGGTTCTATCCAAGGACATCGCCGCAAAAATCAATCCACTGGATTTGGGTGACCCGCGCCTGACCCGTCATTACTATGCGTTCAGCGCGAGTCCGGGCGACTTGCTGATTACGGTTGAAGGTCACAACTTGAACGGAGATGTTGATGTCTTTACCGCGGTGACGCTGCGGCCGCTGATGAAGACGACGATGATTGCGACGTCACAATCCAGCGAGATCACCAAAAGCATTTATCTGCGGGTACATCAGATTCTCATTCTGCGAGTTGAAGCGCGGACGCCGAACGACGATCCCGGGACTTATCACATTCGCCTCGGCGGGACGTTCGAACCGTTCGGCGGCGGGATTCCGGTGGCCGAGAATGCGGCGCCCACTGAAGTGTTGACAGAAAAAAGCGATGCTAATCGATTGTCTTCGGTGGGCGCGACGCTACCGCGACCGGTGACTGAGGTTGCCGAAGCGAAGCCTTCGCCGGAGAAGACGTCCGACGAAACGGACAGTGCAAAGAAACCGGCAGCGAAACCTTCGCCCGTGCGGCGCAACACCGCGCGCAACACGCGACGGAATACGCGCCCCACACCATCGCGAAAAACACCGGCACCAAAACGGCCAGCGGAAACCGCGATGGAGAAACCGGCTGAGACGACCGCCACGTCAACTCCCCCGGAAACGACCACGACCAAGCCGCCAACGGAAAGGCCGGCAAACCAGGAACTACCTCAGCCGCCGGGAACTCATTTGATAATTCAGCAGAAGGACGGCACGGTGATCAATCGACCCATGTCGACTGTGCGGCGCGTCGTAATCGAAG
>JACXTT010006415.1_pt1 | contig 16773 bp, 20 predicted proteins | sample 9270951 | NCBI WGS metagenome assembly JACXTT01 (sample SAMN15532306, study PRJNA645909) | rock metagenome | isolation source: weathered quartz diorite | place: Puerto Rico | collected 2017-06-21 | reverse complement strand
GCCAAGGTCGGAGTTCCACCTACACTACTTGCTGATAGGTCATAGATCTGAAGTTTTATGTTGCCAACAACAAATGTTCCAAGTGTAAGAGAATTTGTTTGTGATTGTCCCTTGGAGATATAATTTGCTGTCAGTGTAAAAGAGGCAGGGGTATTGATTAAAGAGTTTGCTGCATATACTTTGGTTGCCAACACTTGTCTATCTCCTGGGTTCATATTTTGTATAGTCCAAGTAGACGGCCCTACAATTGATACAGATGTTGATTGTGGTACAAGTGAGATGACAATGTTTGACATTGGATTAGTACTGTTATTTTGTACTGCAAAGTCCAAATCATCCAACATAGCAGCAGTAATTACCGGCGTAGTAGTGTTTCCAAGATACGACAAGTTCAGAGATTGTGGAGGATTTGGTGCAATCACAAGTCCAGTACTTATATTAGCAGTAGAGAGTTTGCCCCATGCATTTTGATAATTTATTTGAAGTTGAACTTCTTGGGTAGAACCACTTGCTGCGGTGCTTGGATAGACTGTCGTACTTATCACTGCCTTTGACTTTGCAGGTATGGTTCCAAGGTTGAAGGTGTTTGCTCCAAGATTTACCAGCTGTGTTGTAGATGATTGCAGTACAACAGAACCGCCATTATTATTTCCTGTACTGCCTTTAGAATTTCCAAGGTTCACAATTGTTGCAACCACTCCTGTTGCATCTGCAGAGCCCTTGTTTTCAATTGCTATCGATATGGGATTCTTACTTTGGGGTGCCAAATCAGAGGTTACGGTTGATGCATCAAGTACCACTTTGCCCGGGAGTACAAATGGAACATTTAACAAAGCAGAAGTACATTGTTGTGCAATAGCACCCTGAATGTTGTAATTTACCACCATCGTGGTAGAATAGGTACCAACCTTTGTGTTTGGTGACACGTTTACATTAAAGTATAAAATGAATGTGCTTCCAGGTTGTACAATTCCGTTATAGTCTGCAACAGCAGGATGACTTGCGACTTTTGAAGCCTGATTATTAGATTGTAACAGTTGAGGGTTTTGACTTGAACCAGTTGCAGTGTATCCTGATGGAAGATTAAGAAAACCAGTAACAGACAATATTGGAGAAGCAGATCTGCTGTTTAGAACCACTGCAAATACAGATGGTCCTTCACCAGGACCTATCTCTTTTTTGACAGGGTTGTTAGTGCTTACATCTGTAGCAGATGTTCCTTGATCTACCCAATACGAGTCAACTACAACAGGACCGGCATATGTTGCATCAAGTATGGTAGTAAGAGGCGCAAAACAATCTCTTGTATCTACTTGGCCATATGCGTCAAATGATGACAATGAGCTTGAGATCAATATCACAACCAAGACTGGAATTGTGAACTTTACAGCTATTTTTCTTGTGAAAAACTTTGCAAAAGATTTAGTTGATGACATCTTTTTCTATCCTCCCATCTCGCAACAGAATAGATCTGTCAGTAGATTCTGAAAGTTCTGGATTGTGTGTCACCATTATTATGGTGCGTTTGAATTTATGTGAAAGCATCTTTAGCATATCAAATACATCTTCACCTGTTTTGGTATCAAGATTACCAGTAGGCTCATCTGCTAAAATTATAGATGGATTATTTATCAAAGAACGAGCAATTGCGACTCGTTGCTGTTGTCCACCGCTGAGATTTACTGGCTTTTGGTTTTTCTTATCTGCAATGCCAAGCGCTTCTAGGATTTTAATTGCTCGAGAGTTTGCCTCGTCATTTGACATGCCTGCAATTATCCCAGGCAGTTTTACATTTTTGTGAACCGTAGTTCTGTTGATTAAATTAAACGACTGGAAGATAAATCCAATACGCATGTTTCTCATGGTAGCAATCTCAGAATCATTAAGAGAGAAGATGTCAATTCCATCAATGTAGATTTTACCACTTGTTGGTCTATCAAGAGCCCCAACCATGTTCAAAACAGTTGATTTTCCACTTCCAGATGGACCTACAATTGATACAAATTCCCCTTTTTTTATAGCAAAACTTACTTTATCTAGCGCAACAACTCGCCCTGCTGAAGAATCATAGATCTTGGAAAGATTCTCTACTTTCAAGGCAAAAGAGCTATCAACAGGTTCGTCATGAGGTGTTTTTTCAATTATCAAGTCTTTCGTAGTATTTTTCAGAATTAATCCCCCCTTTAGAGTCCATCTATCTGAGTTTCATATGAATAAAAAGCACCACTATAGGAATTACATAAGTGTAAGAGATAATTCATGATTGACTTGACAGTTTTCACAATAAAACGATTGTCAAACCTTGTTCAGTAACATTGTTATTGATAAATGGCAAAAATTATGACAGGTTTTCAAGTAAAAAACTTAATACATAATTTGCCTCGCAAAGTAATAACTTGTCACATGAATACAGAGATAGAATTTACATACGAAAAGATATCATATTAAAATTAACAGAACATGGAGAACTCAATCAGACATCACTTCTTAGCTATTGCGGTTTGAATTTAATGAAACACAAAGACATTCTTGAAAGCCTGGAAAGAAAAGGTTTCATAAGCAGAACAGAGCAAGCATGGGGAAATAAAAAAATAATCAAATATGCAGTAACACAAAAGGGACGAGAATTTTGCAAATTAATTCTAGAGCCTTATGAAGATATTTTTCCAAGGAGTGAGAAACATGATCAAGAACAAAGTTAGCGAAGCATTTTTAATGCAAACGGGGTGTTTCTAGTAAATGTCAGATCCGAACAACAATTCATCTGGAAACAATACGCCTACTGACAAAGATGACAAGAAAGAACCTGAGAGTATTTTAAAAATTTTAGATGAATTATTATCACATACCAATAGTTCACGCCGCTTATTTTTGATTTTCATTGCAAGTGCATTATTTTTTGGACCAGCCGCTTTCATATTGGGAGGAATTTTGCTTGAACATCCAGACTATAACATAAGACACCTAGAGCGAGGTGCGTACAACTTTACGAACATGCATGATATGTCAGGTATGCATCTTCAAGTGGTAGATCAGAATGGTAATGTAGTCAAAGAATTACCCATGATGCCGCCACCAGGAGGAGAAAGACACATTGGACCAATTTTTCTAGGACTACGAATATTCATAGCAATTTCATTGGTGTTTGCAGCAATCTTGCTATTTGTTGCAATCAAGGAGTATCGCTTCTTTTCACACTGGAATAAGAAATTCACAAAATATAGAGCCCTAAAAGATAAAGTAGACAAGGAATTAGACGAAGACTAGCACAAAACTAGGGCTTCAACTAAAACATAGTGATTCTATACATTTAGAGCATCTTTTTATATAATTAGATAAAGCTAATTTTTTGTTAGATTATATACCCAAATGCATTTCATGATACACGATGGCAATACTTGAGATAAGAGACCTGCATGTACAAAGAGACGGTAAGGAAATTCTCAAGGGAGTAAATCTCAAGACAGGTCCAGGAGAAGTGCATGCCATTATGGGTCCAAACGGATCAGGAAAGAGTACACTATCTTATACAATTTTAGGTCATCCAAAATATGAAGTTACAAAGGGAGATATTTTGCTTGATGGAGAAAGCATTGTAGGTCTTTCACCTGATGAAAGATCAAAGAAGGGATTATTTTTGGCGTTCCAGTATCCAACCGAAGTTGCAGGTGTAGGTTATTCTCATTTTCTTAGAACTGCATACAATGTACTAAGTAAATCACTTGCAGATGAAAAAAGAGAAGTCTTTCTTACAGTAAGAGAATTTCAGAACTATCTAAAAAAGAACCTTGATGAAGTCGGTCTAAAGCATGACTTTCTCTCAAGATACCTCAATGAAGGATTTTCAGGGGGAGAAAAAAAGAGATCAGAGGTTTTACAAATGGCAGTTCTCCAACCAAGAATCTCAATTCTTGATGAGCCTGATTCAGGTCTAGACATTGATGCAGTGCAAGCAGTTGCCAAGGCAATTAGTGCAGTATCAAGAAAAGATGCAACAGTAATTGTCATTACACACTATGCAAGAATTCTCAAATTCCTAGACAAGCTTGACTATGTGCATGTCATGGCACAAGGAAAGATGATAAAAGAAGGTCCAAAAGAACTTGCAGACGAGCTAGAGCAAAAAGGCTATGCCTGGCTTGGAATCCAAGATATAAAAGAATAGAAAAACTTCTGTACAACAAGTAATTTTGTATTAATCATGAATCTAGGAGACGTTGCACCAGATTTTGAACTAGAGTCAAACGTTGGAGAAAAGATTAGACTCTTTTCATACATAGGAAAAAAAGAAATTGTTCTATTTTTTTATGTAAAGGACAATACTCCTGGCTGTACTGCAGAGGTCAATGGAATAAAGAACTATTACCAAAAAGTATCAGACAGATACGAGGTCTTTGGTATAAACCAAGACTCGATAGAATCACATGCAAATTTTTGCAACAAACACAGTCTTCCCTTCAAGATACTTTCAGATCCTGGCAAGAAAGTGGCCGCATTGTATAATGCAAAAGGTGCCTTTGGCACATATACAAAGAGGATAACATATTTGATTGGACTTGATGGCAAAATAAAGAAAATAATTCAAGGTATGGGAGCTTCAAATCACATACAATTCATTGAGAACCTAGCAGACTCGAATATCTAATAAAAAAAAGACAATAATGGTGTCTAAAGTTTCTTACATTGGTGTACAAACCTAATTTTTTAATCAATATATCATGCAAATAGATACCCAACCAAAATCAAATGAATTTTACACAGACTGTATGAGATATTTTGAAGCGCTACGAAAGACTGGAAAACAGGACTTTGGTTTTGAAGATGAATTTTTCTATACCATGCCTGCCATGTCAGAGAAGCTAGTTAGCGAACAGTAGAACACGGTTTCAGTTATATATTCAGTACAGGGATCTCTCGTTGCAGAGGTACCGAAGCCCGGTCAACCGAGAGGGACTCAAGATCTTTCATAAGATATCCCTTCCCTTAGGGGTTCGTGGGTTCAAATCCCACCCTCTGCATCTTTCTTTTCTTTTTTTCTCTTCTCTGTCTTTGTTTACGATTTGGTTCATCAAAGCCTCGATGGTTTTCGCCCATAGCAACCCATACTAGTGTTTATTAGAAAATTTTTTCATACCATAGGATATCATGACAGAAAAAAGAGACAAAATACCTGGTCCAAAGGCCATGCGGGTCATTGACACCATGAAAAAACATGCATATGATTCCACATTCATGTATTCATTAGTTGTCTCACATGGACACAACTGTATCATAGAAGACATTGATGGTAACAAGTATCTAGATTTTACATCAAACATTGGCGCATGTCCCCTAGGATATTCACATCCTGATATCATAGAAACACTTGCGCAATATTCATCAAATGGCACATACAAAATAGCAGGCCAGGACTTTTACTGCCAAGAACACGCAGATCTTGCTGAAAACATTTCAGGCATATTACCATCTGGATTTAAGACATTTTTCATAAATAGTGGTGCAGAGGCAGTTGAAAATGCAATAAAACTAGCATATAGGAAAAATGGACCACTTCCTGGAATTTCTTGTACAGGTGCATTCCATGGAAGAACTTTGGGCGCACTAAGTTTTACATCAAGCAGACCAGTACACAAGTACAATTTTCCTGAATTTCCATCAAAAAGAATCAAGTTTTGCACAGACAATAATGACCCTGAAATTGATGCTGCCGAGAGCCTACTAAAAGAGAACAAGATTGCATTTATCATAACAGAGATAATCCAAGGCGAAGGCGGATACAATGTAGCGAGCAAAAAATTTGTTTCCAACTTGAGGAAATTTGCTACAAAATATGGCGTTCCTCTGATTTTAGACGAAGTCCAGTCCGGGATTGGTCATACTGGCAAGTGGTGGGCTTTTGAACATTACAACATAAAACCAGATATCATGACTGCTGCTAAAGCATTACAGGTTGGGGCTACAGCATATGACAAAAAATTTGATCCTGGAAAGAGATCAGTCTTGTCAAGTACATGGGGAGGAGGAAATAGAATAGACATGGCAGTAGGCTCCAAGGTCATTCAAGTGATAAAACGTGACAAACTACTTGACAATGCAACAAAGATGGGCAACATACTCAAAAAAGGACTTGGTGAGATGACTGGAAAAAAGGGAATAGTCGATGTCAGAGGACTAGGATTGATGGTTGGTGTAGAGTTTGATACTGTTGCCCGTAGAGACAAGAAACTAACAGAACTTTTCAAGCATGGGCTGCTAGCACTTGGAGCTGGTCAAAGATCCATGAGAATCATACCACCACTAGTAATTACAAAAGAGCAGATTCATGAGGGTCTTGACATTATGCACAGTGTTTTGATGAACTAGTATGATTCATACTTGTCACCCATCTCAAGTGATGCTATCTTTAGTTTGAGAACTTCGTTTGCACCTTCATAGATTACAATTGCCCTAGAATCAAGAAAGTGTCTTGCCACCCTGCTTGTCTTTTGGTATCCATACGAGCCAAAGATCTGAACTGCCCTATTTGCACAGTCAAAGGCAGCATTAGTAGAATGCAGTTTGGCAATTGCGGCAAGCCTGTCGGCCCGATTTCGTAATGTTGAATATTCATTGTTTTCACGATTTAAAACAGATAGCCAGTTTGGGTTAGTTTCCTTGAGGTTTTCTGTATAGTCATGTAGTTTTTGCCTTGCAATTCCTGCTCTATATACAAGCCATCGTGAGCTCTCAATATTTACAATCATTGTTGCAATATGATCCTGTATCAATTGCTTTTTTGCAAGAGCAGAACCGTGCTGCTCTCTTTTTTGAGAATATCTAATTGATTCATCAAGACAGTCTTTCATCACTCCTACTGCACCTGCTGCAACACTTAGTCTTCCATCGATTAATGCACTATATGCTACACTAAGACCACTCCCTAGTTTTCCAAGCAAGTTTTCTTTTGGAACAAGGCAATTCTCAAAAGTAATCTCAGCATTTTTTACAGTGAGTAGTCCCATCTTGTTTTTCATCTCTTGTGCATTAAATCCCTTGGAGTTTGTATCAACTATGAATGCAGATATCTTTCCGTCTGGACCTCTTGCATATGTGGTAATTACCTTGGCAAAGGTACCGTTTCCAACCCAGTGTTTTGTTCCATTTAACACATAGCCATCTACACGTTCTTCAAATTTTGTTGACATTCTTCCAGGATCGCTTCCTGCATCAGGCTCTGTTAGCGCAAAACCCATTATGCTTGTTCCATTTGTTGTATTTGCAAGATATTGTTTTTGTTGTTCAGCAGTACCCCAGTTTTGTATAACCATTTGTCCAATGGAAACATGTGCAGAAAAAAATGTTCGAAGTGAATTTCCTTCTCTTCCAATTCGCTCTATTGCAAAAAGATATGTCAAGACGTCATATCCTAGTCCTCCATATTTTTTTGATATTGGGCAGCCAAGCATTCCAATTTCTCCAAATTCCGGAATTACTCTATCGTTTATTTTTTCATCAAGATAGCATCTTGCTTCATAATCCCTAATAGATTTGCATACCCTGTCTACCTTGTCAAGAAAATTTTTTTGCTCTTCTGAGACCTCAAAATTCATTTTAGATAAATTAGACCATGACATGTTTTACACAATCAAGGCCCAATAGATATCACTTTAGTTTCTATACTTTTACAATTTGGATCTCTCTGACATGATGTCTTGAGAGATCTTCGTGCAACGCAGCGTGGGACTCGTCAGTAAAAGTTAGGTTACACCTATAACACTTCCACGCTTTTGTGCTCACGTATTTGTTACGTGATTTTAATTTATAAATATATTGTACTTGGTGGAACTTTTTTTGCATAACTAAGATCTGTGATCAAAATGTTTGGAATTTTTTGCATTTTATTACCACATTTTCAGAATTTTTATCTAGGTATAACAAATTTTGTGTTATGCCATCTAATTTATAAAATCAATTTTTCCCAAAGGAGCAAAAGTTGAATCTACAAAAATTAGAAAAAATTGTCAAGAAAAGACTAGAGCAAAACGACCCAGCTCATGACTATGACCATATAATGAGAGTACTCAAAAATGCAAAAAAAATTGCAAAAAAAGAAGATGTGAATCTAGACGTTATAGTTGCAGCAGTCTTGTTACATGACATAGTTTCATATCCAAAGTCTGACCCTAGATCAAAGAACTCTTCTACAGAGAGCGCAGAGAAATCACGAAAGATTTTGAGAAATTACAATTTTACTCCAGATGAAATAAACACAGTAGCAGATGCAATAAAGGATCACAGTTTTTCAAGAGGTGTCATTCCTAGCACTCTTGAAGGAAAAATATTACAGGATGCAGACAGACTTGATGCGCTTGGAGCAATAGGAATAGCAAGAACATTTTCTGTAGGAGGTGCAGAGAATAGGCCATTTTATTACAATAAGGATCCATTTTGTAAAAAACACTCTCCAGATGACAAGAGTTGGACACTGGATCATTTTTACAAAAAACTTTTGCGATTAGAAAAAACAATGAATACAAAAACAGGAAGGGAAGAGGCAGGAAAGAGAATCAAGATAATGAAAAAATTTCTTAAAAAATTAGAAAAAGAGATCTAGCCGTAATCTATGTATCTTTTGTATCTTTTTTCAATCTCTGAATTATTTCCAGTCAATATTCTTCTGATTTCATCTGCGTGTTTGTCCTTTGTATAAGCAGTCATCTCTCTGAATATCTCTTCTTGTGGAAAAGCATTTGTTAGGGGTTCTAGTAATTTGAAATATTCTGCGGTTTTTTCTCGAAATTGTTCCTTGGTAGGTCTTGTGATTTTATTCATTCGAAACCAGATTGAGGCCCAGCTTGCACCAACTACATGTGGCAGCAAATCATATGCACGTGTTATTTCAAATGTTAGGTCGTCTCTCATCTCTCGCCAAGTGCTTTTGCAGCACCCTTTGAGAAATATGTTACTATCATATCTGCACCGGCACGCTTGATTGCAGTAAGAATTTCTAATGTAACCTCTTTTTCGTCAATATAGCCTGCCATAGCAGCTGCCTTGACAAGAGCATATTCGCCTGAGACACTATATGCTGCAATTGGAACATTGAATTTTTCCTTTGTCATAGATATCAAATCAAGATATGCAAGAGCAGGCTTTATCATGACAATGTCTACTCCCTCTTGGATATCTGTCTCGACTTCTCGCATTGCCTCTTTTGGATTTGTATATGGCAATTGGTAGGTCTTTCTGTCTCCAAATTGTGGTGCAGAGTGAGCCATGTCTTTGAATGGAGAATATAACGAGGAGCGGTGTTTTGCAGAATGGGACATTATTGCAACATCTGTAAAGCCTGCATCATCAAGGCCCTGTCGTATTGCTTGTACTTGGCCATCCATCATAGCAGATGGAGATACAATATCTACTCCTGCTTGAGCTTGGCTTACTGCAACTTTTGCCAGTGTCTCAAGACTAGAATCATTATCTATCTTGTCTCCTTTTACCAATCCACAGTGACCAGAACTTGTATACTGACACAAACAAACATCAGACATTATTGCAATATCATTTCCTAGGTTTTTTCGTATGTCAGATATTGCTTTTTGTACAATTCCATTTTGTGCAAAAGCAGATGTGCCAGAATCATCTTTGTGAGATGGAATTCCAAATACCATAACTGCAGGAATTTTTAGATCTGCGATAGTGTTTACTTCAGAGACTACATCTCCAAGTGGAAGTCTTTCCATTCCCGGCATAGAGTTTCCCTGAATCCGTGATTTCAAGTCCTCTTGCACAAATATAGGACAGATCAAGTCCCTTGGAGACAGACGTACTTCTTCTAATAGTTCCCTAATTTTTCCAGTCTTTCTGAGTCGTCTGAGTCGTAAATTAGGAAAAGACATTATACATAAAACACTCTATTTAGCAAATATAATTTGTTACTCTCTTGATTTGTAATCAAAAAGTTTTGTAACAGTTTTTAGAATTTCAGAATCTCCCTGTTCTGATGCCTTTCGTAGATTATTCATAGGAATGGACATAATATCCTCAACAATCGCCTGAGTGAGCTGATCAATGATTCGTATCTTTTGTTCGTCCTTTTCACCTAGCATTTGAAGGGCTTTTTTGAGTTCTTTGACACGTGCTTGATCTATATCCCTGAACACATTAGTTACAATCGGTTCTACCTCAAGCCTCTTCATTGCTGCTTCTACTACTGGAAGTTCCTCATTGATTATATTCTCTGCGGCCGATACCACACCAATTCTATTTTTCATGTTTTTTTCTACCATCTCTGCAATCTGGTCCATGTTCATCACTTTGATTTTCGGTATGGTAGATACCTTGTCATCAACAGTTCTTGGATTTGACAAGTCCATTATGAGCATCCCATCTTTTCTTGACTGCATTGCTTCTTTTACTCTGTCATGTGTTACAAGAAAATACGGTGCAACAGTTGCCACAAACAAGACATCAACAGATTTGAAATTGGAAATTGCTTCTTCAAATTGCATTGGTTTTCCACCGGCAGTCTCTGCAAAAGCCTTTGAGCGCTCAAATGTTCTGCTGGTTACAAGAAATTCAATATCTCGTTTTTTGAGGGATTTTGCCACAAGGCTTGCTGCTTCTCCGGTTCCAATCAACAAGATATGTTTTGATTGTAGATCATCAATGTTTTGCTCTGCAAGATTTACTGCCATCGAACCAACTGAGATACTTCCTTTACTTATTCCGGTTGCATGACGTACACGAGTTCCAACCTTTATTGCCTTGTCAAATAATGTATTGAGGTTATCCCCAGATGCCTTGAGTTCCCGTGCAGTAGTGATAGAATCTTTTATCTGTCCTAGTATCTGTTCTTCTCCAATTACAAGAGAATCAAGACCAGATGTGAGCTTTAACAGATGAGCATATGCATCTGTACCATGACTTATCTCTAGATTTTCTTTGAATGTATTTTCCTCTAGTCCTGCAACAGATGCCCATGTCTTTTTTATCTTGTCAAGATCAGCAGCACTTGCACACCCAAAGAGCTCAACTCTGTTACATGTTTGTAATATTACACATTCTTGTAATCCAGAATGTTTTAGAAAGGATTGGTAAGCAGAATCTAGATCAGGAAAAGTAAATCGTTCCAGCATATGAATTGGAGATTTTCTAAAAGTAACCCTAGCATTAACTACATCGCTTGTCATTTCATGTCACCTAGCATTTCCATAACTCGCTTCTGTGCTTTTTTTAGGTTTCCGACTTGTATTAATTGTTTAATATGATTATCATTCATCACACCGTAGAGGAACTTTTTTCGCTCTGGAAATGTTGCGATCTTGGTCTTGGCGGCTCTTCTTGCAAAGTCTTGTAGTTTTATATGGTAAATGTCCTCTTTTTTGATTACTTTTCTAAATATTTGCTCTGCTTGTAGTTTTAGTTTTCTTGCCATTGCAGGGCTTCGGCCTCCTGTTGAGACTGCAATTTGGACAGTATCATCAATATTAATTACAGAACCAAATGCAAAGTCACTGACCTCAGGATCATCTGCAGCATATGCATAGCATCGCATAGATTTTGCCTTTTCCACAATCTTGCGGTTGAGTTCTTTATCATCAGTTGTTGCAAGCACCATAAATGGTTTGTATTTTTTTAGAAAATTTGCATTTGCAAGTCTCATTTTCTTAAAAGTTATCTTTTTTTGTTTTACATAATTTTGGATCTGCCTGTTAGTTGAGTCACTCACAAGAAGAATCTTACAGTCCTGGGTTAGAAGCGTGTTTACCTTTTTGAGTCCCTCATTTCCTCCACCCACTACAATTACAAGGTTACCTCCAAGATTCAGGTCTACTATCAATAGATCAACGCTGACTTGAAATGATATTTATAGATTCTATGAAAAACTAGGCAACGTTTTTAATTGTAATACAGGTCTCCTTTCTATAACATGGACAAGCTGGACAAGGAGATTTTAAACGAGATCCAGTGGACTTTTCCTCTCAATCCTAAACCATATTCTGTGATGGCAAAAAAATTTGGAATATCAGACAGTGAATTGATGCAAAGACTTGTTGCACTAAAAGATGCAGGAATAGTCAGACAGGTCAGTGCCATTTTTGATACAAGAAGGCTGGGATACAAGAGTGCGCTTGTTGCAATGGCAATAGATCCTGACAAGCTAGACCATGTTGCAAACCAAGTAAACAGACATCCAGGTGTAAGTCACAATTATGAGAGAAACCATGAGTATAACCTTTGGTTTACGCTTGCAGTTCCACCAGGCTCTGACCTAAAGACAGAGATTGACAAGTTTTCAAAGTTATCAGGAATTAAAAAGACAAGGCTTCTTCCTACCATCAAGCTATTCAAGATTGGTGTAAAACTTGAGATGGTAGATGGAAAAAAATCAGACATTAAACCATCAGAGGAAAAGAAAAAGATAACAGAGACAAAATTTGTTGCAACAGAGGAAGACAAGGAATACATCAGAGAACTACAAAAAGATCTAGAGGTAGTAGAAAGGCCATTTTTAAAATCTGCTCAGAAACTTGGCATCACAGAAGAACAGTTGCTTGACAAGGCAAGACAATACGAGGAGATTGGAGTCATGCGAAGATTTGCGGCAATTCTAAGACATCGAGAAGTAGGATTTACCGCAAATGGCATGATAGTCTGGAAGGTTCCAGAGGAAAAAATCGAGCAAGTAGGTGCAAAACTTGGTGCGTTTCCTCAGATAAGCCATTGCTATCAAAGGCCAGTGTACCAAGACTGGCCATACAATGTATTTTCCATGGTGCACTGCAAATCCATTGGAGAAGCAGAAGACATGGCAAAAGAGATTCAAAAACAGATAGACGTAAACGAATACAAGATTTTATTTAGTTCAAGAGAATTCAAGAAGACTCGAGTAGAATACTTTGTAGAACACAAGTTCAGTATCGAAGATCCAATTACAGCCTAGTTGTAATAAAAATAAATTTTTAGGACAATTCTATGACAGTTTCAGTTGCAGATGTCAGTGTCATCTTGACAGATATGACTTTACTCTGATACATGAAGAATTTTTTACCAGAGGAATTTGTGTCACCAGATACCCTAACAAGTCCTGAATTGTGTAGTCTGCGCACCCACCTGTATACTTGTGTGAGAGGTATTCCTGAAGTGGTGCTAATATCCCATGCAGACCTTGGCGTGCCTATTGTAGACCGTAATACGTGCATTGCCTGCTCGTTTGAGACAATTTTTAGCATATTGTTTGCATCTTGATTTTCAAGAATTCTTCCTTGTTGTAATACTTGCATGACTATAGTATCATGCCTTGAAATATAACAAGAGTGATTATATTGTATTTATTTGCAAACAGTTGCAATCATTTGCAATCATTCTGAAAACTTGAATGACATCATGCCTGCATTATACTCAAAGTCTACCTTTTTCTCCAATATTTCACGAAATATCAATCCAAGAACAGCTGTGTGATATAATGACCAGTTCTCACCAAGGTCATGTTTTACAATAAATGTGTGAATGTTGTTCTTGATATTGTGGTTGATTTCAATTGATGACGCACGCATTCTTGCTTCAAACCAAGATATGAAAGAATTCAGATTAAAATCACCTCGCATGAACAATGCGGTATCTCGTACTACATTTTTTCCTATTCGATTTGCCATGTCCATGACATTTTCTTTTGTCAACTTTCCAAATAATTCTACGATTATTGGCTTTGCAATTGGAACCATGCCAACTTTTGCCTCAAACATGTCCCACTCGACGTATCTTTTGAAAATGTGATTTACAAATGTGTTAAGACTGGTATCTCTGTTTTCAGATTCCACACGAAGCTTGTGTAGTACATCATCGTCTATTCGAAATGTCATGGTTGATGTCTTTTTTTGATTTGGAATCATTTCATTTTCACTAGTCTTTCTTTGCATATAATTTGTGTTATTTTTTAGAAATAAATCTTTAGGCAGTTTGTACTGATGCCTTGAGATCATATGATGGCCACTGGTTAAAGAGACCAACTATTTCATTCTTGTCAGAATCACTAAGATATTTTCCGTCAGACATTGCACTGAACATTTCAATCTCTTCTTCACTTACTACTGTTGGTAGTACTGAGGAAACGGGGTTTTGCGACAGGATGAATTTTATTGCAAGTTCTGTAACATTAAGACCATTTCGTTTTGCAACAGGCATAAGTTGGTCTACCTTTCGTAGTGCTTCTTGTACCCAGTCTCCGCTTCGTACAGAACGATGGTCTTTTTCACTAATTTTGGTCTGGGCAGTTACCTTTCCTGTCAATATTCCAGATGCATCAGGAACACGAACAAGTATTCCGACGTTGTTCTTTTCTGCCTCTTCAATTAGCGTGTTTCCAGGATTTTGCTCAAGTATGTTGTATACAGTTTGAACAGCAGTAGCATTTGTAAATTTCATAGAATCTAGACCTTCCTGTGTCCATCCTATGGCAGGACCCAATGCAATTTGGTAACTTTTGATTATTCCTTCCCGTACTTTATTGTCAAGAGACTCAAATATCTTCCTGTCCCGTATTGTGTGAATTTTTGGATTGTGCAATCCATACACATCCACATAATCAGTCTCTAGTCGCTCAAGGCTTTTCTTCAGGGCAAAATCGGTAAACTCTTCAGTGAACTTTTGCGGAAGCTCTTTGTGTCCTATCTGTTCATTAGAATAAATATCATAACCATACTTGGTGGACAAGACCACTTGGTTTCTCATTCCTGAAAAGACCTCACCAATTAGTTTCTCACTCTTTCCTCTACCGTAGATATCTCCAGTCTCAAAATAGTTTATTCCAAGATCAAATGCGCGCTTGAGCATTCTCTTTGCTTCGTCATCCTCAATTTTTTTACCCCACCAGTCAAGTCCTAGAGTCCATGCACCAAATCCTATTTCAGATACTGAAATTCCACTTTTCCCTAGTTTTCTGTATTTCAATTTACGATACTCCTAAACTTTGATAATTTTTCTTGAAGCTCTGCTTCACTCAAAACAGCTGATCCAGCCTCGACGTTTACATTTAACTCTATCCAAGATTTGCAACCATGATACTCGGGAAGAACAGGGATCTCAATTGGAGAGATCTTGTATGTTTTTAGAAATATTGCAGTCATTGGTTTTTGTGGCATCCAGTTCATTCTCTCAACCATGTATGAATCGCTCCATACGTGAAAATCTGAAAGTTCCTCTATCTTTTTCATAGAGGAGACATCATGCTCTGCAAGAACTTCAGCATATGATGTTATTCTGTTGATGCCTTCTCTTGGCTTTTGTTCTCGTGCATCTGCAAGATATCTGAAAAATTGTGATTTTAAAGAAGTGTTATCTTGGTGCTCATATGTTGGAAACAAAAGAAACTTCTTGTCTTCTACCTTAAATCCGGAAGCAGTCTCCAATATTCCTCCCTTTCTGAGAAGGACTGTCTGGTCTCCATTTTCAAGTGCAGTAATTACAGTTGCCCATTCTTTTAGCGATTTCATCATCCGAGGCTCCTTATCATGGAGACTAGATCTTTTTTCACACAGACAATCATCGGGGTATCTACTGCAATGTATCTGCTTACCTGTGTTTCTCTCAGATCCATTATCAGGTCTTGGAAGTGATGTAAAGTGTCAGTTTCAAATGCCAACATAAAGTCTTCATCATGAATTCCAAATGAATACGTGGTGTTCAAAAGTACGTCTGGATACTTGTGTCCAACTTGGATGTGCTCTGACATCATCTCTTTTCTTTTCTCAAGAGGTAACAGGTACCATTCTCGCGTTTTTATGAACGGGTATACGATGACATATTTTTTTTGCTCTTCCCCTCCAAGCCAGCCACGTTGCTTTTGGTTGCCTGCATACATGGAGGGTCTGGTACTGGACAAGTACACGTGTGTTGGGATGATATATTTTCCAAATACTGTAAGGTATAGTTTTGATATTGTGTCTTGAATTTTTTCAATAGATTCAGACACAAACCATAACAAAAACTCGGCATCATCGCGAAGGCCCAGTGTGGAATACACTCGATAATTTATCTGGGAATTTTTAAGAACATTTTCGACTTCTTTTGCAGATTCGTCTTTTGCCAAGTCTGCCATCCAGCGCCACTTGGGGTCTACCTTGAAGAAAGAGAAATTGAAGAACTGTCTTGGTTGCTCACTCATGAAAACTGGATTTGTAGTTACCTTATTTAAAATCTAATCAAGTTGGCCATGTTTGGTAATTATCTTTGATAGGTGACAATCAAGTAATATCTTAAATTAGCGTGACGGTGATTTTTATGCATGAGCAGAAATACCAAGATGGCAATAGGAATAGGCTCTATTTTCACTGCATTTACAGTTGTAATGATAGTTCTTGTGCTCCAATCATACTAGAGCCGCATCCATTAAATGATACACCAATCTTGTTAGAACTATGGTAGTAATTAGACACCAGCCAATAAATGAGATAATAATTCATGAGCTTGTCAAGGTAAACAGCATAGAAGATTTCCTGAGCATCAAGACCAACAATGTTCCACTAGGCAGCTCTGCACCACCTGCACGCTGGGCAGATGGAATATTGTACGAGCCACAAGGATTTCCACCAACACCTGAGATAATAAAAGACCAGATAGAAGGCAAGATTCACTTTGCTGCAATAGAATACACCGAGATGCCGCAGTATAGACAATATCTTAAAAATAATAACAACAATGTTTTGCTTCCAATAATTGACATGTCACACAATACTGCAACAAAACAGATTGCACAGTGGCTCAAAGGACAAATAATTTCAAAATAGGTTTTGC
>JACXTT010006414.1_pt1 | contig 16774 bp, 17 predicted proteins | sample 9270951 | NCBI WGS metagenome assembly JACXTT01 (sample SAMN15532306, study PRJNA645909) | rock metagenome | isolation source: weathered quartz diorite | place: Puerto Rico | collected 2017-06-21 | reverse complement strand
TCATCGTACCCGATTCCGGGTTCGCATGGCACAGCAATGTTGACTCGACAAAGCTTCAGCCAGCCTACGACAACTCCACACCCACGAACGCGAACCTTATCGGTTCGTCAGCGTGGGAGTGCAAGAACGGCTCGGGAGGAATCGGAGGCGACTGCAGCAGCAGCCACAACGCTGCGCCACCAACCGGTGGAACATGGACGCTGACACGGTTCGGCGCGGGCTTATGCACTGGTGTACTGTGCACTGGAGGATCTGGGTTCCCAGCTCCTCAATCGACATACTTCCGCAGCAACGCCAACTTGGCACTGTGGGCCTGGACGAACAACAACGGACGCGCGGACACGTCTGACTTCAACAATGCAGCGATAGTAGACGGACCACAATGCTTCGGACCAGCACACATTGGAGCGACGGGTTGCACTAGATGGCAGCAAGGAATCGGTAACCCAACGGGCACGAGCACAGCACCGGTAGCAATCGGCACGACCACGGTCAGTATAGTGGTCAGGTTCTACCAGTTGAACTGGGCTTCACCCTACGACTGGGCCATTCCAGGCAGCCAACCGGACAACATTGCCACACCGTTCTCCTATGTCAACAGTGGAACTGGCGCTAACGGAATCGTACTGTACGAGGGCACGCAAGTGCTCAACCCGTGCAGCATAGACACCGCACACGGATACGACTGCTAAACACGATAACGGCAAGCCTAAAATAAACCCCCTCCTTTTTTCTTCTTCCTGACCTACTTATGACCCTGAGATCATTCCTGATCAAACGAACAGTCTACACAGTAGTTCTGGTATTCTTCGTAATCCTCTTGAACTTCATGATTTTCGAGGCCATGCCCGGCCAGTCAGGCGTGCTCTATTCAGTACTCGGCAAACCCTCACCCAACAACCAGGTTGAATACGAACGGATAGTGAAGCTTTACCACCTTAACGACTCGATACAGGACAAGTTCATCGCTTACGTCACCAACATGCTCACCTTCAACTTCGGGTATTCCTACCAGTACCATACTCCAGTCACGGTGCAGATGATCGACTCTGGAAGATTATGGAACACGATAGTCCTGCTCGGTACGTCCACCGTCCTCTCGATAGTTATCGGAATTTTCATAGGAATAATCGTGGCAAAGAGGCGGGGGTCAGGATTGGATAGCCTCAGCGTCTCGAGCTCTCTAGTCGCATTCTCGCTACCGTCCTTCTTCGTCGGAATACTTTTGATCTTTTTCTTCGTCTTCTCACTTGGATGGTTCCCTTCGGGCAACGTCATTCCTCCGGAGTGGACTATAGTCGGTGCAAAGCCCCAACCCCTGTTGACCGACATTACAGTCAGGCTGCAACACTTGTTCCTCCCTGCGATGACGCTGACACTGATTTCGTTCGGAGGGTTCCTACTGCTAACACGTGCGACGATGCTGGAAACCCTGAGCGAAGACTACATCACGACCGCCCGAGCGAAGGGGTTGTCGGAACGCACGATAATGTTCAAGCACGCCTTCAAGAATGCTTCACTTCCCATAGTGACTGCCAGTGCACTCGCGTTCGGCGGCATCCTCGGTGGCGCCATAATAACTGAAACAATATTCAATTGGGCCGGTCTGGGAGCATGGCTTTACGATGCGGTGCTCTTCAAAGACTTCCCCGTCATGCAGGCAATGTTCTACATCATAGCGCTGACCGTGATATTGGCCAACTTCGTCTCTGACATTGTTTACGGAATCATCGACCCAAGAATAAGATACGAATAAGCGGTATTGTCGAGTCGCTCAGAACAATGGTCACTCGTGCTGGGTTAAGGTTTCAGCTAAGCAGAACAGCGGGGCTCATCAGAACAATCTTTAGCAACCGCATGGCGTCCATCGGACTGTTACTACTTCTATTGTTCGCCTTCTTCGCGATCGCCTCGCCGCTACTTTCACCATACACGCCATACGATGTAGTCTCCGGTCGTTTGGCCCAACCCGAATGGGTGATGAACTTTCCAGATGGATACTATCTCAGCAAGAACATAGTGGTAGCCAGTGACCCCACGTTCGGCAGCCCCGCCGCGATGTCTGAATGGAAGATCGGCTCGAGCAACGGGAATTTCACTCGTCTCCGCGTCTCGTACTCCCCGACCCAAACAGCTCCCAGCGACTCTGGCGGGAGTGTGCTGATTACTAACACAGGCGACCAGCCCGTGGCCGTGGATTTCTCGAAGACCTTCGCATTTCCCTACAACGGCCCTCCCAGAAGATTCGTGGCAAACTTCGCAATCAAGCCTGTGACCGCGGACAGTGCAAACCCTGTGGGCATCGACGTTTACATCACAAGAGGCTCCGATGGTCAAAAATTCCATCTTTGGTATTTGGATTCGAACGCGAACGATACAGTAGGAGGGGCATGGCTCGCATCCTCCGGCTCCCAGGCTCTTGACTCGGGCCAGAACATCGTCGGCACGTCTGTTGGCACGAAATCGTCAGGGTTTGATGCTGCCCAAGTGGTCTTTTCGTCCGTCGCGAACTATACATACGGAATCCGACTCAGCATCAGCCCCCACCAGGCGGTCTACCTCGACTCGTTGCAGCTCAAGCTGTATGGAACCGCTTGGGGATTGTTCGGGACGGACATTACCGGCGCCGACGTTTGGACGCAGCTCGTCTACGGGTCCCGCATCAGCCTCACCGTCGGGTTAAGCGCCGCAGGAATTGGCATTGGGCTCGGGTTGCTCGTCGGATTACTGGCCGGCTTTCTTGGAAGGGTCATCGACGAGGCCTTGATGAGGTTCACCGATATGATGCTCGTCATCCCGGGACTCCCACTTCTCATCGTGTTGGTAGCCGTCCTAGGCCAGCACATTATCAATGTGGTGATAATCATCGGCTTCTTCGGCTGGATGGGATTTGCTAGGATCGTCCGGGCCCAAGTCCTCTCGTTAAGGGAACGTCCCTTTATAGAGGCCGCCAAAGCCTCCGGCTCGGGCCCAGGCCGAATAATCACCCGGCACATCTTCCCCAACATTGTCTCGTTGACCTACGTCAACCTCGCGCTCTCCGTTCCCGGTGCAATCTTGACTGAGTCAGCACTCGCGTTTCTGGGATTGTCCGACCCTGCAGTAGTCTCGTGGGGGAACATGTTCTCAAGCATCCAACAGTCAGGGGGATTACGACTCAATCCCCCCCCATGGTGGTGGATATTGCCGCCCGGGTTCTCGATCGCCTTGGTCTCGCTCTCTTTCGTACTGATAGGCTATGCCTTGGACGAGATCTTCAACCCTAAGCTCCGAAGACGCCGGTAAGAATCGAGAGACGCTGTCTAGCTCGAGAAGTGTTCCGCTACCGCTGGACCGAGGAGTGAGCTTACCATTCCAAGGAACAGTGGGATCGGGAAGAATGCACGGAAGGAAAGGTCTGCCGAGGCGTTAACCAATGGCACTGCGTCCGTACCGTAAGATCCTGTTAACGCTGGGATGGTCCAGACCAAGAATGTTATGGCAGCTCCGAGTAAGTATGCGAGGAAGAAACTGCCTAGGGATTTTCCGAAGTCATTCACAACAATTCCCGAGATTGCTGACACCGCAGTTAATCCCGCGTAATACAGAGCCATTCGCAGCTCCAAAGTCGGAGAGACATCGGGCGGCACATAACCCAGTATGTTAGGCAACAACAGTCCTTGGAACATGGCCCACAAGGTCACGCCTGCTAAGGATGTGCCCCAGCCTAAGACAATGGCAGTTGGCTCGAAGACTCTGGGCAGAAGGATTCTTAATCGAGAAAGCTCAATCATTACAGGGGGAGGATCAACGTGACGCAAGTTAATAGGTCTGTCCGTTCATTCAGAAACCTCACAATCCTTGCGTTTCTGTTGTTTTGCACACTTTCCGTGGGTTTCATTATCTCCGCCACCATGAACTACAATCATTTCTGGGAGGCGAAGTCAAAGCTTACCGCCACATTGGATGAGATTCGCCTTGTGACGGACCCCAACACAGGAAACGTTAGCTCTGTAGAGACCCGGGTTTCTGTTGCTAACCCAACCGCATACAATGGGCTTACTCTCAACTTGGTCCAAGCAGCTATCTTCTTCGTCAACAATGATACGAAGAACACCATCTTCTTTTATTCGAACATCGTTGGAAGCACCAACCCTTTTCAATCGCTGAGTCCTGGATCAAACATTACCTCAACCGTCACCATTCAACTCACGAAATCCGAATCGCAAACATTGTCGAACCAGACCCGCCAAATGCCTCCGCCCCCTCTAATCGCACATGTAATCGTCACCGTCTTGGTAGACTCTTTCTTTGACCCTGTGTCCGGTAAACTGCAAAGAATAATCGTTGAAGAAATCCCGGTATAGCCTGCCGTGGGCCCCAAAGCTTAATTCGCACACTGACCCGGGCGAAAGTCCGGTAAGACACTTCCAATGGCTGTCCTGAGCGTAGAAGGGCTAACGACACACTACCGTACCCTTAGAGGATGGGTCAGAGCCGCAGAAGATGTATCCTTCCAAGTGGAGCAGGGACAGGCCATGGGGCTCGCTGGCGAGTCGGGATGTGGAAAGAGCACCGTTGCACTTTCACTCCTCAAGATCCTCCCACCAGGCGGTGTCATTCGGCAAGGAAAGATCGTCTTCAGCGGCCAGGACCTCGTCCCACTTTCAGAGAAGGAGATGAGAAAAATTCGCTGGAAGGGGATCTCCATAGTCTTCCAGGGTGCGATGAACGCAATGAACCCAGTCTACAAGGTTGGCGACCAGATCGCGGAAGCAATCAGAACCCACGATTCGAAAATCTCCAACACCGAAGTACGAGAGCGGGTCGCCAAACTCCTAGAGACTGTGGGAATCGAGCCGTCGAGAGCGGACAATTATCCGCACGAGTTCAGTGGAGGAATGCGGCAGCGAGCCCTGATCGCAATGGCTCTAGCTTCCGACCCCAGTGTCGTAATCGCGGACGAACCCGGCACCGCGCTCGACGTGATCGTGCAAGCCCAGATTCTCCGTTTGATGCGTGACCTCAAGGACAAACTAGGATTGTCAATGATATTGATCAGCCACGACCTGTCCATCATCGCGGAGACCTGCGAGAAAGTTGCGATAATGTACGCCGGAAGGATCGTCGAGTACGGAGATGCAATTTCGATCTTCAAAGACCCGAAGCATCCCTACACTCAAGGATTGATCAAAGCATTCCCTAGCATAAAGGGTGAAAGGGTCCGGCTCACATCTATTCCCGGTAATCCACCTGACCTCTTGGACCCGCCGAAAGGATGCAGGTTCAACCCTCGCTGCCCATACGTAATGGATATTTGCAAACGGGTAGAGCCCAAACTGGAGGAGCATGAGGAAAAGGAGCATCTCGTTTCATGCCATCTCTACCACTGACAAACCAATGAGATCGACCACCAGATGAATTCGCAAGATAACACAACTGGCTCCTCGTTATCGACATCCGAAAAGTCATCACAGAGTCCAGGCCAGGGTTCTGCTAGTGGTACTGGCGATGTCCTGCGTGTGGAGAACATCAGGAAGTGGTACCCGTTGAAGAGGGGCCTGATGCAATCAATACTCTCCAAGGAAGAGATGAACGTCAAGGCCGTTGACCTGGTCAGCTTCAGGCTAGGAAAGGGCGAGATCTTCGCGCTTGCGGGTGAGAGCGGAAGCGGAAAGACGACGCTGGGCAAGCTTCTGTTGCGGTTGGTCGACCCGACCAGCGGAAGCATCTACTTCCAAGGGAAGGACATCACTAAACTCTCACAGAGAGAGCTCAAACCTCTACGCCGTGAGATGCAGATAATCTTCCAGGATCCCTTCGAGTCTCTTAATCCGCGCATGGTCATTAAGGAGATTGTCGCCGAACCACTGCGCGTTCAAGGCCTAGCCAAGACTGAGGAAGAGGTGGAGGAGAGAGTGAAGCAGGTTCTTTCGGAGGTCGAGTTGGTTCCGCCCGACGAGTTCCTCTACAGGTTCCCTCACGAGCTGAGCGGTGGGCAGCGCCAGCGAGTAGCGACTGCTAGAGCGTTCATTCTCAACCCAACTTTCGTCGTCGCCGACGAGCCGGTCAGCATGCTCGACGTTTCCATCCGAGCCGAGATCGTAAACCTCATGATCGACATGGTGAAGAAACATTCTGCTTCCATCGTTTTCATCACACATGACCTAGCACTCGCGAAGCACATCAGCGACCGTATCGCGGTAATGTATCTTGGGAAGGTCATGGAACTCTCGAGGTCTGAGAAGGTTGTCGACAGTCCTCTGCATCCCTACACACAGGCGTTGATCAGTGCCGTCCCGATTCCGGACCCTGAATCGAAACGGACGAAGGAAGTCATCAGTGGCGAGATTCCTTCTCCCGTCAACCCACCATCAGGATGTAGGTTCCGTACAAGGTGCCCCTATGCTCATGAGCGGTGCGAGATGGAGGAGCCACCATTGGTGGAAGTGGAAAAGGAACACTATGTTGCCTGCCACCTCTACACCTGAGAATCATGGGAAGCGACAGTCGTGCCAGCGTAGAACGGCTACCGAGCTTCGGAACATGCTCCCGCTGAGGCGCTTTCTAGGTTTTAGGAGTCGCTGAGGTGTCGGCCACAATGCCGGATGGTGAGGGAAAACCGGACGATGATGATGAGAGTCGCCTCTGGCACGTCGACCCCTCAATGTACAATCCGAACCCATCGAGGCACCACTACCTCTCTGACCTCGCTCATAGACTGAAGCCAATCGGAGTTTTTGGGGTAGTGAGCGTCCTCTTCATCTATCCTCTTCTTCTGATCTACATGGGGCTGACATATGGTTGGGTTGGCTTCTGGGGTAGCTTCGTCGGGTCTGTTTTTGTTATTGGCATCACGCTTCGCGGTCTAGGCTACAATAGGAACTTCCAGAAGGCGGGGACGGGAAGCCTGGGCAAAGGTCTCGTCTACCTAACTCTCGGGTTTGCCGCGGCGGCAGCAGTCTACCAAGGATTGTTCACGCTGAAGGAATGGCTCGTTCCAGTAATCCTCGTCCTTCTCATCGCGGGGCTGGCCTTCAGGCTCACCCGAAATTAAGTCATCGAGAAAACCGCACATACTGTTGCTTTCGGAGCCTTCCAGTGCTTCGACATCTCTCTCGCGTCTCTTCCTCCTTGGAGTTGATGGGGTCTCCCCTACGAGGCCGAAGCTGAACATTGACTCGTAGAACTGCATAGAGAGTCCCGGGTGAAAAGGGGCCCCCACCCCCCTATGCGAAAATCTCCACAGCCACCCCGAACGAAAACAGTTACCAAACAGTAAGTTCTGAGCCTGCTGGCGCACTCTGACCTGCTTAGGCCCGCTTCTTCTTCCTCGCCGGACCAGGCGTTGTCCTCAGAGTCCTCCGCTCCCCGACATACGCCACAATCCCAACAGCCAGCCCGACAATGATAATCAAGGGCGGAAAAACATCGTACAACGATGGAACGTTGAAGCTGAGAGCGGCCCCGGCTACCCAGGCTCTCGCTGGAGCCGTCAACGTCAGGACCGGCCTGTACCAGCCCGTGTAAGCCTTGAAGAAGACAAACTCTGGAGACCTCAACCCATACGTAACATTGTACAAGGAACCGCCGATAAGCTTCGAAGTGTCATAAGTCCAAAACGAACTGCCAGCCAGAGGCTGGTATTTTCCGTCCCACTGGGAAATCTGGGGAACCCGCGAGAAGTCCAGCATGTTAAATCGGATCGTGACATTCCCGGGAATCACCGTATTCGAATACGGCCCTCCACCGTCCGCAAAATACGACGTGATCCCGGACGGCTGCGAAAGAACAGAAGGAAGCAGAACGGCCCTTCCAACATTGTTGAACTCCATCCCGTTCACCTGCAAAGGGTCCGACATGTTCATAGAGACAAAAGTCAGGTCATAGCTGACGATTCCCGAACTCACGCTGGCAGCACCGTCAACCACAGCGGTCACATTCTCCTCGACTGCCCACATGCTCTGCCCCGAATCAACAAGGGCAGTCCCAACATCCAATCGAAACTGCGAGGGGTCCAGTCGGATGCTGGGTTCGAGCCTCCGCATCGCCGCTTCAATCGATTTCATTGCTTGTGTAGAGTTCGAGCCGACCAGAGAAGCCTTCATAGCTGAAATGCTCGTCAGGTTCTCGAACACCATCAACTGATAGTTCAGCCTCAACCCGTTTTGGGAGGCATCGATCGTTGCTGGAGAGTTCTGGAAGAGGCTCGAGGAGCTCGCGCGGCCCATTCCAGTCATTGACAATAGTAGAATGAACAGGAAAGATGCGGCAACTAGGCCTACACGATACCGTGCCCATTTGCCCCGCACCATCCTAGCTCCCCGGTTCCGGCATAGGCTGAAAATTTGCTCCTCTATAAGAACGTCGGCGAGAACTCTCCGGTCTGGAAAGCTTGAAACTCAACATTGTGCGCGAAGGACCACGCCTAGAAACATGACTTTTCCTTAGGCCTCGCGGCCTCTTCATCCACAACATGATGATCAAACCCCCAGCCAGTATGGCACCTAGAATCAATGGAAAGTAGGCGGACAAGCCCGTCTGCGGCCTTGCGGCTCCAGGAAGTAGGAAAGCCTCATTCTTGTTCAAGGGAACGAGGCTAGGAGCCGCACTTGAGCCGCCAACAGAAAACACTTCGCCACCGACGCTAGCGAGAGCGGAGTAGGCGCTCGTGAAGGGATTCGCTGTTCGGTTTACCCAGTGATTGTTCGTAGTGTCATACTCGATCGTCTCGTTACCGCTGAACCCACCAGTAAGGGAGTTCACATAGCTTGTCATTTCTATGGTCGAATTGTCCGTCGACAGCGTAGCGGCGGAGTAGACAGTAACATCTAGGCTCGTACCGTTCAACCCCGGAAGGCGAGTCCAAGTGTCCGTGGTGGGAACGTAACTATCAAGCGTCTGCTGATCCCCTCCGATCACATAAACCCTGTTGCCCAGTGTGGGCGTACCAACAGACACTCCATAAACCCGATTCAAGCTCACTGGCATTCCAGTCACGTTCATCCAAGAATTGTCACCGGCATAGTATCGTTCGACAAGGTTCATCGCCGGTTCCGAATGAGACGAGTCCAGGCAATGCCCTCCGATCGCGAAGAGGAACCCGTCCGCCGAGACCAAGCTAAGACCCGCCCTAACAACTGACATTGATGCTCTGCTTGTCCACATGTCGGTCAGGGGATCATACTCTTCCAAGGATTTCAGGCATGTTCCAGCCGAGTCCACGCCGCCCGCAATGTAGATTTTCCCGTTCAAAGTTGCTGCTCCAAAATCTGCTCGGCCGCCTCCACCGATCGAGCTACGGCTTGTCCAAGTATCCGTGGTCGGGTCATACCTCTCGTTCGTTCCCAGAGCGCCTGGTTGAACCCCAAAGCCTCCAATGACGAAAATAAACCCCTCCGCTGCGACTGCAGACAAGTGGGACCTTGCAGTCGGCATCGGGCTCTCCGCCCTCCATTCGTACCCGAACGGTGCATACCCCACAGGAACCGTCAGCAAAGTGAGAGTGACTAGCAAAGCCGAGGTCGCGTAGTCGCGCACGGTCAACCTCCAATTGTGTTAGCCCGGTTATTTAGCCCTAGGGAATTGTGACACTCAACGTCATACACGCTTGGGGTTAGTCCTCGGCCGAAGAAACTGCAAGAATGTTAGCTCGTACCCAACCGGCACGTTTTTGAGTCCCTCGACGCCCACTTCTCTACTGAAAAACGTCAAGAAGAGAGCGTCAAGGTACAAACATCTTCCAACGTTACTAAAAACGCGTGGGCATCCAAAAACGAAAGCTTCAATCACTCTGTCTTGTTGTCTCCTCGTATCGTGCCTTCTCGCCGCAACTTCTCTATCGGCAGTTCACTCCTATTCCCCAGTACCAGGAGTGTCGGTCGGGCAATGGGCCCGGTATACTATATCAGGTTCTGAGGCTGGCGGGGCTGTCACCTCTTTGTTCACGGTAACCGATGTCAGGGGAACAAATGTGACGCTCAGCGATCTTGACGTTCAGTCCGACGGCAGCAATACCACGCAGGCCCTATGGGTCGACATCAGCGTCGGGCCCCGAATTCCTGCTTCCGGGGAGTACTTTGTAATCTCGCCCGGCAAGCCCGTAGCCGAGAGCGTCTATCCTGGCAACCCACACTTCGCGGCGTTACCCATTCAAGATCTCAGTGGGAAAACCTACGCATCATCCAACAGACCGACAGAACATGTTCGTGCTCAGAATCAGACACAGGTCAACCCGACACCGTCCTCGCCGTATACTTACGAGGACTATTACTGGGACCAGTCAACCGGGATGTTTACGGAAATTCTGAAGACTCTACAAGGCTCTCCGCAGACGCTATTGCACGTTGTGATGGATCAGACCAACATGTGGCAGCCAGACAATCCGTTCCTGGCCGCCAATGCTATCCTAACCTTTGTGAGCGCTGGGCTAGTAGGGATAGTGATGGTAGGAGCACTCGCCGTCCGGCGCAGAAGGCGCCGGTGAACTTCCTCGTCCCTCTATGATGTACCCCGGTCGATCGCGAGTCCGTTTTGGTGCGTCCCGGGAGGCGAGGCAATCCTCGCCTCCTTCCGGGCGGGATTTGAACCCGCGATCAACGGCTCTCGTCACCCACTGTCTCGTTGAGCTCGAAAGGCCGCTATGCTAAACCGGGCTACACCACCGGAGCACGGCATCCACGCTAAACAGGCATTGTATTAATAGCGTTCTCTCGAAATCGGGGCGCCTTTCTCTCGATCATTCATCCTCGCGAGGTTGAGGTTGTACTCCGAGAACGGTGTCGACCCGGTCCATCACCGAGGGACTCAGCTTGCTTTCGACCTCTACTGCTTTCATATTTTCCGTCACCTGTTCGGGCTTGCTAGCCCCGGTAATCACGGTGCTAACGTTTGGGTTCTTGAGACACCACGCGAGCCCTAACTGCGCACGACTGCAACCCAAGTCTTTTGCAATGGGTTCAAGCTTTCGGACTTTTGCGAGATTCTCGGGCGTCATCGTGTTTTCTTTTAGCCATTCATACCCGGGCAATGTCGCCCTAGAGCCGGCGGGAGTCCCTCTGTCATACTTTCCAGTTAGTAATCCGCTTGCTAGCGGACTCCAGATTGTTGTCCCCAATCCCATCTCCTTGTACAGAGGCAGGTATTCTTTTTCGACTCTTTCTCGATGAAACATGTTGTATTGTGGTTGCTCCATTTGGGGGGGAGTCAAATCAAACTCCCGTGCTACCTCGTGGGCTCTCATGATCTCGCCTGCACTCCACTCCGAGGTTCCCCAGTACAAGATCTTGCCCTGATAGATCAGCTGGTCCATCGCGCGGACTGTCTCCTCTATCGGTGTGCCGGGATCAGGCCGATGGCAGAAGAACAAGTCTAGATAGTCAAGCTGAAGCCTACGAAGGGAGTTCTTGCATGCTTCGTAGACATGCTTCTTCGACAAGCCCCGTTCATTGGGTCCTTCTCCACCCCAGAAAACCTTGCTGGATACGACAATATCATCTCGGCGCCAGCCCAGTTTCTTGATTACATTCCCCATCACGGTCTCTGCATTCCCGTGTGCGTAGGCTTCTGCATTGTCGAAAAAGTTCACTCCCGCGTCGAAGGCCCGGGACATACACTTCACTGCGATCTCTTCTCCAACCTGGCCGCCATAAGTGACCCAAGCGCCCAGAGACAATTCACTCAATTTCAGCCCGGCCTTGCCCAATCGTCTGTAGTTCATCAAGCGTCACGTCCGATGGCTCGCAAGTCTTCTTCTCAGATATTAATGGCCTCCGTCGCAGTCCTACTTTGTTATTCGAAAATTGCGAAACTCACCGGTCGCCTCTGCCCACTGCACTTCAACATTCCTGACGCGAGCCATAGGTGGGCCCCGGTAGCAAAACCTAACCAATTCCCCCACCTTGTCCCGGTCCCCTTCGGCTATAGCCTCCACGCGCCCGTCGCTCAGATTCCGAGTCCAGCCTACAAGGCCCAACCGTCGCGCGAGGAAAGTAATCTCGCGACGGAAGAAGACGCCCTGAACTGTGCCACTGATGATTATTCGAGCCCTCGCCCTGGACTCCAAAAGAATTCCTTTCTCCAACCGTCTCGCTACTCCGGTCATAGCACTGCCGGAGCATTCGCGAAGGTACGCCAGACTCGCTTATGCGGCGGATGGGGGAGACGCCAGTTGAGGCGCATTCTGTGCATGTGGGTTCACGATCGTCTGCGATGGCGTCGGCGGAGGCTGACGTGAGACCTCGGTTAATTCATCGACCAGTGCGCTTGTCTTCAAGCCGTGTATGGCAGAGAACGCGCCCAACGTCATGTAAATGTCTCCCGCCTCATCAACGTCCAACTTCAGGCCATGCCTGAGGAGTGCTTCTCTCGTCCTCGGAAAAACGACTATCAAATCGCCAATTACGGTTTCTCCGTCAATCCGATCCGTCGCCATTCGATAACCAGTCCCTGCCTTTTGTCCAGGCAGGTGGTCCGGCACCTCTGTGAGCCCACTGCTGGTCTGCTTGTGCAGTTGCCTAACTGTGGGAGAGATGACGATCTTCTGTTGAGGCGAGACCTGTTTAGGAACATGCTTCCTCGCAGGTGAGGACTGGACCCTACCAGTCTTCTTCCCTGCAATGCCCTGCTTTCGGGATGGATGCTTCCCTCTCGCGTCTTGTTTCTTTCCAAGCTTCTTTCCGCGAGGATGCTTTGTAGAATGCGAAACCATAGAACCCGCTTGCCCTCTTTTGCGCCGTATATCTTACACTCTTCTCGCATTTCAACACTTGGGTGGGAACGTACCGCGAAATTGAGCAACCACCTCGATTGGACGGCGCTATTACTTGTGTGACGAGCCCTGCTCGACAGTCCACGCGATAGGGAGCCCTTGGGTCAGCTGTTGCTCGATTTGCCCGGCTGCCTTCCTACGCAGTTCGGAAACGATTCCCTCAAAGACTGTATTGGAATACTCCTCGATTCTGCCCTTGTCGGAGAGCTCTGCAATCTTGGGGTCGAGAGGTACTCCCCCGAGATACGGGATGCCCAGCCGGGCTGACAATGACTCACCCTTCGAGTCTCCGAACACTTCCACTCGCTCGCCACATCCGGGACATTGCATGTAGCTCATGTTCTCGACAAGCCCGATTATCGGAGCTTCCATCTTCTTCGCCATGTTCACCGCCTTGGTCACTATCATTGACGCGAGGTCCTGCGGGGATGAGACCACAATCACCCCGTCGACAGGGAGAGACTGAAAGACTGTTAGTGGAGAATCACTGGTCCCGGGGGGGAGGTCGACGAGTAAATAGTGGAGGTCTCCCCAATCGACATCCCAATACAACTGTCGGATGACACTATTCACAATCGGCCCTCGCCAAATCACTGGCATGGTCGGGTCTTCGAGAATGAGATTGATCGACATGACTTTGATGCCTGTCTTTGATTGGATCGGCGTGATCAATCCACTCTGGCCCTTCACGGGTTTTTGAGTGACACCGAAGACCTTCGCGATGCTAGGGCCGGTAAGGTCGGCATCTAGCACTCCCACCTCGTATCCTTGTCGTCTAAGTTGCGCGGCTAGCATGCTCGTGACGAACGATTTTCCGACACCTCCCTTACCAGATACAATCGCAATGATGTTGCGTACTCCGCGCTTGCCTAGTCGGTTGATTCCAGGGCCTGCTGCGGAATTGGCAGATGATTGATTCGCTTGGACGGCGGCACTTCTTGCCTGAAGCTTGACCTTCAGGTCGTCGAGCTCTTTTTTCGACATGGCCGTAGTTTCGACGCTTACCGTATTCACTCCGTCCAGCTTGCCGACCGTTTTCTCAATGTCTGCTTGCAAAGTCTTTGCCATCGGGCAGTGTGGGACAGTCAATGCGATTCGTACGGCCACGTTTCCATGGTCCTCTTTGATCTCACGGACCATATTCAATTCAACAATGTTCAGCCCAATCTCTGGGTCAAGAACGTCTTTCAAACTCTCAAGTATCGTCGACCTGTCAGCCATCAGGGAGTCTACTCTTGATTCTGTGGGTTTAGTATTTACACTCTTTCGCGATCTGTCCCGTTTTGTGCTAACGCATATGAGCAACACTTGCTTGGACGCTGACATCTTGGGCGGTTCTAGTGGCTCATTACTCGTTTAGTGTTCCGCCAAGAAAAGCTCGCATGAGTTGATAGATCATTGTCGCTATCGGTAGGGGAAAAGACAAAACGGGCGCTGAAGGATTTCGGGCTGACGGATTACGAAGTGAAGACATACATTGCTTTGGTCGAAGCGGGGCCTATGCCCGCGAGCGATTTGAGCACACAAGCGGGAGTCCCGTATTCTAAGATCTACGAGATCATCGGAAATCTTGAGCGGAAAGGGTGGGTTGAGACTGAGCAGGGCAGGCCCAGCAAGTATTACCCCAAAGCGCCGTCCATGGCGCTCGAATCAAGCAGAGTCCGGATTGAGAACAACCTCAAGCTGAGCCTAGATGACGCATTGGGCGAGCTACAGCCACTATACGAGAAGAAGGGTGTGAAGGAGAAACCAGACATTTGGATCGTTCGGGGGCAGAACAATATCGTGGACAAGATCAAGGAAACTTTGGACCGGACAAGAAATGAGCTTCTCGTCGCTGTCCCAGTTGTTCCCGAAGCAATTGTCGCCCTTGCCGCACCTTTGCTCAGTATAATGAGGGACAGGGGTGTAAAAGTGTCAATCCTTGTCACTTCTGCCGCCGGCAAGGACGCGCTCCGGACGCTCAAGAATGTGGCCGAGGTCCGGGTTCGTGAACAAATGTTCGGCGGCGGGATAATCTCTGACAATGATCAGATCATTCTCCTTTTGGGGGAGGAGCCCGAGAGGGGATTGACTCTCGCCATTAGCTCGGACCATATTGGGCTTGTCAAGTTCGGAAAGAACTATTTCGAGTACCTCTGGGAAAACTCGAAACCAAGCAACTAGTCAGAGGCAAGTTGTCTTCGCCATCGAACCTGTCTTGCAACGCCCAACGTTTATCCATTCTCGTGGGCGGAAAATCCCTACACGAGCTGCGGGGGTTGCCAAGCCAGGTCAAAGGCGCAGGGCTTAGGACCCTGTCCCGTAGGGGTTCGTGGGTTCGAATCCCACCCCCCGCACCACGTGGCCTGAGGTCACACTGTCCGCTCGCTCACTGAGAGCGACCCTGTTCTCCTGACATTCGAGGTCGAACCGAACACTCTTCCGAGAAACCCTCGTCTTAGCCCAAGGCCGAACCTCGGCATTCGCAGCATGATGCCCTGGCCATCCACGATATCGTACCTCACTAATCTAGGGATTATCTGCCGGCGGTCCATCTTTCTGACTAAGAGGTAGCGATGAAGGCTCTGGTGTTCTTCCACCATTCTCAATTCGACCACGCCATCGAATAGGCTCTCCGCTTTATGCAACAGTTCAGTTGAGAGAGCCCCGTTCGAGAGAGTTGCGAGCATCCTTCCTCCATTCTTTTTCACCTTTGCCGCGATGCTCTGGACGAAACCAATCGCGTGTTTGTTCTCGGTCTCCGAGAATATGGGCATCAACGAGTCAATCAGTATGGTCACGTTGTAATTGCCCAGCCTTTCCATCACCGTTGTTAGGTGTATGCTAACATTCGTTAGGTCAAACGGGTGGGGAACAACTCCTTCTGTTACCCCGGCCGTTGCTGAATAACAATCGACAACGTCCAGCTTGTTGATCAACTTGTACGCCCGAGGATCCCAGCCGAACTGTGTCATCCTCTCAAGAATGCCACTTGGGAAAGAATCGTAGGTCACAATGACGCAAGGTCGGGAAGCGCGTAGCTCATCATACAATAACTGCTGTGCAAGAGTCGTCTTTCCACTGCCGGGGTCGCCTGCGATCAGAATCGATGAAGAGTCAGGAAGACTTCCCCCCATTAGTTCGTAAAAGCCCCTTAGATGGTCATCCTTTTCCTCCCTGAGAGCTGAACTCCCTTTCTTGAGCAATGTTTGGGTCTCAGATCCTTTGAGTAGCCCTTACGGCCACCAAAGCCGTAGAACTCTGATGATGGTTCCCCCGGTATGAATAGGGTGTGTAACTCTCCCCCGAGCGTCTCTCCGGGAAAACGGTCGAAGAGGATAGGTAGTTCTATAAGAGGACGAATTCCACGAATTCGGAACCGATCGCGATGGGAAAGGTGAAAGACTAAATGGGCAAAGCTAGGCAGATCAGAAAGCCAAAAAAGAAAGAGGAAAAAACGAGCAGCAGTGGTCCGGCAAAATCCTAGATACGTGGTGGTGCGGAGGGATTCCGTACTCTGATCGCTAGGACGAGTAAGAACATTGCAACTCCAAAGATCGTAATGATAACGATCGACGAGATTAGAGGAGTTGTTGTCGAGCCCCCAACGTTCAGCGTTATAACGAACGATGGTGAGCTTGAGGCATCAATGGACCAACTCCCCATGTTTTGGTTCCTGTAAGTGACTTGTGCAGTGTAGGTTCCCAAAGGGACGTGGCCTAGGTCCAGGTATCCTTGGCTATCCGTTGTAAAAGTTGTAGATGTTGCGTTCGCGAACCTGACCGACACAGTCGCCCCGGATACCGGGTTGTTCCCGTTGTCTACCACGCGCAACTTTGCAGAGAAGGCTTTTAGCTGAACCGTGCCCGCAACCGGTCCGCTGGAAAGGTCGAACGTTGACTGGCCGGTCACCATCCCAGCTCCCAACGGCATCTCCCATGCCGCGTCAGTGATGGTCCAGGATGTGGCAGCATACCATTGCGACGTGTAAGCGGTAACTGTCTGAGTGGTTGTAGCCGATCGAATTGTAATTCTGTTGGGCGC
>JACXTT010006413.1_pt1 | contig 16774 bp, 13 predicted proteins | sample 9270951 | NCBI WGS metagenome assembly JACXTT01 (sample SAMN15532306, study PRJNA645909) | rock metagenome | isolation source: weathered quartz diorite | place: Puerto Rico | collected 2017-06-21 | reverse complement strand
GGCTTTCGCCGTGTATAATCCGGACGGCCATGAGGGCCGCCGCTCTTCCAGCATCGTAATAGCCGCGCGCCAGGGTTATTGCAGCACCTCCATGCGCCTGGGATTTTTGAAACGCGAAGACCGGAAGCTTGGCTTTACGCGCGGCTTGGGAGATCCCTCCAAAAGAGGCTGCAGTCAGATTCCCGGGAATCTGACACACCGCGTCGATATTTCTGCTGACCATCGCCAAGGCGGCGTCCGAAACTTCTGAGCTTGTGCTGACGGCGACCGTCGCAACCTCGACGCCGGCCTTCTTACCCTCGCGCACGAGTATATCCCTGTTGACGACCATATTCACTTCGGCTGGAACAAAAAGGGTTCCCACGGTGCGGACCGAGGGTAGGAACTCGCGCATCAGCGCCAGCATCTGATCGTAGGCGGCAGTCATTTCAACGCCCGTAACGTTCGGGACATGGTCTTCCTGGCTGGGTCCCGCGCCCGCAGCGACGGCACTTGACACCTAAGTGAATACCACCTGAACCCTCTGCTCTCTGCGTAGGGCAACCTGCAACGTTGGTGTCGACCTGTTAATGATCATATCAGCTCCCCCTGCGAGTGCGTCATCGACCACGCTCGTAAGCGTCGCCATGTCTCCTTGCGCATTCCCAATTTTTAGTTCGAAATCACGACCCTCGGTGAGTCGGGATCTTAAGCCGGCGAGAATGCCCTCCTCGCTCTCCTCGACGTCAAGCACGTTATTGAATTCCACCAGTTGGATCTTCCATCTCCTGCCGGCAGTCAAGTCGACCGTCTTACGCTGATTCCAGTCTGAAATCAACAGAACCGACGACGAAAGAACGATCAGAAAGAGTCCCAATAATAGGCGCTTCACCGGGCGGCAGCCTCTTTGACAAGGTTGGGTGGAAACTTCACACCCAGTTTTTTGGCTACGGCATGGTTGAGCACAAGCTGCTTAACGGCGACTTCCTCGATGGGTAAATTATGCGGATTCTGGCCGAGCAAAACTTGGGCTGCCAGCTTTGCCGCGGCCTGGCCGGGCGGATACCAGCCCAGGCCCACACAAGCCAGGACGCCACGGTCGACGAACTCCGGGTCGTTATTGATCAATGGAAGACGACGGTCTATCGAGACCTTCGCGATTGCGTCGAACGCCTGGAGCGCTGTGTTGTCACCAGTGATCCACAGGGCCTGAATATTTCTGCCGGCCAGGACCTGCGCTGCTTGCGCTACATCGCTTGTTCCGGTCACGGTCACTTCCTCCAGCTTGATGCCACGTTTGCTGAAAAGCTCTCGAGCTACGCTAATCACCTTCCGGGAGTTTGCTTCCGAGCTGTTGTATAGAGTCCCCACGGATTTCGCGGCGGGCACAAGCTGCTCGATGACCCCGATCGTATCGGCGACTGGAGGAAAGGATCCCACTCCCGTGACGTGCGCCACGTGGTCGGTCCGGCTCTTGCCCGCTCCGGCGGCGATCGGGTCATAGACATAGGTGAAAACGACTGGTTTCTTCCGGACCGTGTTGCAGGCGGAGGTGAGGCAGGGCGTCGTCATCGTCAGAATGAGGTCCAGGTCCTGGTTATCGTAGTTTTGAAGTAGGGAAGGGATGTTGGCAATCTCACCTTGCGCGTGCGATCGCCGAACCTCCAGATTCCTACCCTCTTCGAATCCGAGCTCAGCGAGGCCATCGAAGATACCCTTGATGCAGACGTCGGCGCCGGCTTCCGGTGCGAAGTAGACCAGTCCTAATTTGAAGATGTGCCCTGGCGGAGGTTTTCGCAGTCTTGTGACACTCTTGTCATGCAGACCCTTTTCGTCAAGCACCATATGGGCTTGTGCAACTAAGTCCAGAGGCATACGCCAGTTATCCTTGAGTCCGGCCAAGGCAGTCGGATTGACGGCAACTTTTTCCGGAATCAGGTTTCGCACAGGTATTTTGGCTGGATCGGCGCCCTTGAGAATGCTCGCGGCTAACTCGCCGGTCTGCTCGCCCACTTCGTAGAAGTTCACGCCGCAGTCAAAAAGGCTGCCCCGCTGTACACCCGGCGGTGTGATCGTGAATACGGGAATGCGGCCTTTGCGTGCCGCAGCGACTACTGATTCGAGAGCCACCAGAACAGTAACGTCGCCGCTCACCCAAAGCGCCTGTGCTCCCCGGGCCACGAGCGAATTCGCCGCTTCAAGGACTGTCGACGAGCTTTCGACATTTGCTTCCATCAGCTCGAGCCCCATTTCTTTGCATACCTTGCGAGCAGCCCTTGTGAACGCAGCCGAATTCGCTTCTGCCGAGTTCCAGGGTAGTCCGATCGACTTGAGACCCGGATACATGGTTCGGGCCATTTGAAAAGCCCGGCCGACGGGAATCATGCTTCCTAATCCGACAAGGTGTTTCGGATGATCCAGGGGATTCTCGCGACTAAGCCCGACTCCAGCACTGAACGGGTCCGCTACGATACCGAAAACATGCATCGCCCGACCCGCCTTATTCGCGTTGGCGACGGTTTGCATTGAAAGCGTGCTCGACGTGATGACCATGTCATACTCGCCGGTCGTCACCTGGCGGGCAATCGTGTTCGCTGTGGGGAGATCGTTTTCAGCATTGAAGCGCTGAATTGCGATGTTGCGGCCGTCGACGAAACCTTCGGCCGCCAGCGCGTCGAGCATACCGCGGACGCCATCGTCAAGAACAGCCTGCGAGGCGTGCTGCACGATGGCCACGCGGGGGATCCGGGCAGTGCCTCCCTTACGCTGACCCCAGTCGGATATGAGAAGGATGGCAGAGCTCAACGCGATGAGTACAAAACCTAACGAGAGGCGTTGGATAATTATCCGCATACTTCACTCGAGTTCAGCACAACCGAGGCACCAAAAGATCCCCTCCTTGGATAAGAAGGGGCGGTCGCTGGCACAAGCCAGCGCGGAGTGGTTGGAAACCGCTCAGGACGCACCACTCCGGCCACGGCCTGCGGCCTTGGCATCCCCTCCTCAGCCGAGCTGATCGTGTCCCACAAGTGAGCCGCTGGACACGGGGTGTTTCGTCCTAGCCGGCGGGGCTTTCCGGCGCCCCCACTCCCCTTGCCCCTCTCCCCCGCGCCGCAAAGGGTTTCCAGACGTTGAACTGGTGGCGGGGGAGAGGGGTAATTGCGATTTGGCCTGGAACCCAGGGCGGCGGTCGCGCGTGACCACTGTCACTTGCTCCCTGGCCCTGGGCTATTCTATTCGGCCCTTACAGGGCCAAGACCCTCTGCCGGTGCGGCATTCCAGCAGCTACTGTGTCCAGCCCAAAAGATATGGGACACGCTCAGCTCAGCCGAGGAGGGGAGTACTTCATTGCTGTTCTAACGTCGGTCACTTATGTCGCCATGCAGTCACGCTGACCGAAGCGAGGCGTGGTGCGGCAAAGCCCACGGCTCGCGTACAACGCTCACCGTGGCTACCCAATCCGGAGCGTCGAGGACGGTAGCCCTTGTTAGTCTCGCGGGCAGTCCTGGACGGCTTCCTCCAGTGAACTGAATATGCTGAACAGCGACATGAAACCCGCTATTTCCAAGACACGCTTTACAGGCCCCTGCAAAGAACACAGCACCATTCGTCCGGAACGCTCTTCGAGCTGCTTTGCGACTTGCAGCAGAAGGCTCAGCCCGGCGCTGCTGATGTAGGTGAGTCCGGCCGCGTCCACTGCAAACCGCCGTTCGCCCTGAGCGATCCGCTCCTGTAGATGATTCCTAAAAGAAGGCGTCGAAACTGCGTCGAGACGTCCTTTCACTGCAAACACCAAGATGTCATTCTGCCGGGCTTCCAACATTTCCATCATTCATTCCTCGGCACATGTTTCCGCATCACCAGACGATTCCGGCCCTCGTTACGCCGATACTCCAAACCATCCGTGATGTTTCTGACCAAGTGAATCCCCAGACCTCCAATTGGGCGCGTTTCCATCGGGCTATAAAGGTCCGGCTCGGGGGCTTCCAGCGGGTTAAAGGGCATTCCATCGTCCTCTACTGTGGCGACCACACAGTCTTGTTCCAGCGACAGCCAAATCTGGATCTCATGCTTTCCACCTTCCGGGTGACCATAACGGATCACATTCACCAGGATTTCTTCGAGGGCCAGAGTAAGGTCGTTTTCAATTTCTGAAGAGAGCCTGTGGTCCCGGCAAAACTGGGACACGCAGCGATGAAGGCGGTCGACTTCCGCGATATCGTTGACAAGGACGACGTTCATCCACGGTAGCGAACAGTCATAATCGTGAGGTCATCCGCCTGAGGAGCGCCAGCGACGAACTTCCATACTTCCTCGGTCACACTGCCGACGAGACTCCGCAGGGGCTGGGCCGAGCAGCTCTGGAGGATCGCCTCCAGCCTCTCCTCTGAGAACATGTCCTGGGCTTCACTGGTAGCTTCAGTCAGGCCGTCGGTGAATAGAAAGAGACCCTCACCCGGCTGGAGTCGGATGCGATTCGATTTGTATGATACTCCCTGACTGATCCCGACAACCATACCCCCTTCGAAGGGCAGAGGTCTCACTCCGCCCTCGGACAAAACATAGGGCGGGTTATGCCCACCAACGGCAAACTCCACCTCGCCGGTTCGAGTGTTCAAGATGCCATAGAAAAGCGTGACAAACATGCCATCGGCGCTTTCGGCAACAAGCACCTTGTTCACATATTGCAGGCAATCACCAGCCGAGGACGCCTGCATCGCAGTGGCACGCAGCAACGTTCGGCTGACGGCCATGAACAGAGCAGCCGGCATGCCCTTGCCTGACACGTCGCCGATTACGAAACCTAGCCTTTCACCATCGATCAAGAAGAAGTCGTAAAAGTCACCGCCGACCTCCTTGGCAGGAGTCATCGTGGCAAACACGTCAAACTCGGTTCGGTCAGGGAAAGCGGGAAACACACGCGGCAGGATCGACTGCTGGATTCGGGCGGCGATATTCAGTTCCTGCTGTAGGGCATTCAGTTGCGCTCGGTCCTGCAAGGACCGCTTCAGCGCCAGGATCTCATCAAGAGTCCGATTGATAGTAATCTCGAGATCCTGGAAGTCAATGGGCTTGGTGACGAAGTCGAAGGCACCCCTATTCATGGCGATCCGAATGTTCTGCATGTCACCGTAAGCTGAGACAATCACGGCCTTAAGAATGCGGTCGAGCCCGGTGAGCTTGCCAAGCAGCGTCAGGCCATCCATCACAGGCATATTGATATCGCTCAGCACAATGTTGATGGAGGCATCGCGCGCGAGCACCTCGAGTGCCTCCGCTCCGTTGCGTGCAAACACCAGGTCAAAGCGTCCCTCCCGCACCTGGCTCCGGAACTTCTGGCGGACCAGCACTTCCAGATCAGGCTCGTCGTCTACCACCAGGATCTTCATTGCGTTCCTTACCCACCGCTCGAATCCAGCTTCAACACTTCCCGCCGTAAGCGCTCAAAGTCAATCGGCTTCGTTACATAGCCGTCGGCACCGTAGCGCATGGCAGTTTCGTACTTTTCAGAATCGTCGTAAGCGGTGATCATACAAACTTTCAGCTCAGGAAACTGGCCCTTGAGTTGCCGAAGCAGCTCCAGGCCGTGGATGCCTGGCATGTTAATGTCCGAGAGAATCAGGACTATGTCTGCGCTGCCTGGCTCCTTCAGTTGGGCCAGCGCTTGCTCGCCGGAGCGCGCGAAATGCAGATCGAGACGTCCAGCGCGGACTTCGCGCCTGAACTTCTGCCGGAAGAGCAGCTCGACATCCGGTTCATCATCTACGACCATCACTTTCATGACTGGCTACTTCTGTCAGGTCTCATACGGGAGCCGCAGGATGAACTCCGTGAAGCGGCCTTCTTCCGAGTCCACTCGAAGCTCTCCCCCGTGTCCGGAAATTACAATATCGTAGCTCATTGACAAACCCAGCCCCGTCCCCTGCCCAGCGGGTTTCGTCGTAAAGAACGGGTTGAACACCTTGTCCAGGATGTCGCGCGGAATACCGGTACCATTGTCCCGTATGCGAACCTCGGCCCAATCGCCTAGCCTGCGCGTCTTCACCCAAAGGGTGGGCGAATAGGAATCACCGGCCGCGCGCTTCCTCTCCCGTGTAGCATAGCACGCGTTGTTGGTGATATTCAGGAAGACGCGGCTCAGATCTTGCGGCGCCACATCAATTATCCCGACCGCCGGGTCGTAGGCCTTCTCAATACTTATGTTGAACGCCGAATCTTGCGCCCTCATTCCATGGTAGGCCAGATTTACGTACTCATCGAGAAGCGCGTTCAGGTCGGTCGGGCGTCGCTCCCCCGGGGTTCCACGCGAGTGGAGGAGCATCCCTCTAACGATGCTGTCGGCGCGTTTGCCGTGCTCGTCGATTTTACTAAGGTTCAGCTCCAGGTCCGAAAGCAGCTCGTCGACGAATTTCAATGTCTTGGCATCCAAACGATCCCGCTGCGTTTCGAGCTCTTGCTTCAACTCGCGGCTGAGATCAGCGGCAAGCTCAGCAAAATTGTTGACAAAGTTGAGCGGGTTTTTGATCTCGTGCGCGATGCCCGCGGTGAGGCCGCCCAGTGATGCCATCTTCTCCTGAAGGATCAGTTGTTGCTGAGCCTCGTGGAGGCGGCGCAGCGTGCCCTCCAGGCTATCGTTTTTCTGCGCCAGCTCCAGTGTGCGAGCCTCGACCAGCGAATCCAGGTTGGTGATCACTGCGTGCAGACGCTCAGCCATTGCGTTGAAAGATTCGGCAAGATCGCCGATTTCGTTGTGCTGATCCGAATCGATGCGGTGGAGCAAGTCTCCCTGTTTCATTCGGTCTGCGGCATGAGTTAACCGAACGATGGGATGCGAGATGGATCGCGCAACGGCTAAGGCGATGAAGAGCACGACAATCGGAGTGAGGACTCCAAGCATCAGAAACAACAGCCGCAGGCGGGCGATTGGAGCCAAGGCCTCAGACACGTCGATCTTGACGACGATGCCCCAGTGCAGAACAGGCAAGTAGCGCCAGGTTGCTAGAGTACTTATCCCCCGGTAATCGGGCTGGACTCCTAAGCCCCGGCGACCCTGAACCGCCTGCAAGATAGGAACCGCCTCGCGACCTTCAATCGGCATATGGCGCTTGAGAGCTGCTTGGGGATCGTGTCGCGGCGGAACCATAAACATCGCTTCACGGCCTTTGAGCCGCGCGACGACCGTTTCGCCGGTCCGGCCCAGGCCCGTGTAGTCGTTCACCAGTCGGGTGATCTCACGGTTATTGGCCTGGAGCAGAACCACGCCAACAAGGCGTCGCCGATGAAATACCGGAGCCGCCAGGTACTTCGCCACCTGGCCAGTAGCCGGTAAGATCTCAAACGCTGAGATATCGATATCAATCAAGGTCGCCGCACGGTCAAAAGCCTTCGCAAATTCAGTATCGCGATACGCCGGCGACCGTAAGTTTACGCCTTGTAGGTCCTCTCTGTGCAGCGCGAACACCATCTGCCCGTCCGTCCCGATCAGAAATGCGTCGTCATAGTCACCGCCTTCGGTGTAGGCCAAAAACTGCTCCTGAAGAGCCTCACTGTTCCGTCCCCGGTCAACAAGCCCCTGAATCACCTCCGGAGACCGCGCCAGCGTAGCAACATCTCGCTCACGCTCGAAGACCCATCGTTCAATTTCGTCGACCTGACGCTGGGATATTGCCAGCAGATTATTGGTGACCTGCGTGTACAGGGAGTCTACGGAATGTTTATAAGTGAAGTAGCCCACGCAAACCAGCGGCACCAGCGCGATGAGCAGGAACCACAGCGCCAGTTGCGTCGAGATCCGCAGGCTCTTGTAATAGCGATGCAGGGTACTCACCGAACTCCCGGGTTCATCCAGTGCCCGCCCCAGCCTTTGTAGAGCGCCAGGAGGAAGTCGTCCCATTCAGCTTGCCGCCGAGAGACGGGGTACGGAACCGGCCGCACGGGATGCTCTGAACTCCACACAACATCAAATTGGCCGTCGGGCCGGATGCGGCCGAGGCGAACAACCTTCCAGGTGTGCTGAGTGGTGCGGTCCACGTAGACCATGCCACCGGGCCCAAGGTAGCTCTGGTCTCCGATGTTGTGGCGTACTGCCGCGCTGTCCGCTGTGCCCGCCGCCTCTACGGCCTGCGCCCAAAGATGCACCGCGACGTAGGCGGCCTCCATGGGATCGGACACGACGCGGTCGGCGCCGTAGCATGTCTGGAAGTGCTTGACAAATTCCCGGTTCTGCGGCGTGCTCACAGTCTGGAAGTAGTTCCAGGCGGCGTAGTCGCCGACCATCAAGTCCGGGCCAATACTTGCTACTTCTCTCTCTGCGATGCTGAAGGACATCACCGGAATCTGCCCCGGCCCAAGCCCCCGCTTCCGCAGAGCGTGGAAGAACACAATGTTGGAGTCGCCGTTGATGGTGTTCAGAATTACTGACGGCCGTGTCCGCGCGATCTTCTCAGCCACGCCTTCAACCTGCCCTCCACCGAGCAGGATGTACTCTTCTCCGACAATCTCGCCTTGCAGTGCACCGACCTGGTCTTTGATGATGGCGTTGGCCGTACGCGGGAAGACGTAATCGGACCCAACCAAGAAGAAACGGTTCCCCAGGTGGTCGGAGCACCATTTCACTGCCGGAATGATCTGCTGGTTGGGAGCCGCACCTGCATACACGATGTTAGGAGAGAGTTCCAATCCTTCGTACTGCACTGGATAAAAAAGGAGCTGGTTATGCCTCTCCACTACAGGCCGGACGTATTTTCGACTCGCCGAAGTCCAGCACCCGAACAGCGCGGCCACCTTGTCTCGAGTGATCAGCCGCTCGGCTTCGGACGCGAAAGTGGCCGGATCGGATTGCCCGTCGGCAGTGATCGCCTGGAGGCGACGCCCGAGCAAGCCACCTCGTGCGTTCAAGTCCTCGATGGCCAGGAGGGTAGCCTCTATCACTGGCTTTTCGCTAAAGGCCATCGTCCCGGTGAGAGAGTGGAGAACACCGATTCGAATCGGCTCACGAGCGCCGTTGGAGCAGCTGCAGAAAAACAGGCCGCTAAGTACAACGCAGCAGGCAACCGCAGCGCGGCTCGTGGTGACTACATCCGCAGCTCTTGATCGAGCACCCATTCCTGAGCCCACCTGCCATATTGTTTCCAGGCAGTGTGGAAAACCTCCTAACCAAGGGCTGCTGCCCTTGATATCCGAACCTTGGTAGCCACGGGTGAGCGCTTTGTGCGAGCCGTGGGCTTTTCGCCAGCCCACGCCTCGCTTCGCTCAGCATGGCTACCTATGCTATGTTCGAAACGAGAACAAAGTTCTCGCAATGTTGCGCATAACCGGACTAAGCCAAGTTGCCCGTGCACAACTCCCTAACTCGGGACAGGAACTGAAATTCGTGATGAAACACCACCACTTTATCACAGCGCGACCAATTGAATCTCCAAGGTTATGGCATTGGATGCTGCTGCGCCAAGAAGTTTAGAATTTTGCGCATGTCTGATGAAATGACCGCCGAAGGCAAACCAGGAGTTTAGATAGATTCAACATGAGCAGCGGGTCGACAGTTCGCTGGGGGTTGTTTTCGGACAATCATGAACGGCTTGGGTGTCGAAATCAATGCAGAAACCATGGCCAGATCTTCGACTCCGCCCCAAACCATCTTATGGCCAGGATAAACCGATCCACTTAGCGCCCTTAATTCATGCCGCGATCAGGGTGGGGCACTTTCTGTTATACTTTGATAGAACGTAGCTTATATTGAGCTGTGCCTCGTCGATTCAGTTATGAGCAGAATTTGCCGACCTCATTCCGTGAAGCTGACCAGCTGCTGTGCAGCCGGTTCTCTTCTGTTCTGCACTGTGGCCGTAAGCGCCGGACAGCTCCCCACAAATCATCCTAAGGTTACTCAACCCTCGACAGCACGGGCTAATGGTGTGCCTCATCAGCTCTCGCAAGCGGTTTCGCAACCGGGGCTGAAGCCTGTTCCCATTCGCAACTACATCGACAAATTCATATTTGCAAAAATGGAGAAAGATGGCATTCCGCACGCGGGGTTGACCACCGATGAAGAATATGTGCGGCGCATCCATCTCGATTTAACAGGCAGATTGCCGGAGCCGGAGGTTATTCGGAAATTTGTGGCGGACACAGACCGGACCAAAAGGGAAAAACTGGTCGACGAATTGATGGCGACACCCATGAGAGGCCAGATAGAGAAATTGGAGACCCCGTTTCTCGACCGCTGGACATACTTTTTTGGTGACTTGTTCCGAGCCTCGTCTGGTGAAATGGACCGAGGACGAAATCTTTTCCGCGACTATCTCTACCTGGCCTTACTGGACAACCTACCCTACAACCAGCTGGTCAAGGAAATGCTGACCGTCACCGCGCGCTCTAATTGGGTGGACGGCCCTTCCAATTTTTTGGTCAGAGATCATGTTGATGATTTTAACGACGTGAAGGTCAATCAAGAAGACACTTATGACGAGATCGCTATTACTACCAGCAAGGTCTTTCTGGGTGTCAATCTGGAGTGTGTTTCCTGTCATTCTGGGAAGGGACATCTGGAAAAAATAGACCTGGGCCTGAGCCACATCGATCGGGAACAAGTTTGGAAACAAGGAGCGTTCTTCAGCAAATTATGGGTTGATCGTTCCTACAGTATCGGACAGGAAATGACCCTCCTGGAGCAAGGCAAGGGATACAATTTCAATAGCCGAAGCGTCAGGCGCATGCCGCGTTACGAAATCAAAGCCGAGCCGGAATTCCTGCTCGGTTGGGAGCGCCCCAGACCGAGCGAGCCATGGCGAGACGCTTTCGCGCGGATACTCACAGATCACCCACAGTTTGCGCGGGCAACCGTGAATCTGATCTGGGCCGAACTGATGGGAGTTGGCATCGTGGACCCGCCTTTTGGATTTGATATGGCCCGCCAGGATCCCGCGAAACCGCCGCCCCCGCCGTGGACCATCCAGCCCAGCCATCCCGAACTGCTCGAAGCCCTGGCCCAAGACTTTCGCGAACATAACTTCGACCTTCGATATTTAATTCGCCTGATCGTGAATTCAAGCACCTATCAGCTCTCTTCTCATTTCGAAGGCGAGTGGAAGGAATCCTATGGGCCCTATTTTGCGAGACGCTTTGTCCATCGGCTGCCAGCCGAAATGATATGCGATGCCATTTCTCAGGCCACCGGAATCTTCAATGAGATCCCCGTTCTTTATGGTGACAAAAAGGTAAAATATGTGATGCAAACGTATTCTCCGGATGATCTGGGCAGCCAGGAATCGTTGCGTCAACTGCTGCAGTTTCTGGGGCAAGGCAATCGAGACAGTGTGGAAAAGGACATGAGTGGCTCAATGGTGCAGGCCTCGGCCTTGCTGAACAGCAAGTTTGTTAAGGAGCGCGTCAAGCTCCAGGACAAAGGACGCCTGTACAAGCTTCTGAACCACGATCCACCGTTGTCAAATGAGGAAATCGTGGACGAGCTTTTCCTTTCTTTCCTGGCCCGTTTTCCCCAGCCTTCAGAAAAGAAGGTGGCGTTGGAAACGCTGCAACAGCGCCATGGGCAAGGCCTGGAAGACCTGGCGTGGAGCATGGTCAACAAGCCCGATTTCGTATTGAACCATTAAGGAGATAGTGCCATGAGCGCCTATGTGACTACCAAGCCCACACTAACCCGTAGGCTATTCCTCCGCACGGGGCTGGCGTCGGTCTCGGGGTTTTATCTCCTTCCGATGATTGATCCTCTCAACGTCAAGGCGGAGACGCACGTTAAGCTGAGGGGTGAGGCCGAATATTGCATTTTCCTATTTCTGAGTGGTGGCGCCAGCCAACTGGATACGTTTGATCTTAAGGAAGGCCGGTGGACACCAGCTGACTACGATATCCGGACGATCAGACCCGGGATGGTTCTGCCACATGGGCTGTTCCCCAAGCTGTGCGAGCAGATCGAACACTTCACCATCGTCCGTTCCGTAGAGGCCTGGGAGAGTTCTCATCCGCGGGGCGTTTACTACATGCAAGTGGGACATCCCTTCAGTCCGGCGCGTCAAAAAGAAGTTCCGTCGATCGGGGCTGTGGTGGCTCATGAATTCTTAAATCGCAGACGACCTGCGGATTTTCTGCCACCTTTCTGGGCCCTTACCTTTGGGGCAGGTTCCCTGGTCAAGGAGGGCTGTCTTCCCAATGAGGCTTCACCCTTGTCGCTGGATATGAAACAGGAATCCCTCTTCCTGATTCCTGAAAAGGAAAGAAGTGTTTTCGACCGGCGTTGGCAACTGCTGCAGGAACTTGGCGGTGGCATCGCAGTAAGCGGAGCGACCTACAAACTTTATCAGGAATGGGCGACTTATTATCATGGCGCCTTTAATCTGATGTCCGCTCCCTTGATTTCCAAAATACTCACTCTTGAAGACGAAGAACGCCGGCGCTACGGCGCCTCTTCCCTAGGCGATGCTTGCCTGGTGGCGCGCAATCTGCTGCGCGCCGATGCCGGGACTCACTATGTCGCCATCTCCCATAACGGGTGGGATCTGCACGCCAACATGTTTGATCGAAATGCCAAGGTCAACCATTACACGCTGTGCAAGGAACTGGATGATGCTTTGACAGCGTTGGTGACAGATCTGATCAAAATCAAGTCCAGCGACGGAAACACACTGCTAGAAAAAACGTTTATTGTGAGCACCGGAGAGTTTGGTCGCAGCGGGGGAGACCTTACGATCAACAAGGGTAGAGACCATAACCGAATGGCTCAAACCGTGCTCTTTGCCGGAGCCGGAGTGCAAGGAGGCCGCGCCTTCGGAGTTACTGACGAGAAAGGAGTCCAAGTCGTCAACCCTGAATGGAACAAGAAGCGTTCGATTTACACTGAAGACATTGTGGCTACTATTTATTCGCAATTAGGAATCGATTGGACTAAGAAGATTACCAACACTCCTTCCGGGCGATCCTTCGAATACCTCGAACCCGTCTCCGCCACAGATTTTGTGGATATCAGCCAGATTTCCACTTTGTTTGGATAGCCTGCTCGAATGCGGCATGCCGACTGCCGAAGGCCGGTCAACTCCACAAGCTCTTAGCCTGGCATTTGCTCCGCTTACTCCACTGTGGTATTGATTTGGGTAATGATTGGAACCCCGGTGTGCACCACTAATTAGCCATGAGAACCGCACTCATGCCAGTACTGCTGGGGCTCAGTTTAGCAGCTATCCCGCTTGCTGCCCAACGGAAGCCCGACAGCCCTTTGGACCATCTCCCAAAGGAGATGGAAGTCCTCACCCAATTTGGTGAGCGGGCAGACATCTCGCCGGATGACCAGCGAATTGCTTTTATGGCCAAAAGCTTTGGCGATGCCTTTTTGATTGACCTGAAGACCAGGAGCATTCGTTGTCTGACGTGCAACATCCCGGGCGCGGCCTTCTTGCGAGTGATGCATCTTTCAGACGGCAACTACCTTCTGGTCGGCGCCGAGCGGTTCATCGATATTCATACAAGCCGTCGCCGAGACAACGAGCTTTGGTATTTAAGCCGGCAACCCGGGTCGTCAAAACCCGTGAAACTGGGCCAGAAAATCAGTGAAGGGGTCGCGATTTCCAAAACAAGTCTGAAGATCGCCTGGTCAGAAACGCCCGCGCAATTTCCCGAAATGCCAGGCGGCCACTCGAAGCTCATTGTTGCCAACCTTGATAACTCAGGCGACGTCCCAAAGCTGTCGGACAAAAAGATGGTCTATGAGAGTCAGGACTCCGGTTGCACGATCGAAGCCCAGGACTTTTATGACGGCGATACAAAGATGACATTCACCTGCTACGAACCGCAGGGACTGGCTTCAGTGATGAGCGTCGATCTCAAAACTGACGTTGTCACGAATATGTCTAAGGCGCCGGGCACCTACAATGAGTGTGAAGGTATCTTTCCGGATGGACAGTACACCTGCGTCGAAGCTGACCGGCAGGTGGAAATGCTAGGGGGCGACCGGGGCAGCCGCCAGGTTGATATCTGGAAGCTGCGCCTGGACGGGAGTGGAAAGGATTTCAAGCGGCTGACCTACTTTAACGACTACGAGGGTTGGAAAGCCTCCAATCCCGTTATCTCCAGAGATGGCAGGCTTATGGCTTTTCAGATTGCCCACACAGAAGACGAAGCTGGCGTCGGGTATGGCATTGTATTGCTGCATTTTCAGTGGTGACACCTGGGATCACCAGATAGCTTCGAATACGGAGCTTGAACAGAGAGCAAAAGGAACCCACGGCGCAACTGCATGGAGCTATGCCTGGCGACATAAGTGCACGGTAAAACTGCTCTCCTAGCTGAGTTGGTCGTGTCCCACAAGTGAGCCGCTGGACACGGGGTGTTTCGTCCCTATCCGGCACCCCACTCCCCTTGCCCCTCTCCGCCGCACCGGGTTCAACGTCTGGAGAGCCATGGCGGGGGTGGTGCGGCCTGCGTGGGTTCCAACCACCCCGCGCTGGCTTGCGCCAGCACCGCCCCTCCTTATCCAAGGAGGGGATTTTTGACGTGCACTTAGGTATAACAAAAAGTGGGGACCTGTAGCTGCGAATTAGAATAGTGAGCTGGGCAAGGAGGACTGAGATCCTTGATCAGCGGAAGCCTGATGTGTGCTGCTGGCGTATGAGCGAATAGCGAAATGGCTACCTCCTCTGCAATCGTTGTTGGCGGAGGCCTCGCCGGAATGGTCGTTGCCCGGGAACTGGCGCTGCGCGGCTGGAGGGTTATTCTTCTCGAACGTTCCAAGCGGCTGGGAGGCAAGGCCGGCTCTGATGTCAAGAACGGACGGCTGGTGGAGCACGGCTATCATGTCTTCCCTCAGTGGTATCCCAATGTGCGGGCCATCATCGATCGCATTGGCGTGCGCCTAATAGACTTCGATCGCTATCACTACGTGCTGCCTGGCCAGTATCCGCGAATGATCACCGTGCGCGGACCTTCGGATCTCGGTGCGATGTGGTACAACACCTTTAACGGTCTCCTGCCGTGGTACCACAACATCCTGTTTTTCTACTCCGTGCTGGACATGATCAGCCGGCCGCTCTCCGAGAAGCGTTTCCTGGACCGCGTGAGCCAAATCGGCCTGATGCGCGGCAAGTGGTACATCAGCGAGTCGGTGGCAGAACTCAGCCAGGAGAACGTTCTCAAAGCGTCGGCCATTCCAGCCTATGACCTCAGCGCTATGACTGCCAAGCGAATCAGCAGCTACTGGCTGCGAGGGCCCAGTCCATTCCTGTCGGTACTGCCGGGGGACCTGCAAACGGTTTTCATTGATCCGCAAGTGCGTGAGCTCGAAGCGCTGGGCGTCGAGATTCGATATGGCTCCGAGGTGGCCGGGGTGGTAATGCGCGAAGGCGTCGTGGCTGCCGTCGCTCTGCGCGACGGGACCGAGGTTTCGGCCGATGTATACGCCCTTTGCACCCCCTTTGAAGTCACTCGCACCTGGCTTCATGATGGCCTCTACGAAGGCGACCCCGAACTCGGTAACATGCATTTCCTTGAAGCGCAACCAATGGCCGCCTTGCACCTTTGCCTACGTCGAGAACTGCCTGATCTACCTCGGGAGCACGTCTTTTTTCAGGGAGGCCTGTACGCGCTTTCGCTCATCGATGTTTCCCGCCTTTCGAAAGGACTCGATGGCAAGCCTCAGCTTTCATTCATCGCGAGTAATTACGGACCCTTGAGTCAGGTGAGCGAGGAAGGCGCAAAAGATCTCCTGCTGGAGGAGATCGGCGAGTACCTTCCCATTACGCCCGCCGACGTTGAAAGTTGGGAGCTGAATTCCAACACCCGAATCCCGCTGTTCATCAACACCATCGGGGCTTGGCCAAACCGGCCACGACCGAAATCGAGAGTCAAAAACCTTTACCTGGCCGGCGATTTCGTGAAGAATGCCATCGATTTGGCGTGCATGGAGGGAGCCGTTTCTGCTGCATTGGAGGCTGCCGGCCAGATCCGCAGCGATCATGGAGAGACCGAATCGCTTCCGTTTGTAAAGGTGCCGCCAGTGTGGCCGCGGATTTTGCTGGTGTCCGCCCGCATCCTGCTGATCCCGGTAGTGGCTGTGGCGCGAGTGATCGCCTGGTTCGAGGAAAAACTCTCACCCCATCGACCAGACGTTTCCGGCGTCCGACTTAGCTCGACGCCGAGGCTGCAAAGTGACGCGCGTCCAATACGAAGGCGGTGAATGCGGGGGCGTCTTAAGTTGAATCCATAAGCGCCGCTAGGAAGCCGATTGGAGTCTTCTTTTGCCGCCGAAAAGCTCGTACAGTCCACTGCGATAGCGTTCAACACTCCTCATTTTGGTGAACCAAAGGCTCCATAGTCGGCTTACGATCCGCCCGAAAAACCTGCAGTGCTAATGAGCAATCGACATATAATGCTGCCGCTTCTATAAACTCGAAGTGCGGAGTCGGACGATGAGTCTTGGACTTTGGCTATGTGCAAGGAGACGGTCCTTCCTTTGGGTCGCCCTGTTATCGGTGTTGAGCGCAAGCGGCTACGCCCAGTCCTCACCAATGCAGGCAATCCCCATCAGGTTACATCCCGAAAACCCACATTATTTTCTGTTTCGAGGGAAACCCACGGTGTTGATTACTTCCAGCGAGCATTACGGAGCGGTGTTGAATCCTGACTTTGACTACCTTGCTTACCTCAACGCCCTCCAGGCCCAAGGCTTCAACCTGACGAAAGTTTTCAACGGAACCTAATACGAACAGGAGAACTCAATTCCACGGGTTGGGCGGCCAAACCAGAGTGCCCCCCGCACAGGTCGCTAACTGGCACCACAGGCTCGCCGAGCCTC
>JACXTT010006412.1_pt1 | contig 16775 bp, 9 predicted proteins | sample 9270951 | NCBI WGS metagenome assembly JACXTT01 (sample SAMN15532306, study PRJNA645909) | rock metagenome | isolation source: weathered quartz diorite | place: Puerto Rico | collected 2017-06-21 | reverse complement strand
AGCAACGCCAGCCGCCTGCATTGGAAGAACTACCTCGATGCTTCGGTGGAATTGGTGCAGAATCTGGTGCCGGGCGACAATCCGAAGTTCAGCGGCTACCTGATTTCGTATTCGAACGATGCCGAGCTGCGGGTCAACACGACGACCGATCCTGAGCCGATGGTGGAGAAGCTCAATAAGCTTAAACCGAGCGGCGGCGCTGCCTTGTTCGATGCCATTTACATGGCCTGCACCAGCCGTAAGCTGATCGATGGCGAACCGATCGAACCACGCCGCATTCTGGTGGTGATCGGCGACGGTCACGACAATTCGAGCAAGAAGACTTTGACCGAAGCGCTGGAGATCGCGCAGCGCAACCTGGTGACGATTTACGGGGTAAGCACGGTCGCTTTCGGGTTCAACGGCGCCGAGGAGAATAACCTGGTCCGACTGGCCGAAGAGACGGGCGGCCGCGTGGTGTCGCCGCTGCAAAATGTCTACAGCGATGTTCCGGGCTTTCTGTCGACGCCATCGGATGAAGGCAACTACGCGCTGAAGGTCGGCACCGGTGGTTATGCTTCGGCACTTGCGAATGGAATGTACAAAGCGATCGAGGCGGTGGCGGGCGAGGTCACGACGCAGTACATTCTGCGCTACATCCCCGACACGGTCGACGAGAAACGGCAGTTCCGCAACATCAACGTGAAGGTGAGTCTGGCCAATGTCAAGGTACGCGCCCGGAAGGGGTACTATCCCTTTGCTCCGTAGGCGATGGACGAAAAAGTCTCGGGGCGGATAGGTTCTGGACGATAAGTCCTGTAAGTCTTATAAGAATCGTCAGCCATGTCTGCTCCTGCCATGCTTCCAACCCGCGCCGGCCGGTACTCGATTTTGCAGGCGGAGTTACCCGGTCAGGGGGTGGTAAACCTAGGGGTGCTGCTTCAAGATCCGCAATCCGATGCTCTGCATCTTCGTTTCCGGCGCGATCTCGATTCGCTGATAGACGAGGAAGACCTCGAAGTCTTCGAGAAACTTTCCGCGGATCTTTCGGCCAAAGCAAGCGAGATGGGCGCCGAGAAACTGTTCGAATACCTCGAGAACGCTCTCTCCGGGACGATCCGCATCACCGATCGCGAACAGGTTCTGGTGGACGACTTCGAGCGCGCGTTGGATCGCCTTTATCGCAAGCATATCCCGAGCAAGGTGCGTCAATTCCGAACGCATTTGCCGCGCTACTCGCTGCAAGTGGCCGCCGGAAAGTTTCTCGAGAACGAAGAGGTCACCGAGCAAGGCTGGATCGAAGCTCCGGAAGACTTACGGCTGGGGCCCGACATGTTCGTCGCGGAGATCGTGGGCCATTCGATGGAACCTTTGATTCCGGATGGCTCGCTGTGCGTTTTCCGGGCGGGCGTGACCGGGAGCAGAGCCGGGCGGCTGGTCCTGGCGGAGCATCGCGAATCGAATGCGTTTGCGGTGAAGCGCTACAAGAGTGAGAAGGTCGAAACCGAAGAAGGCTGGCGTCACCAGCGAATCCGGCTGGAGTCGCTGAATCCCGACTATCCTTCCTGGGATCTTGATCCGGACGAAGACAAATATCGGATACTAGCCGAGTTTATCCGGGTTTTAAGTTAGTTCTTCCCTGCCAGTTGCCGCAGGACGTAGGGCAGAATCCCGCCGTTGCGATAGTATTCGGCTTCCATCGGCGTATCGATCCGGACGATTGCTTCGAAGGTCTTCTCTCCGGCGCCGCCTCTTGCTTTGACACGCGCGCGTGCACCGGTCGCGATAGCTTGCGGGATCCCTTCGATCGAGTACGCTTCGAAGCCGGTGAGGCCCAAGGTCTCGCGATTCTCACCGGGAAGAAACTGGACCGGCAGCACACCCATGCCCACCAGATTCGAGCGATGGATGCGCTCGAAGCTCTCGGCGAGCACAGCGCGGACGCCCAACAGCAGCGTGCCCTTAGCGGCCCAATCTCGCGACGAGCCCGAGCCATACTCCTTGCCGGCGATGATCAGCAACGGCGTGCCCTCCTGCTGATAACGCAGCGACGCGTCGTAGATGAACATCTTCTCGCCGCCTGGCACATGTGTCGTCCAACCGCCTTCGGTCCCGGGCGCCATCAGATTTCTCAGCCGGATATTGGCGAGTGTGCCGCGCACCATTACTTCGTGATTCCCGCGCCGCGCGCCATAGGAATTGAAATCGCCTGGTTTGACGCCCAACCCGATCAGATATTTCCCGGCGGGGCTGTCGACGGGAATCGATCCGGCCGGCGAGATGTGGTCAGTGGTCACCGAGTCGCCGAGCATGGCGAGCACGCGCAGACCTGCCATATCCTGCACCGAGGTCTTCGGATCCACCATGTTGTCGAAATACGGCGGCTTCCGGATGTAGGTCGACTTGTCGCTCCAATCGTAAAGATCGCCCGCGGGAACTTTCACCGAATTCCAACGCTGGTCGCCCTGGAAAACCTCCGCGTATTCCTTGCCGAACATGTCGCTCCGGACCGACCGCTTTACCACGGCCGCCACCTCTTCGCCGGTGGGCCAGATATCTTTCAAAAAAACCTTTTTCCCGCCGCCGTCTTCGCCGATCGGATCGTGCTGCAGGTCGATATCCACACGGCCCGCGAGGGCGTATGCTACTACGAGCGGCGGTGACGCGAGGTAGTTGGCGCGTACCAGGGGATTGATGCGGCCTTCAAAATTCCGGTTGCCGCTCAAGACGGCTGCGACCACGAGCTTCTCTTTCTGCACTGCTTCCGCCACGGGCTCCGGCAGAGGCCCGCTGTTTCCGATGCAAGTGGTGCAGCCGTAGCCGACCAGGTGGAATTGCAGTTGTTCGAGATAGGGCATGAGACCGGCGTCGGTCAGATAGTCCAAGACGACCTTCGACCCCGGCGCCAGACTGGACTTTACCCAAGGCTGCGTTTTCAGACCGCGCTCAACGGCCTTTTTCGCGAGCAGTCCCGCGGCGACCATCACCGAAGGATTCGAGGTGTTGGTGCAACTGGTGATCGCCGCGATCACTACCGAGCCGTCATGAATCGTGGCCTTCGAGCCGTTGGATGCGATCTGTGCGGATTTCGGCGCGGCGCCGAGCGAAGCCAGAAAATTCTTCCTGACGTCCGGCAGGTCGATGCGATCCTGCGGCCGCTTGGGACCAGCTAACGACGGAACGACCGTCCCGAGATCCAACTCCAAGTTATCGGAGTACTCTGGCTCGGGCGAATCCGGGCCGAGGAACAGGCCCTGGGCTTTGGCATAAGCTTCCACCAGCGCGATCTGTCCGGGTGAGCGATTCGAGAGCCGCAGATAATCGAGGGTCTGATGATCGATGGGGAACAACCCGATGGTCGCGCCGTATTCGGGCGCCATGTTGCCGATGGTCGCGCGATCGGCCAGGGGCAGCGCTGCTATGCCGCTTCCATAGAATTCTACGAACTTGCCTACCACGCCTTTCTTGCGCAGCATTTGCGTAACGGTCAACACCAGATCGGTAGCAGTGGAACCCTCGGCCAGTTTGCCCGTCAGTCTGAACCCCACCACTTCCGGCAGCAGCATCGAGATCGGCTGGCCGAGCATGCAAGCTTCGGCTTCGATTCCGCCGACGCCCCAACCAACCACACCGAGGCCGTTGATCATGGTCGTGTGGGAATCGGTGCCCATCAACGTATCGGGGTACGCGAGCACGGGGGATTGGGTGCGATCCATGAAAACCACCGGGGCTAGGTACTCCAGATTCACCTGGTGCACGATACCGGTATCGGGTGGCACTACGCGAAAATCCTGAAACGCTTTCTGTCCCCAGCGTAGGAACGCGTAGCGCTCCTGGTTGCGCTGAAACTCGAGCAGCGCATTGACGCTGAACGAGTCCTTCGATCCGAACTTATCCACCTGCACCGAATGGTCGATCACCAGGTCCACGGGAATCAGCGGATTCGCGCGCTTGGGATCCGATCCAAGATCGCGCAAGGCATCGCGCATCGCGGCCAGGTCGACCACGCAAGGAACACCCGTGAAATCCTGCAATAGCACGCGCGCCGGCCGGAAGTTTATTTCTTTGACTGGTCCGCCGATCTGCCACTTCGCGACATACTCGATGTCGGAAGCTTTCACCGCACGGCCATCTTCACTGCGCAACAGGTTCTCGAGCAAAATCCGAATCGAGAAGGGAATGCGCGTGATTTTCGCGACGCCGCGCTTTTCCAGCGATTCAAGCGAGTAATAGCTGTATTCGCGGCCCCCGGCCGAAAGGGTCGAAGCGGCGCCAAAACTGTTCAGCTTGTTCATCTATTTTCATTGTAGTTGCTTCAAGATTTTGTGTAATGTCCGTGTTGTACATTGAACTGAGTGTGGAGCAAGCTCAGCCGTTATCGGACGATTCTTCTGTTTATCCTTAGCGCCGCTCTTTTCCTGGTCGCCAACCGCGGCGCCTACCGAGGCTATTTTGCGGATGACGAATTCGACAACCTGGCTCTCACGCGCGCTATCGGAACCGGCGACGCCGCCGAAAGCTTACTCTCACCGCGCTACTTCGAGAACAACTTCCGCCCCACCGGTCATTTTTTCTTTCGCTGGATGGCTCAGAGCGCCGGCCTCAACTATCCTCCCTATGTCGCAGCGATTCAACTATTGCATCTTGCAAATATCGCTCTGCTCTGGTTGATTCTGCGACGGCTCATGCTGCCTTTCTGGGCCGCGGCCGCGGGCACGCTGGTGTTCACCTTCCATATGGCGGCTTTCGACATCTACTGGAAACCGGCTTACATTTTTGATCTGCTGTGCGGCACCTTCTGCCTTCTGGCATTGCTGCTCTGGCTTCACGATCGCTGGATTTTGAGCCTGATCTCTTTCTGGTTGGCCTACCGCTCGAAAGAAATCGCCGTGATGCTTCCGCTGGTGCTGGCCGCCTATGAGCTACTGATCGGCAAGCGCCGCTGGCTCAGGCTGGCGCCGTTCTTTTTAATCTCCCTGTGGTTCGGCATCCAAGGCCTCTCGTTGTCACTGCATCTACAGAACACGTCGTATTCGATGCACTACGATCCCAGCGCTCTCGGCAAGTCGCTCTTATTCTACGCTTCCCGTCTGTTTCTGCTGCCCTTCCCTGCGGCGGCGGTTTGCTCGCTGCTGGTGCTGATGCTGATCGCCGTACTCACCCGCGATCGCACGGTCTGGTTTGGCTGGATCGCATTCGGCGCGCTCCTGACGCCCATGCTGCTGCTGTCCGAACATTTGTTTAGTGCTTATTTGTACGTTCCGCTCATCGGCATCGGCATCGCCATCGCCGCCCTCGCAACCCATCGCCGTGCAGCCGTTCCGATCGCTCTGCTGCTGGCGCTGTGGATTCCCTGGAATTACGTTAACTTGCGCCGGCTGCGGCGCGAGGCACTCAGCCAGGTCGACGATCGCAGGAACTACTTCGCCACGCTGGCCCGTCTAACCGGTGCGCAGCCCGATCTTACGAAGTTTCTGTATTTCGACGGACCACTCCTTCAATACGGCGCGACGGGAGCGATTCGCTGGTTGCATCGAGGCGCTGAAATCACGATGTCGCGCGTCGACAGTCCGGAAGCGCCAAAACTAATGCAGCAGCCCTCGCTCGCCGTTCTCTACTGGAACAAGGCAGCGCATCGGCTGGAGCCTATCATTCGGAGACCCGAAACACGGGACGCGAGCTACATCGAGATCGGATCGCACGCGCCCGTTTGGCAGCTTGTCGGCGGCTGGCTCCCGAGCGAGGGAGCTTATCAGTGGACCCGCCCCCATGCCACGGCGCGATTGCTTCGGCCGGAAAACGCCACTGGCTTCGAACTGACGGTGAACATCGGTCGGCAATATATCGAGCGCATACGCCGCAGCCATGTCGAGGTTGCACTTAATGGCAAGCGAGTTGGTGCGGCCGATTTCGACCACAACGGCTGGCAGACCGTGCGCTGGAAACTCGACCCTTCGCCAGCCGGCGCAGTTGAAGTTACATTCGATACGTCGCCGCCGTATCCGGGTGCTGATCCGCTTGGCAGCGCGATCGTCGCCTTCGGCTTTGTTCCGAAACGGGTCGCGGCGCCCTAGCGTCTATTTCACGCTCACCGTTACAACGTTGGACAACTGGCCGTCCACCGAGATTCTTACATTCACCTCGCCGCGGCCCTTCAAGGTTTGCGGTATCTCGACACTTACCTGATCGAGTCCTTCAAAACCGTTCTGCGGGCCGATGTACAACACGGGCGCCGCCACTCCGCCCATTGTGCAACTTAAACGATCGGGCGACGCCAGGCCGCGCAGACCGGTCCCGTACAGAATCAGGAATGCCCGCGCGTTCGCCGCGAACCAGTCGATCGGGCGCGCGACGCAGCTCCCGGGATTCACACCGCACTGAAATACCGGCGTGACGCTCGCTGAGCCGTCGGCGTTCACCACCAGAAGTTGAGCCGCGGCCACGCCCTTGCCGTCGCCATTCGCGGAAAAGATACCGGGTGCGACATCGCTGATTTGCAGCGCGGTCGACAATGTATCTCCGGTCGTGGTCGTCACGACTACCGCACCACGGCCGCCGGACGCTTCACCTGGAATGACGTAATTGAGCTGGCTCGCCGAGCTAAAGAGCACGTGCGCTTCACGCTGCGTGCCCGCACTGTCCTGCACTGTCACTTGAGCGTCTGCGAGATTTGAACCAAACGCCGATGCGATCGCTTCCGGCGCAGAGCTCGGCAGGCCGCTGGCCGCAGAAAAACTGTACAGCGTCCCCTGATCAGCGGGTGGAATCGCCCACGCGATCACGTCGCCAAGTACATAAGTGGAAAAGATCGTGCCATCCACAACTACCGGCTGGCTGAAGATAGGCCCTCGTTTTCTGTCATTCCAGAAGAGCTGGCCGGTCTCGGCGTCGTAGATTTCCAACCCCTGCATTGTGGATACGAAGACCAGGCCATTCGCCACCGTCACCGGAGCTATCACGGGCGCATCGGTGTCGTGTTCCCAAACTACGCTGCCGTCCGAAGGTTGAATCGCGTACACGCTGCCGCCCGTGAACCCGTCGGGATCGCGCACGCCCGCGCCAACGAACAGTGTTGCGCCATCAAAAGCCGGAGTCGACAACGATCCGCAGCCGACCAAAGGAACGGGACATCCGACGGCAAGATAGGTTTTCCATGCGAGGCTGAGACCCTGTTGGCGCAGCCCGTACAAGAACCCATCCTTTCCGGTGGCGGCCATCATCGGGACGCCGCCGGCAGGCGTGAACAGGGTTGGCGATGAACCCCAATCGAGATCCGAATCCGATGCCTCATCGGAAAGCATGTAATGCGACTTGATCGCAAGCGTGGTGGCGTCGAGAGAGAGCGCGGCTTCGGTCCAGTTGCCGGGAGTAGCAGGTTGCCCGAACTCGGCATTTCCGGTGGTGACGAATACGGTGTTGGTGGCGGTATCGATCGCCGGAGTCGACCATACGCCCGCGCCGACTGCATCTTCCGCGACCAGGTAGCGGACCAAGGGCTGCTGGGGATTCTGCGGATCGATCCGCGCGACGGCGCCGCGAACCAGTGGACAGTCGCCCAAGGAAGCAATACCGAGGTAAAGCGAATTCTGATAGGGAACGATAGACGACCACAAATAAGAGCCGCTGGCGGGATCGGCCAACGGCACGCGCCAGATCAAATTGCCGCTCGCGCGGTCGAGCGCGTATACGGCCGAATCACCGCCGCCAACATACACTGTGTTGCCTAGCACCGTCGGCTGCGAGGTCACTCCGATTCCGGGGTCGCAGCCTGGCTCGTCAGGATCCGGCGCCTTACCCACGAATCGTTGCCAGATTTCAGTTCCCGTGCCAGCATCCAACGCGTGGAAGACACCGTTCCAATCTCCGAAATACAAAACACCGTTCGACACCGTGACGGCCGAGGCGACGTTGGCCTCCAACGACAAGTCCCAGACACGCTGCAGATTGGTGATTCTCTTCTTGTCCAACTGCGTTTCCGACTTGACGAAGCTGGAATGCGGCAAGTCCTTGAGGTACATCGACCATTCTTGCGAATAGCCGCGTGCGGCCAGCAACAAGATCCACAAAGATACGCTCGCGATTCGCCGGCTCGGCATGCTCAAAGCGTTATGGTAATGGATTCCTGGCCGCAGAGTGCCCGGTGAAATTCGAAATTAATGATCGACGAGGGCGGACGATGGTGTTATAATTCCCCCAACGATCCGATCGAGGGGAATCTAATGTTTATAAGAAAAATGTTGGTCCTTTACTACGTGTGCTTGCTGAGCGCCGTCGTGCTGCTCGCACAAACGTCGACCTCTGAAATTACCGGCACCGTTCGCGATACGTCCGGGGCAGTCATTCCGGGCGCGTCCGTCAGCGCCACAAATGAAGCCACCGGCATCAACTACCGGCAGACGACGACCGGGGCCGGCCTCTTCGCGTTCCCATCGGTGCCGTCGGGAAGCTACACCATAACCGCCGAGATGAAAGGCTTTAAGACCAGTAAGCTCAGCGGCAACCGTGTAGTTGTCGGCACGCCGCTCACGGTCGACGTGACGCTGGGCGTCGGCGAGACCACTGAGATCCTGACTGTTGAAGCTTCGGCTGCGCCGATTCAGACCGAGAACGCGACAATCGGCAATGTGGTCAGCGAGAAGGCCATCAAGGATCTTCCGCTCAACGGCCGTAACCCGCTTAGTCTCCTGGTGCTCGAACCCGGTGTTGTACAGCGATCCTCGGGCGCGGGTGGATCCGGAATTCACGTCAATGGGTCGCGCGATCGCGCCTACAACGTCACCATCGACGGGATCGAAGCCAACGAATCCACAGTTCCCAATCCGTTGTCGAATCTTTACCGCCTCACGCCCGACAATGTTCAGGAGTACAAGGTCACTACCAGTAATCCCACGGCGGAGGAAGGCCGCAACAGCGGCGCGAACATCGCGGTCGCGACCCGCAGCGGACAGAACACGTTTCACGGGACGCTGTTCGAGTTTCTGCGTAACACCAACCTGAACTCGAGCGAGTTCTTCGCCAACGCTCAGGGCAATCCGAAGCCGGATATCAAAATGAACCAGTTCGGCGGCCAAATCAGCGGGCCGATTATCCGCAACAAGACTTTTTTCTTTTTCAGCTATGCCGACCAGAAGGTCAACACCAAGCAACCCATCGATCAGACTTTCGGATTACCGCTCCTCTATTCGCCGACGGCGCGCTCAGGTGTCTTCCGCTATTTCGTCGCGTCCCCGTCGACTCCATTCGTGATCAACGGTCAAAGGATTACGCGCAACTCTCCGCTGCTGGTAGATCCCAGGACCGGCGCGCTCGCCCCCGGCGTGCGTACTTGCGCCAGCCCGACCGATGCGAATTGCGTCGCCAGCTACAATTTCGCCGCCAACGATCCAAAGGGCATCGGCGTCGATCCGACCATTGCCAAGCTGTTCAACTCGTACCCACTGCCCAACAATTACAGCGCCACCGGCGATGGACTGAATACCGCCACCTACCTTTGGAACCCGCCCACGCTGTTCCGCGGCCCGAATTTCATGTATCGTGTCGACCACACGTTTAACGAGAACAACAACCTGTTCGTGCGCTGGCTCAACGGGACGTACAACACGTTACAAGGCGATCCACTCAACGGCCGGCCTCAGGTTTTCCCCGGCTTCCCACCGCTCGGCGAAGTGTATCGCACCACCAAGAACCTGGCCATCAGTTATCGACATCTGTTCTCGCCACGCATCGTCAACGAACTTACCACCGGCTTTTCGCGATTTATCTTTTTGTTCACCCAAGGCGAGGCCAATCCCGCCTTTCCGAACACCCTGCCTTACAGCTTTGCCAATGTGTCGCTGCCTTACATCAATACTCCGCGCACATTCCGCGCGGTGACTACGCCGCAGCTCATCGATAATCTGAGCATCATCAAGGGTTCCCATATCTTCCGCATGGGTGGCAATGTCCGCCTATACGAGCACAACGACCAGCGCGGACAGCCGGGCGGAATCAACGTCACGCCGTCGCTCCAGTTCAGCGCCACCACACGCCCACCCACCGGATTCAACACGCCGGCCGTGGCGAGTTCCACGGTCGCCGGGATCAACAGCACCGACAACTCGCGCTTGCTCGGCTCCATCAACGACATCCTCGGCATTCCGGCGCGGCTCGGCCAGGTATTCCTCGGCGATATTAAATCGAACGCCTACCTGCCGTACATCTCAGGAGGCAAGGTGACGCTCTGGGATCAGGGCGTGCGCATCAAGCAATACAATTTCTTCTTCCAGGATGAATGGCGCGTCAGGCGCGACCTGGTGGTCAATTACGGAGTTCGCTGGGAAATCAATCTGGCGCCGTCCGAACCCGGCGGACGCGTGTTCGTTCCCGATGGTCCGATTGTGTACAACTCCGGCCTGGTTGGTTTCCAGCATGCCGACCGCTGGTATCAGAACAACAATCTCGACGCTATCGGGCCGCGGCTGGGCATTGCATGGTCGCCATTCGGTAGCCAGAGAACTGTGATCCGCGCCGGCTGGGGCATCTCCTTCGACCCGCTGTCGTCCTTCCAAGTGACGGCGGTGTCGGGCAAGGTCCCTGGCATCACGCTGCAATGTAATTCGGTTCCGGCCGGCTCCACCACCGATGGTTGTCAGTCCGTTCCCGACATTCGCATCGCCCAAGGCTTCCCGGTGCAACTGACCCCGCCGACGAAACAGCCGGCGTCGTATCTCACGCTTCAACCCTCTTTATTGAGCAGTTCGCCGGCGCTCACCGTATTTGATCAGCACCTGAAGTTTCCGACGGTGCATGAATGGAATTTCAATATCCAGCATGAACTGCCCGGCGGTTTCGTCGCGCAGGCCGGCTATATCGGCAAGCGCGGACTCAGGCTGTTGCGCTCCTATGACATCAACCAGATTGATGCTGCGCCAATTCTGCCGTCGTTCCTGATCATGCAGCAGAATATCGCAGCGAAGTGCAATGCCGATGGCTCTGGTTGCCCATCCGGCGTCACCGGCAGGCCGGTGCCTCTCGTCACGTCAGGTGTCGTCAACAGTGCGTTCGTGAATTCCAGCACGTCCGCAACCGATTTGGCTCAGAACGCCGCAGGGAACATGGCGGGCCGCATAGAACAGACCACGCTCGCAGCCCATCTGCGTCCCAACCAGCAGTTCGGGATTATCACGTATCTTGACGCCGGCGGCGACTCTTACTACCACGCTCTTCAGATCACCGTGCGCAAGCGATTCAGCGCCGGACTGCTGTTTGGGCTGGCCTATTCGTTCAGCAAATCGATTGACGACAAATCGACCGACCCGGTGGGCGCATCTTCGGGGGGCGGCCTGAGCACTACAGCCGCCACCAGCGCCGCCGACATCCGCAATTGGCGGAATGAGCGAGCGCTCTCTGATTTCGATCGCACACACGTTCTCACCACCAACTTCGTTTACGACTTGCCGATCGGAAAGGGACGGCATTTCTTGAATTCCACGCCCGGCGTCGTCAACCAGGTGATCGGCGGATGGAGCATCAATGGGCTGTATACGGTGATGTCGGGCGAGCCGTTTAGCGTTTACAGCGGCGCGCGCACCAACAACAACTCCCATACTTCGCGGGCTGCAATCGTCGGACCGAAGCCCGAAGTCAATTATCACGACTCGCCGGGCGTATTTGGGCCGGTCGTCTTCGATCCCGGCCTGGCGCAGACCACTTTCGTTTTTCCCGAGCCGGGCGGAGATGGAGCAGGGCGCAATATCTTCCGGGCCGCACCTTACTGGAACATCGACCTCAGCCTGGTCAAGCGTTTCGATATCACCGAGCGCGTGAAGTTACAGTTCCGCGCCGAGGCGTTCAACGCTTTCAATCACGCGAATTTCGACAATCCGCGCGACGCATCGGTCGGATCACCGGCTATCACGTCATCGGTGTTCGCACAGAGCTGCTGCGCCACGGTCGCGCCGCCCAGCACGCAGACGATTATTCAAACCGGGGAATCCGGGCGTATCATCCAGCTTGGTTTGAAGCTCGACTTTTGATTTTTCGCTCTCTACATGTACTCTGGCACGTTGATTCCGAGTACATGCAGCGTGCACTCTAATTGCGCGCCGAAGTAACTAGTCATCCAGAGGAGAAACGTGCGTTTTTCGCGATTCTCCTCAGTCAGCACCGGGTAATCGTGATAGAACGTGTTGAAGGCCTGAGCGAGTTGAAACGCGTACTTGGCCACGTGCGCGGGCTCGCCAGAGGAAGCCGCGCGCTCGATCGCAGAATCAACCTTGGAAGCCATCAGCAGCAGTTGCCAGAAATCCTCCGAGGCCAGTTGGCGCGCCATCGCCGCCTTATCCAGCTCTCGCGCGAAGTCGGGAAGCGCCTGGCCCCGCTCTTTCAGTTTTCGCAAGATGTTGCGAGCCCGCACGGCCGTGTATTGCACGTACGGCCCAGTTTCACCTTCAAAACTCAGCGCCTCCTGGAAATCGAAAGCGATCACCGAATTGCGTGTGTACTTCAGCATGAAATAGCGCAGCGCCCCGATCGCGATCTGTTTGGCCACTTCCCGCCGCTCGGCTGCAGGCGCTTCCGGATGCCGCGAGTCCACTTCTTCAAGCGCCTTTTCGATCAGCTTGTCGATCAGGTCGTCGGCCTTCACTCCCAGGCCCTTGCGCCCGGAAACCTCGACGTACGGTTTGTTCCGGTCTTCTTCGGACAGCTCGATTCCAAGTTCCACGCAGGTGCGCGGGGAAAGCGCCACCATCTCGTACGAAAAATGCACCGAATGATCGGCCTGCTCGTTGTAGCCCAGTGCTCGCAGCCCCGCGACCACGACATCCTGCAAATAGGATTGCCGGGAATCGATCACGTTATAGACCGAGTCGCCGTGTCCGAATTCGCAAGCGGGAGCGCTTTGCTGGCTTGCCGTTGTGATGTACACGCCCTTGTCCGGCCACCAAAGATAGTAAAAGTCTTTGCCGGGTAAGAGTCCGAATTTCCAGAGCTGGTACGCGATGTCCTTGCCGACGTAGGTGACCGTGTTATTGGAACGAACGATGACCTTGCTGTCTTCGGTGTCGTCGTTGGTCTGGTCCTTGAACGCACTGGCGGGCATCACCCAGCAGCCTTTGTTCTTGCCCTCGGTTTCAAAGTAGACTGCTTTCCGCTGCTTCAACTGTTCGAAAGCGGTTTCCCAGAATTTCAGCCAAACGACATCACTCTCTCGCGGCAGCAAGTCGTAGCGCACGCCGAGCCGGGCCATCGTGTTGAGGTGATAGCCGACGATAACCTCGCTGACCTTCGACGCTAAGTGGACCAGCTCGCCCTGCCGGTGTTCTATGGCGTGCAGCGTTTCCTCGCGCCACGTTTTCAGTTCCGGATGGGCTGAGACCTCCGCGTATAGATCCCAACAATAGTAGTCGAATCTCACTTTCGGATCGAGTATGAGCCGGTCGACATCGTCGAGGGTCAGGTGGCGCAGAAAATGAAAGCCTGCAACGACGTCGGCTACTTGCACTCCGGTGTTGTCGATGTAGTTCTGCACTTCCACGCTCCGGCCGCCGGCACGCAGCATGCGAACGAACGTATCGCCCAGAATCGCATTGCGCAGGTGCCCGATATGCGCGGCTTTATTGGGATTGATATTGGTGTGCTCGACGATGATCTTGCCGCCGGTTTGTGCTCGCTCCTCCGCGCCCTTCAACACGGCGTAGCCATAGGCACCGCGATCGAGGCGAACGTTGATGTATCCGTTCCCCGCCACTTCCATCGCGCGGACGCCTTCGATCGGCCCGAGGTCGCTGATGATCTGCGTCGCGATTGCCTTGGGCGCCTGCTTGAGTTGGCGGGCCAGATGAAACGCCACCGGAATAGCCAGTTCCCCGAAGGTTGATTGCTTGGGCTGCTCCAGCGCGCCGGTTGTTTCGACTGCGTACCGAGAGTGCACGTGCTCCCGCACTCGCTCAGAAATCTTTTTCTCGATCAGATGAAACACTCTTTCCAGTATGCAGTAAGTGGCGCGGGGCATTGCGGCGGGAGTGGAACGCTATAATAAGACGTGCCGAAGGTTACCATCGACGGAAAGACAGTTGAGTTCGAATCAGGCAGCCTGCCTTATCAGGAACACGGCCAGCCCGAATCGATCCTCGACGTCTGCCTGAACCACGGAATCCACCTCGAGCACGCCTGTGGTGGAAACTGCGCGTGTACTACCTGCCACGTGATCGTCACCAAAGGCATGGAAAATCTCTCGGAGATGACCGACGAAGAGGCTGATCGCCTGGACATGGCCGCCGGACTCACGCTGAAGTCGCGCCTGGGTTGTCAGTGCGTCGTGCAAGGCGATATCGAAGTCGAGATTCCATCGTGGAACCGCAACTATGTCAGCGAAGGCGGCGGATCGATGAACCTCGGTGACGCGATCCCGGTCGGCAAGAAGTAGGAGCGCCATGCGCATAGGCATCGCAATCGCATTCCTGGCCGCGGGATGCTGTGTAGCTCAAAACGAGCCCCAGCCTCGAGTCGTCGATCCGGGAAACCCGGGGCAGCCGCCGTCCGACGCCGTGGTACTCTTCGATGGCAAGAACCTATCCGCGTGGCAGCACATCAACGGCAGTCCCGCGAAATGGCCGGTGGAGAACGGCGTGATGGTTTGCAAGACCGGAACGGGCGACATTTATAGCAAGAGCAAGTTCGGCGCCGCGCAGATCCACGTCGAGTTTGCCATACCCAGCATGCCGAACCAGCACGACCAGGCGCGGGGCAATAGCGGCGTTTACATTCAGGGGCGCTACGAGGTGCAAGTCCTCGACTCATACAATAATCCGACCTATGCCAACGGCTCCTGCGGCGCGCTCTATGGACAATACGCGCCGCTGGTGAACGCCTGCCGGCCGCCGGAGCAATGGCAGACCTACGATATCGTCTTCCATCCGCCCAAGTGCGGGAGCGATGGCGCGGTTTCCCAGCCCGGCACGCTGACCGTGTTACACAATGGGGTGCTGATTCAAGATCACGTGACGATCAAGGGAATCACGACACTGGGCGACAAGACCAACGGGTGCGAGCCGGGTCCTCTGCGGCTTCAGGATCATCACCATCCGGACGCCAAGGAGACGTTCATGCGCTTCCGGAACATCTGGTACCGGCCGCTGGAGTAGGCGGCACGGACTCTCTGGCAACTCTTGTATCGTTGGCGCTCAATCAAACCATTTCTCCAGTTCGATGCCGCTGCCTTCGATAATGGCCCGCATTGTGCATCCGGCCAGGGTGATACGGAACAATCACTTGCTTACCCGAGGCTGCGTTATGCTACTTCTGATGACTGCCGGAACTGCCCGCGAGTTGAAACCCGCCGCGGCGAAGTATAGCGGCTGCTTGATCTGGCGTCAGGCGGGGCGTACCCCGTTCAACCAACCATCACCTCAACGAGCTTCGCGTCCTTTGGCAAATCCAGTTCGGACGGCGCCAGGTACAGCCGGATCGCTTCCTCTATGTCTGGCCGAGCCTCAGCTTCGGTGTCCCCGGCCGAAGTACAGCCTGGCAATTCTGGACAGACTGCGGAGTAGCCTTGAGCCACCGGATCGTATTCGAGTACGACACGAAATTTCACTCTCCCAGTATACGGCCACCTTCACCGCCCTCAATCTGGGAAGAAAAACCGCGAACGGCTCCGAGGCTCGCGCGTATTAGTTACTTGATACTCGACCGCCCCAGGTCCGCGGCAGGAGGCTTATTGTCGTGACTTCGTTCCGAAACCAACTGAAACAGGTCTTCCGCCGGCTCCGCCGGGCGCCCGTCTTCACCGCGATCACGCTGGTCACTCTAGCTGTCGGCGTGGGCGCTAACACCGCGATCTTCAGCGTCCTGCAGGGCGTCCTCCTGAAACCGCTGCCCTATCCGAATGCGGACGAACTGATCGGCGTCTGGCACACCGCCCCCGGACTGAACATAAAAGAACTGAACAATTCGCCCTCTACGTATTTCACTTATCGCGACCAAAATCGTACTTTCCAGGACATCGGCGTTTATACCGGAGACTCCGTGAACGTTACTGGCCTGGCGGAGCCCGAGCAGGTGCGCGCCCTGCTGGTCACCGACGGCGTGCTTCCGATACTCGGCGTTCGGCCCACGATCGGGCGCTGGTTCAGCGGCAAGGACGCGCTGCCGGACAGCCCGAAAACCATGATCCTCACTTATGGTTACTGGCAACGGAAGTTTGGCGGTGACGCGTCCATCCTCGGCCGCCGGGTTATGGTGGACGGCAGCGCGCGCGAAGTGATTGGCGTCCTGCCGCAGAGCTTCCACTTCCTCGGTGGAGAGGACCCGCCGCTGATCATGCCGCTCCAGTTCGACCGCAACAAGACCATCCTCGGAAACTTCAGCTTTCAGGGCGTCGCTCGTCTCAAGCCCGGAGCAACCATCACACAGGCCGCCGCGGACGTCACGCGCATGCTGCCAATCGTGAGCCGCAGCTTCCCGGCTCCACCGGGCTTCAGTACGAAACTGTTCGATCAGGCGCGCATCGCCCCGAACCTCCGGCCGTTCAAGCAGGATGTGGTCGGCGATGTAGGCAAAGTGCTGTGGGTATTGATGGGGACGATCGGGATGGTCCTGCTGATCGCCTGCGCCAACGTAGCCAATCTGTTGCTGGTTCGCGCCGAAGGACGGCAGCAGGAACTCGCCATTCGCGCAGCGCTCGGCGCCAGCCGGGCTAAAGTCGCAGCCGAGCTGATGATCGAGAGCCTGGTACTCGGACTTCTGGGCGGAGCGCTGGGGTTAGCAATCGCCTAGGGGGCCCTACGGCCCCCACTCCACCTCGCGCCGGGCGG
>JACXTT010006411.1_pt1 | contig 16775 bp, 15 predicted proteins | sample 9270951 | NCBI WGS metagenome assembly JACXTT01 (sample SAMN15532306, study PRJNA645909) | rock metagenome | isolation source: weathered quartz diorite | place: Puerto Rico | collected 2017-06-21 | reverse complement strand
CGCAGGGGCCCGCGGCTTGGGGGGACGGTGGGGGTGTGGGGGGCGTTTGCGCGGGTCCGCGGCGGCGTTTGGCTGTGGATGGCCCGGCGCTGCCCCGCCGGACCGATAGTGGGCGAGGGACGCGGCTCGAGCCTGGAGATCGTGCGGGCGGCTGTCGAAGAGTGGATGGAGCAGGAAGCGGAATACCTCGCGCGATGAGCGACACGGGCGCGCCCGGCCGTGGGCGAACCGAGCCGGCTGCCCCATCAGAGGCGAAGGCGCGGATCGAAAAAGTCGCGGAGGCTGTCGCCCAATAGGTTACTGGCGAAGACGACCACGCTGATCGCCATTCCGGGGAAGATCACGACCCACGGCGCACGCTGGGCGAACTCCGCGGCCGACACCGACAGCATCCGGCCCCAGGAAGGGTACGGTTCCGGAACGCCCAGCCCCAGGAAGCTCAGGGCCGCCTCTACCAGAATCGCGCTTCCGAGTTGGGCCGTGGTCAGGACGATGAGCGGGGCCAGCGCGTTCGGCACGATGTGCCGGACGGCCACCCTGAGCGCGCTCGACCCGAGCGCCCGTGCCGCTTCCACATAGGTCGACTCCCGAATGGCCAGCGTCATCGCCCGCGCCACCCGCGCGACGCGCGGGATGAACGGGACGGCGATCGCGATGATGACCGTGCCCAGCGACGGGCCTAGCGCCGCGACGAGCACCAGCGCGAGCACAAGCAGGGGAAACCCCTGCATGATGTCCAGCGCCGGTTGGATCACCGTGTCCGCGGCGCGCTGCCCGTAGCCGCTGATCAGCCCCAGGATGCTCCCCGTGAAGCCCCCGAGCGCGGTCGTCGTCAGGCCAACGATGAGCGAGATGCGGGCGCCGTGAACGATGCGGCTGTAGATATCCCGGCCCAGGTGGTCCGTACCGAACCAGTGCCGTGGCCCCGGCGGGAGAAACGTCTGCGCTGCATCGGTGCGGGTGGGGTCGTACGGTGAGACCAGGGAGGCCGCCATCGCCGCGAGCAGCACCAACATCATGACGACGCCCCCCGCGGTGCCGAGCGGCTGGCGGCGCACGAATCTGGCGATGCCCGCGCTCATGCGTACCGGACTCGGGGATCCAGCCTCGCGTACATCAGGTCGACGGCCAGGTTGGTGAGCACGACGACGATGGCGATGAACATGACGAGGTTCTGCACGACCGCGTAGTCTCGCCACAGGATCGCCTCGACCAGGTACCGTGCCACTCCCGGCAAGTTGAACACCGTCTCGGTCACGATCAACCCCCCGACCAGGAAGGCGAACTCGGTGCCGATCACGGTAACGACGGGGAGCAGGGCGTTCTTGAGAGCGTGATGGTAGACGACGACGCGGCCCGTCAGACCCTTGGCCCGGCCCGTTCGCACGTAGTCTTCACGCAGTACCTCCAGCATCGACGACCGGGTGATGCGGTTGATCAACGCGGCGCTGCGGTACCCGGCGGAGAGGGCGGGGAAGGCAAACTGCAGGAGGTGTCCCCGCAGGTCGACCCACGGCGAGACGTAGAGCATGGAGGGGATCCACCCGAACGCGCGCACCAGGAACAGGATGATCACCATCCCCAGCCAGAACGAGGGCAGCGAGAGGCCGGCGAGGCTGAAGATGCGGAGGCCGTAGTCCAGCCAGGTGTTCTGGCGGGTGGCGCTGACGACGCCCGTGGTGACGCCCAGCGCGACCGAGACGGCGAGGGCGAGCACCGCGAGCTCGACCGTGATCGGGATGCGGGGCCGGACGATCTGCCATGCGGGCAGCCCGTACCGGTACGATTTCCCCAGGTCGCCGTGGACCAACGCCCCGGCCCACGTGAGGTATTGCACCACCACGGGGCGGTCGAGGAGGAGCTCGTGGGCGAGGCGCTGCTTCTCCGAGGGGTCCACGAGCCCGGCGGATTGGAAGAGGAGGTCCACGATGTTCCCTGGGGCGAGCCGGAGCAGCACGAAGATGACGACCGACATCGCGGCGATGGTGAAGGCCGCGAGCGCCGCCCGCCGCGCCAGGAACGGCCACATTGCGGAGGCTGCCGGTGACGCTACCGGTCGAGCCAGACCTCCTGAAAGCGCCCGTAGTTGTAGACGCTCTGGTGCGGGACGAGGTTCTTGACGTAGGGCCACATCGCGTAGTAGTCGTTGCTCCAGCCGAGGACGGGACGCGCGCCGTCCAGCTCCAGCCGTTTCTGGATCTCGGCGACGAGCCGCCGCCGCTTCACTTGGTCGAGCGTTTGCGACTGCTCGTCGATCATTTTGTCGACGTCCGGGTTGCAGTACTGCGAGTAGTTGCGCGGGGACCCGCAGTAATAGTTCTCGTAGAAGTTGGAGTCTGGGTCGTCCACGCTCACGCCGGTCAGGTTGGCGCCCAGTTCGTACTCGCCGCGCGTGAGCTTGGCAAACCAGACGGCGCTCTCGACCTGATCGAGGGTGGCCTCCACGCCGATCTGCTTCAGCTGGTCGATCACAAACGTCGCCATGTCGATGTACTGCGCAATCGCCCGCGTGCTCACGGTCAGGCGCAGCGGTTTCCCGGGGCCGAACCCGGCCTCGGCCAGGAGCTGGCGGGCGTCGGCCTTCTGCTTCGCCGGGTCGCCGCTGCCGGGCAGCCCGGCCAGGTCCTCCGCGGCCAGCCCCCACACGCCCCAGGGACGCGGCAGCATCGAGGCCCCCACCGAGGCACCGCCCTGCCGCACGGCCTGGACGTACGCGCGCCGGTCGATCGCCAAGCTGAGCGCGCGCCGGAGGCGGGCGTCCGAATACGGGGGCCGTTTGAAGTTCATCAGCAGGTTGTCGTTGATGCTCTGGCTGACCTGCACCACCACCATGCTGGGGACCGCCTTCTTCAGCTGCTCGGCGGCGTTTCTGGTGCCTTCCTGGGGCATCGTCACATCGAGCCGTCCGGCCTGCAGGGCGGCGATGCGCGTGCCGCGCTCCTTGATGATGATGAAGCGGATGCCGTCCAGGTAGGGGCGCCCCTTGACGAAGTAGTCGGGGTTGCGGACCAACTCGATCAACTCGCCGGGACGGTACTCTTTCAGCTTGAACGGGCCGGTGCCGACGCACTTGGTCCGCAGGTCGGCCGCCGCGATGTGCGCCGGGTACACCGGCGAGTACCCCGAGGCGAGGAGCATGATCAGTGACGGCTGAGGCCGCTTGAGCCGAAAGATGACCGTGTACGGGTCCGGTGTGTCGATGGTTTGGATCTGCGCGTACCAGACCTTGCGCGGGTTGAGCCGCAGCGGCGGAACGCCCGGGGCGCCGCGGACGAGGTCGAACGTGTACCTGACGTCTTTGCTGGTGAACGGCTGCCCGTCGTGCCAGTGGACATCCTTTCGCAGCGTGAACACGAGGCTCTTGCCGTCGTCGCGCCACGCCCACTTCTCAGCCAGCTCGCCGATGATGGTGGCCGGGCTCTCCTGCCCACGGAGGGGACTAAACGTCACCAGGTTGTTGTAGCAGGGCATGACCCCCCAATTAACGGAGACCGTGGCTTCTTCATGGATGCTGAGGCTGGGAGGGTCCTCGCGGTGCATCGCGTTGAGGATGCCGCCTGACTTCGGCGTGGGGCTGGCTCCCCAGGCCGAGGAAACCAGGGACACCGCAAGCACCACACCGCCGAGCCAGAGGCTGGCCGGGCTCCGGTTCACCATAGATCGTCCCCCCCGCGGCGCGTCGGCTCATGGGACCGCGGCAGGAGAAGCGTTTCCACACCCCCCGGGGGGACCCCTCTGCCTTTGGCGGGTGGCCAAATCCCTTGCAACAAGGGCGCCCGCTCATTCCCAGTTGGGTATCTCAAACAGCCCGTGGGAAGCCGAATCGGCTGAGGACGAGCGGATCTTTCGAGAAGAAGTAGTCGACATCGCAGCCGATGTAGGCGAAGCCGGCGCCGTGGAGCAGCTCAAACAGGCGGATGTGATCCGCGGACCCGGGACCCTTCCGGAGCGGGGAGATCTCGACGATCAGGTTGAGGATGGCCGACGCCAGAAGGTTGCCGGCCCCTTCGAGCACCTCCAGTTCCATGCCCTCGACGTCGACCTTGAGCACGTCGATCCGCGTGACGCCGTGCTCCTCTGCCAGACGGTCGAGCCGTCGGGCCGTGACGGGGAGCCGGCCCACGAGCCGGATCCGGTCATTCTCGAGCCCCTCAAGGCCCAGCAGCGAGGACGCATCGCCGTACGATGCCAGGTGCAGGTCGATGAGCCGTTCCTCTCGGTGGAGCGCCAGTTGAAGGGGAACGATGCGATCTGCGAAGCGACGGGTACGGTGCATGAGCCGCTGGAGCGCTTCGGGACGGGGCTCGACGCAGTAGACCGTCGCCGCTGGAAACGATCGCAGGAACAGCAACGTCTTCTCGCCGATCGAGGCGCCGACATCGAAGACGACCTGGATCCGTTCGGGACGGGCGGCCCGAATGAGCCCGACCCAACGGTAGATGTCATTCAGCCCGAAGGCGGCGTGTTTCAGCGGGCGCACGATGTCTTTGAGCGCCTTCACCGCCTCGACGCTGAAGAGCACTTCACGTAGCCGCCCCACTAGAGTACGTCGAGGTTCTGCGTTACCCTGCCATCACTCGACGAGTGTTCGCTCCCACATCAACACGGAGTAATCGAGGTTCTCGGCGGCGACGCCGGCCTGCCGCAGCATCGCCATAACCTGCGCGCGATGGTGCACCTCGTGAAACAGTACCTGTCCCGCAATTCCGCCGGCCGTCGCGCGCACGCGCATCGCGTTCGGGCCCAGCCTCGAGGTGAACTCGACGGGGCGTTCGGGGTTGCCCAGGTTGACGAGTGCCTCTCGCGTCACCGGTACCTGCTGGGTCCACGTCTCGACGAACGGCTTGAACTCAGGCTGCCGCTCCGTCGTAAACGGCGATTCGCCGAGGGAGACGTCTCGGCCAGACAAGCGCCGCACATACGCCCATTCCGCGGCCGCCGTGTGCACCAGCGTGGCCTGGATCGAGCCGAGGCCGAGCGCAACCTTCCGGGTGTAGACCTCGGAAGGCTGGCCGCCCACCCAGTCGAGAAGCTTGCCCCGAGCCCTCACCAGGTAATCGAAGAAGTGCGCATAGTTCATCGATGTGCTCATGGTACGCCCCCTTACTTCAGGTCGAAAATTCGTCATACTGCTGCGAGGTCGAAAACGACAACATCGCCGGGGTGGTGCCGTCTTTCTTGATCGTGAGCTTGAAATCCACCGGCCTGCCACTTTCGAAGACTTTCGCGGGAACCTTCACGGAATACGACAGCCGGGCTTCTTTCACTCCGACCTGCGCGATGTGCTTGGGGTGCTTCTCTAAAGAGTCGCAGCGCACTTCGGCGGCCGTGAGCGTCTGAGTCGGGCTCGCCCACGCGGCCGCTACCGGGATCGCTCCGAGCAGGGCAGCGAGGATCGTGGCCCTCTGTCGCATCGGCGTGCCCGGCTTATTGAGCCATGCGGTGTCCACAAGCGGAGATTTCATTTTTGATCACCCAAGTCCTCCGGCCGTGGAGAGGACTCGCCGTTTCGGCGACGGAACTGTAGCGAGAGACCCAGCGGGGGTGCTTGATGGGATATCTCAGCCGCACCGTATTCCAGGACCGCCTCCAGCGCATCCGCGAGGCGCTGGAAGGGGCGGACCTGCTGGCGCTTGTTGTGCTGACCCCGGAGAACTTCCTGTACGTCTCGGGGTACTTCCTCGACGTGCAGCCGTGGGAGCGGCCGGTCGCCGCCGTGATCCCGCGAGAGGCCGATCCGTTCCTCGTCATGCACGAACTGTCGACCAACCACGTCCGGTACGCGAAGGAGCACGCGTCGATGTGGATCCAGGACGTCCACTTCTACGCGGAGCACTACCGGATGCAACACCGGACGTACACCACGCCGCAGTGGCCGCAGATGGTCGCCGACCTGCTGCGGCGCAAAAGCCTGTCCCGCGGCCGCGTCGGCGTGGACACCCTCGGCGGCCTGATCGCGCGGGTGCCCGACTTCCTGCCCGGGGTGCAGCTCGTTGAGGCGGGCCGCATTCCCCGCGAGATGCGGATGGTGAAGTGCGAGGAAGAGCTCGCCCTGATCCGGCAGGGGGCGGAGCTGAGCGATTGGGGCCAGGCCCGTTACCGGGAGCACCTCGCGCCCGGCCGTCCCCTCGCCGAGATCGACTCGCTGGTCGCGCACGAGATGGCCGCGGAGGCGGTGCGGCGGTTCCCGGAGTACAAGGTCGAGATCCGCGTCTCGGGCCTGACCGGACCCAACTCGGCGTGTCCCCACGGGATCAGCGGCGACTACGGCCAGGTCGTCGAGCGCGGGCACGGGATCGTCAACATCGTCATCCCTCGGCTCAATGGCTACGTGTGCGAGAACGAGCGCACCTTTTTTGTGGGCACGCCCAGCAAAGATCAGGCGAGCGCCTTCGAGGCCGCGGTGGACGCGCAGGCGGCCGCGGCCGAGGCGTTCGTCACCGGCGCCACCGTGGCGGACGTCGACGCCGCGGCCCAGCGGGTCTTCGAGCAGCGCGGGTTTGCCGACCGCATCATCCACCGGACGGGGCACGGTATCGGCCTGGCCGGGCACGAACATCCGGACGACATCGCGTTCAACTACCGCCCGCTCGTTGACAACGAGGTGTGGTCGTGCGAGCCGGGGGTTTATCTGTATGGCGTGGGCGGGTTCCGCCACGACGATACCGTGATTGTGAAGAAGGGGCGGGCAGAGATCACGACCAAATTCCCGCGCGATCTCGAGTCCCAGACGATACCGGTGAAAGGGGGGCGCTAAACCGTGCGAGACGCGACGCGCCGGCGCAGGGCAGGGCCTCGCCCGGCGATCATCGTGCTCATCATGTCGCTGTGGGCGTTGCTGCTGCCCGCCGGGCTCATGGCCCAGGGCCGGCCCACCCAGGTGACGATCGGGATCGGTTCCGAGCCGCTGTCGCTGATGGCGGCGACGATCGTCGACTGGACCACGAACGCGCAGCTCGAGAACATCTACGACACCCTGTTCGCCCGGGATCCCAAAACCGAGGCGATCATCCCGTGGTTGGCCACGGGTTACAAAGTGATCGATGACCGCACGTGGGAACTCACGCTGCGGCGCGATGTCCGGTTCCACGATGGGGAGCGGTTCACCGCCGACTCCGTGAAGTTTACGTTCGACTACATGCTCGACCCCAAGAACAAGACCCATTACCTGCCGCGGTTCAAACAGGTTCAGCGCGTCGAGGTCGTCAATGACTACACGGTCCGCATCCACACCTCGGAGCCGTTTCCTGTGCTCCTCCCGTCCCTCTCTGTGCCAGGCGCATCCATGCTGGCGCCGGTGTACGTGCAGAAAGTCGGGATCGACTACGCGGCATCCCATCCCGTGGGGACCGGACCGTACAAGTTCAAGGAGTGGGTCCGCGGCGAGCGCTTGGTCCTGACCAAGAACCCCAATTACTGGGCTGGTCCGGTCAAGATCGACGCGGTGGTGTTCCGGGTCATCCCCGAGTTTAGCGCGCGCCTGGCGGCGCTGCTGTCGGGCGAGATCGACGTGATGAAGGACGTGCCACCCCAAGCCGTCGACACCGTCAACCGCAGCGGCCGGGCGACGGTCCGGTCGACCGTCAGCTCGCGGATCAACTACCTGGCGCTGGAGACGCTGCATCCCGGACCGATGCAGAACGTCAAGGTCCGGCAGGCGATCACCTACGCCGTGAACGTCGACGAGCTGATCAAGACCGTGCTCGCCGGTCAAGCGACGCGGATCTGCGGGTACGTGAGCCGGTTCGACACCGCCTACAACGGTGGGCTCAAGTGCACGGCGTACGACGCAAAGAAAGCGGCGCAGTTGCTCCAGGAGGCCGGCCTCGATCCGGGGAAGCTCACGCTCACCCTGGATACGCCGAACGGCCGGTACCCGCTGGACAAGGAAGTCTCCGAGGCCATCGCGGCGCAACTGGGGAAGCTCGGGATCACGGTTCGCGTGCAGGTCAACGAATGGCGCAGCCACCTCGACAAGATCATCAACCGCAAGGTCGGCGACATGTTCTTCCTGGGCTGGGGCCCGGATCTCGAACCGGTCAACACGATCGGTCAGCTGTTCGTCGGCGACCAGACGTACAGCGGCTTCGGGGATCCCAAGATCGAGGACATGATTCACAAGGCGAATGTGATCGTGGATCCGTCCGCCAGCAACACCGCCTTCCGCAAGATCCAGGAGGCGCTCCAGCCGATGGCGCCGTGGGTGCCGCTCTGGCAGCAGCACGACCTGTACGGGGCGGCCAACTGGATCGTCTGGCAGCCGCGGCCCGACGAGAAGCTGTGGATGTGGGAGGCGAACGCCAAGTAAGCTCAAACAGCGCCGGCCGCGCGAACCGGGACATGAGCTGAGCGCGCGTGTCACGGTATCTGCTGGCGCGCCTGCTCCAGGCGGCGGTGGCGATCTTCTTCGCCCTCACCGCCGTCTTTTTCTTGGTGCGCATCACCGGCGACCCGGTGATCCTGTTTCTGCCCCTGGACGTGCAGCCGAAGGATATCGCTTACTTCCGGCATCTGCTCGGGTTCGACCGGCCGGTATGGGTCCAGTACCTGGAGTTTCTCGGGCGCGCGATACACTCGGACTTCGGGGCCTCGCTGCGCTACCGCGCTCCCGCCCTTCCGCTGGTGCTGCACCGGTTTCCCGCCACGCTGCAGCTGGCCCTCGTCTCGCTGGCCCTCGTGACCGCGGTGGCCGTCCCGGTCGGGATCGTGTCGGCCGCGCGTCGGGGTGGGCTCGCGGACACGCTCGGCATCGCCGCGACCGCGCTCGGCCAGGCCGTGCCGGGCTTCTGGCTGGGCCTGATGCTGATCTGGGTCTTCGGCGTGTGGCTGCGGTGGTTTCCCGTGAGCGGGTACGGGGACTGGAGGCACTTCGTGCTTCCCGCGCTGACGCTGGCGGCGTTCTACGCGGCCCAGATCGCCCGCGTGACACGGTCCGCGGTCCTGGACGCGCTCGGCCAGGATTACGTCCGCACGGCGCGGGCCAAGGGCGTGCGCGAGCCCGCGGTCCTCGTCCGTCACGTGTTTAAGAACGCGGCCATTCCGGTCGTCACGGTGTTCGGGCTCAACGCCGGCCAGTTGCTCGGCGGCGCGGTGGTCACCGAGACCATCTTCGCGTGGCCGGGCCTCGGCGGCTACACCCTGAACGCGCTGCTCGGCCGGGACTTTCCGGTCGTGATGGTCGGGGTGTTGTTCACCTCGGTCATCTACGTCACCATGAACTTCCTGGTGGACCTCTCCTACCTCTGGTTGAACCCGCAGGTCAAGTATGGCTAGGGCGGTCGCGCAGCCCGCGTGGGTAGGTCCGGCGCGCCCCCGGTTGGGACGGCTGGCGCGGAGCCGCACGGGTTTCGCCGGGCTCGCCATCGTGCTGGCCGCCGTGGGGTGCGCGTTTCTTGCCCCGTATCTGGCACCGTACAGTCCGACGGCTCCCTCGTTCGCGGTGGTGCTCAAGCCGCCGAGTGCGCAACATCTCTTCGGCACCGATCAATTGGGGCGCGATGTCCTGTCGCGCGTGATCTTCGGGGCTCGGATCGCGCTGCTCGTCGGGATCACGACCGTGATCGCCGCCGGGTTGGTCGGCTGCACGCTGGGCATGCTGTCCGGTTATTTTGGTGGGTGGCTCGACGCCGCGGTGATGCGGGTGGCCGATGTGCAGTTGAGCTTCCCCTTCATCCTGCTCGCCCTCACGGTCAACGCGATCATGGGAGGCGGGCTCCGTAACATCATCCTGAGCCTCGTCATCGCCGGCTGGCCGCTCTACGTGCGCGTCGTCCGCGGAGAGGTGCTGGCGTTGCGGGCGCGCGAGTACATCCAGGCCGCGGTCGCGACCGGCGCGCCGGTGTCGCGGATCATCGTCCGGCACCTGTTGCCCAACGTGTTGACCCCGATCATCGTGATCTCCACGCTCCAGGTCTCGCAGTTCATCATCGCCGAGGCCACGATCAGCTTCCTGGGGTTCGGGATTCAACCGCCGACCGCGGCGTGGGGCACGATGGTGAGCGATGGCCGGAACTACATCTTCTTCGCCTGGTGGCTCTCCGCGTTTCCTGGCGCGGCGCTGGCGCTGACCGCGCTCGGGGTCAATCTCGCCGGGGACTGGCTCCGGGATACCCTGGACCCTCGCCTGCGGATCTGACCGCGTCGTCCGGGTAGGCGACGGCGCGCCGGACGCGCAGGGTCACGCGGTCGCCGGGGCGGAGACTGAGCTCGCGGCTGCCGTCTACGCGAACCGTCAGGGAGCCGACCTGGACCAGCAGGTCGACGCGGCTGCCGAGATACGTCGACCGCGCGACGGTGCCGTGCAACGATCCGGCCCCATCAATTTCCAAGTCCTCGGGCCGGATACAGAGGAGCAACCGGCTGCCGAGACCTTCCGGGCGCTGCTCCGGCAGCGTCACCACGTGGGCATCGGTGCCGTCCAGGAGGCGAATCCGAGTTGCTGTACCAGTGTGCTCCGCGACGACGCCGGGCAGGAAGTTTGCGGCGCCCACCAGCGCCGCCACAAAGGGGTCCGCGGGACGCTCGTAGAGCTCTTTCGGCGCGGCGACCTGGATCGTCCGCGCGGCGTGCATCACGGCGATGCGCCCGGACAACGCCATCGCCTCGGCCTGGTCGTGCGTCACGTAGATGACCGTGATGCCGAGCCGGGCCTGGAGGTCGCGCAGCTCGCCCCGCATCTCGTCGCGCAGGTTCGCGTCGAGGTTGCTGAGCGGTTCGTCGAGGAGCAGCACGGACGGTTCCATCACGAGCGCGCGGGCCAGCGCCACGCGTTGCTGCTGACCGCCGGAGAGCTCCTGCGGATATCGATCGGCGAAAGGCTCGAGGTGCACGAGGCTCAGCGCCTGGCTGGTCCGAGCCTCGATCTCGGCGCGAGCCAGCCGAGCGCGTCGGAGCGGATAGGCGACGTTGCCCGCCGCGGTCATGTGGGGCCACACCGCATAGCTCTGGAACACCATGCCCATGCCGCGGCGCTCCGGCGGCACAACGGTTCCCGTCGTCGCGGACGAGAGGACTCGTCCCCCGAATGTGATCTCGCCTGTGGTCGGGGCGACGAGGCCGGCGATCATGCGCAGCGTCGTCGTCTTCCCGCACCCCGACGGACCGAGCAGGGTCAGAAACTCGCCGTCGCGGACGGTGAGCGATAGGTCGCGCACCACCCAGAGGTCGCCGAACGCCTTGCCCAGTCCGCGGATGGCCAGCTCGGCCATGTCAGCCCGCGGTGTCCGCGCGCAGGGCGGTTCGGCTCAGAAGGTTGATCCCGACCAGGAGGAGGGTGACCAGGATCGCCAGCGCGGCGGAAAGGGCAATCTTGCCCTCCTCGTGGAGTCCGAAGATGACGACCCCGATGGTCTCGTGGCCGACCGAGACGAGCAGGATCGACAGCGTCAGCTCCGCGACCGCCGGAATGAACGCCAGGAACCATCCGGCGATCAGGCTTGGGCGGATGAGCGGCAGCGCGATCTGCACGAACGCCTCCCCAGGTCCCGCGCCGCTGATCCGCGCCGCCTCCTCCAGCGAGCCGTGGATCTGCGCCAGGCCGGCCAACACCGTGCGGACCCCGAAGATGAGGAAGCGTGCGACGTATGCGACGAAGATGATCCCCAGCGTGTCGTACAGGCGCAGGCCGATCAGCGGCACCGGGCGTAGCCACGCCAGGATCATGGCCAGCGCCACGACGGTGCCGGGGATCGCATAGGGAACGGTCACGAGCACCTCGAGGCTCCCCAGCGCAGGCATCCCGGTGCGCCCCTTGAGGTAGGCGAAGCCGGCCGCCAGGACGACGATCACGCTCGCCGCGCCCCCGGCGAGCGCGAGGCTGTTGACTACGGCCCGTTGCACCTTTGGGATGCCTGTGAGCGCGGTGACGTAGTGCCGCATCGTCAGGTTGTGGGGAACGGGAGGCAGGCCGTACGCGCTGGTCAGCGAGGTCAAGAGGATCGCGCCGAGCGGGAGGACCACGCTCAGGAGCACGAGCAGGCCGAGGCCCGAGAGGGCAGGCGCGCGCCACCGCCCCAGGGCGATGACCGAGGCCGCGCTGGCCTGTCCCCCGATCACGGCGAATCGCCCCCGGGCGAGCACCGTGCGCTGCACCTGCAGCACGACGACGGCAATCGCCACCAACCACATGGAGAGCGCGGCCGCGAGCTGGAGGTGGCCGGGCCGGTCGAAGTCGAGGATGAGATTGTAGATCCGGGTCGTGAGCACGACGTAGCGCGCCGGGAAGCCAATGATCGCAGGGATGCCGAAGTTCCCGAGCGACGCGGCCATGACCAGCAGCGCACCCGACAGCACCCCGGGCAAGACGAGCGGGATGGTGATCTCCCGCAAGACGTTCCACGGCCTGCCTCGAGCCATCCGCCCCGCCTCTTCGAGCGCGGGGTTCATGCGCTGCAGCACGCCGAGCGTGGTGAGATAGGGGATCGGGTACTGATACAGGATCATCACCAGCACGATGCCAGCCGGCCCGTAGATGACGAAGAGTGGGTCGGGGGCGGCGGTGAGTGCCATCCAGGCCTGGTTCAGGTATCCGGCAGGACCGCACAGGTACACCCATGCCATCGCGCCGATGAACGGGGGGATCATGTACGGGACCAGGAGCGCCGTGTGCCACCGATCGCGGCGCGGCAGATCGGTGCGGGCAACGAGCCAGGCCAGGATCACCCCAACGGCGGTCGCGCCGACGGTGGTCCACGCGGCGATCACCAGGCTGTTGGCGAGCGCGCCATACGTTTGTGAGTCGGCAGCCACTCGAGCGTAGTGCACGGCGGTCGCGCGACCGTTCTGAGAAAGCGACTGCGCGATGAGGACGCCGGAGGGATAGATCACCAGGGTCGCCAGCGCGCAGACCGCGATCGCGCCCGCGGCGAGCAGGCTGCCGCGGAGCGCTCTCCAGGGCGGAAGGTCCCGGAATCCCCGCTGGCGCGCGGCGGTCGTCGCCACCTTCTACTGGCTGCCGAAGAGCGCGGTGAAGCGCTGTTTGATCTCCTCGCGGTGCGCGTCGATATAGCCGAGGTCTGGCTGGATGACCTTGATCTGCGCCGCGTCCGGTGTGTCGGGCGGACCGGGGACCCCCGGCCGGATCGGGATGTAGGATCGGGTCACGAACAGCCGCTGGGCCTCGGGCGTGTACAGGTAGTTGACGAACGCCTCGGCCGCCGCCTGATTGGGTGTGCCTTTGATGATTCCGACCGGGGTCGGCACGAGGACCGCACCTTCCTTCGGGACGATGTAGTCGACCGGCGACCCCTGCGCCCGCGCCGCGCGTACGAAGAAGTCCACGATCTGCGCGACGCTGACCTCCCCGGACGCCAGCTTCTGGATCACATCGCCGTTGCTGCGAAGGACGACCGCCTTGTTTTCCGCCAGCTTATCGTAGAAGCGCCACCCGAACTCGGGGAGCGCGGCAAAGGTGCCGACGTGTCCGAAGGCCGCCCCAGAGACGAACGGGCTCGGCATCCCGGCGCGCCCTCGGTACCGCGGCAGGGTGAGGTCCCACCAGCTGGTCGGGCGGAATTTCACCTGCCGCGTGTTGATGCCTAGCACGTCGAAGATCAGGCGCACCTCGTGGTACTGGTTGCCCTGGTAGTGGAACAGCCGAGGAACGGATCCGGCCGCGGGGGGGGAGTACGCGAGCATGAGCCCCTTGCGGGCGAGGTTCTGGAAGAACGCCATGTCCGCAAACCAGATCACGTCCGCCTGGATCCGGCCGGCCTGCATCTCGGCCTCGATCTTTGCTTCGACGGGCCCCGAGCCGGCGCGAAAGATCTTCACGGTCGCCCCGGGCGTCCGCCGCATGAAATCCTCCGTAAGCTGGTTCACGTCGTCGTCGGACTCGGACGTGTACAGGACACAGGTTCCGCCCGCTGGAGTGGCGGCCCGGCCGGCGGGACCGGTGGCGGCAAGGCCGCCCACCATGGCGAGCACGAGGATGAGGCTGCGCTGCCACGGGGTCGTCATCGATCGCTCCCCTCCCTCGCTGGCCGTCCATGCCGGCCGGCGAGGCGGAACGAGTCCGGCAAGAGGCCGGCCACCTGCACATCGATCGCGGTGTCCTGGACGCTGACTGAGGCGAACGTCCCGGCCGGACGGCCATTGGTGAACCCCGCGCTCACCAGCGAGCCCAGCGTCACATACGGGATGCCGTTCACCTCGGTCGTGCGCGTCCAGTGCAGATGGCCCGAGAAGACCGCCTGCACCCGCCCCGATTGCTCCAGGATCCTCCGGACCGAGGCTCGATTGTGCACGAAGGCATCGGTGCGATGCTCGGAAAAATACCAATGCCCGTCGATGCTCTGCTCGTCGAGCGGATGGTGACAGAACACAAGGATCGGGTGAGCGGAGTCGGTCACGGCCGCCCGCAACCACTCCTGTTGTTCGGGTCCGATCTCACCACCCGTCCGGTCAAGCGAGGGGTCCTGGCTGTCGAGCAGGATGATCCGCACGCCGTCGAGGTCCACCGACTCGTACGGTCCGTGCTTCTCGAGCGTGTCGTCCAACTCCGTCTTCGTGAGGTTGACGACGTCATGATTCCCGTGGATGTGAAGGACCGGCACGCCCGCGCCCAACAGTTGCCGCCGCACCCACACCGAGCGCTGTCTGTCCTGGCCCGCGGCGACGTCATTGATGCGATCGCCGAGGTCGATGATGGCGCGCGGATGAAACCGCCGCATCGCTTCGCCGAATGTTTCGAGCAGGCCGGGGCAGTGGCTGCCGAGCATTTCCTGCGTGTCGGGCCCGCAGTGGATGTCCCCAACGATGCCAAGCTTAAGCACACACGCCCCCCCTTGGACGTAAGCCACCCCTCGTGTCTTTGACCGGTTCAGCGATTTGTCGAGCGGCGCAGGGCTTCCTTCCTGCCGCGCCGCGGGCCATGTTAAGACTGCGTGAACACGGGAAGGCGGGGCTGGCTATGGGGTGCCGGCCGGGCGCACCATTGTCTGCGCCGGCAAGCTCGAGTCGATGATGGAACTCGCGTGCACGGATCGGGCCTGCGAAGGCCTTCGGCGCGCCGCTCGGCCGCTACGACCCCCCGAGTTCTTGGAGCCGGAGCATGATCTCTTCGACGATCCACATCGGTGTACTCGCGCCTGAGACGACGCCCAGCGTCTCGACGCCGTCGAACCAGGCGGGCGAGATCTCGGCGGCCGTTTCGATGTGGTAGGTGGGCAGCCCCCGCGCGTGCCCCATCTCGGCCAGCCGCGTCGTATTCGATGACCCGTGCCCGCCGATCACCAAGAGCGCGTCGATCTGCGGGATCATCACGTCCGTCTCCTCCTGCCGCACCGTGATCGCGGGGCATAGCGTGTTGAGCACTTTGAGTTCCCGCACGCGCAGTGCGAGGTCGCCCACGATCTGCCGGAAATTCTCTTCCGATTGGGTCGTTTGGGAGACGACGCCGAGCTTCCCGGACACCTTGACGGCGGCCGCCTCCTCGCGCGTGTGCACCACGGTGACCTGGTCGCCGAGCATCTCCTTCAATGTCACCATCTCTGGGTGGCCGTGGTCGCCGACCACGATCACCGGATACCCTTCTGCGGCGAGCTTTTCCGTCAGCGTGTGCGCGCGGGTGACGACCGGGCAGGTCGCATCGACCAACGCCATGCCGCGCTGCCTGGCCTCATCGAGCACGGCGCGCTCGACACCGTAGGCCGAGATGACGAAGGCGGCCCCGTGCAGGTCGTCATTTTCGTCGGCGACACGGACGCCCTTCTCCTGCAGCCGCTGCACCACTTGAGGATTGTGGATGAGCGGGCCCCAGGTATGCACCGGCCCCCCGGCCGATGCGGCGGCGTTCTGGGCGATCTCCACGGCGCGGCGAACTCCCCCGCAGAAGCCCATGTGTTTCGCGACGACGATCTTCACGCATCCCCTCCAACAGACCCGTTCGTTTTCCATCAGTCAGTTTGACACATTCGAGCCATCTTGTACATAATAGGTCGGCGAATTCATGAGGACGCGGCGCGTTCCCGGCATGCCGGGCATCCGAAGCGTGGGCACGCGCAGCGGCCGGCGGTGACGAAATGTTTCTCTCCATCTTTTACGCCAACTACGGGCACGGTCACAGGCGAGTTGCCGAGGCCATTGCCGCGGAGTGGACGGCTCGGATCGGCGGGCGCGTGGAGATCGTGGACTACTTCGCGCGGTTTACGAACCCGCTGTTCGACGCCGTGAACAGGTTCTCGTACTATCAGGTCGTCCGGTTTGCGCCCAAGATTCAAGCCTGGTTCTACAACATGATGGGCGAGATTCGCCCGGACTCGCGCTTCCGGCGCTCGGTCAACCGCCAGGGCATGGAGCGTTTCCATCGGTACCTCGAACGCGAGCGCCCGGACGTGGTCTGCTGTGTGCACTGGACCTTTGCCGGCACCATGTCCGACCTGAAGATCGCCGGGCGCACCGCGGTGCCGTGCCTGACCGTGATCACCGATTACGTCAGCCACGGCGAGTGGCTCCATCCGGGCGTGGACCGGTACTGCATCCCCCACCTGCTAATGCGGGATGGGCTGCTTGCCCGCGGGATCCCCGCGGAGCGCATCGTGGTGTCCGGGCTCCCGATCGAGCGGAAGTTTCAGCGGTCGCTCGACCGGGACGTCCTCGCAGCCCGGCTAGGGCTGACGCCCGGCGTGCCGGTGGTGCTCGTCATGGCCGGGGCGTACGCCACGCCCGGCCGCATGGGGGATGTCGTGGAGGTCCTGGCGCGCTTCCCGCCGCCGCCCCAGGCCCAGGTCGGCTGGCCCAACGCGCCCGCGCCTCGGGATCGGATCCCGTCCCTTTCG
>JACXTT010006410.1_pt1 | contig 16775 bp, 10 predicted proteins | sample 9270951 | NCBI WGS metagenome assembly JACXTT01 (sample SAMN15532306, study PRJNA645909) | rock metagenome | isolation source: weathered quartz diorite | place: Puerto Rico | collected 2017-06-21 | reverse complement strand
ACAATCAGCATTTTCCCCTGAAAAACGAAATCGGCCACGGATATCGATCGCTCCGGTGAAGTTGGCGACTGAAAGCAACCGTCCCCGGTTCACAAACGTGGCGAGGCCGCCACCTTCCGTAACGGAGGAGTTCGCAAACGCCGCCGAGAGCTGCCAAAGAGAAGTGTCGATCAAGTTTCCATTGAAATCATCGGTCAGGAGGACTTGCCCCGTACTGGATAGCGCGAGTAGGGCGGTAAGCGCGAGGCTAGGAAATATCCTGTTTTTCATAGGCTTGAGGATTGATTTAATGTTGGCTCAGGCCGTTCTGATTGACAATGGCGCGAACCAGCCGGGGCCTGATAAATTAGCTAACAGTCCGAACGCTCTCCCACGATCCCAAACCCTGAGGCCGGGCAGCTGGTGGCAAGCGTGGTTCATGGATAATAACGGGCCGTGCCACACCGTTGTCAAATTTTTTGGCCATCGACCCCCCCTCTCCTTGGAGCTGCTTGATGAACGTGTCATTCGTCCGATTTGTGATATTCAATCCCTGAATTTCTCTAGCTTGGAGATCAGTTTGAGAATGCGGCGTTCGGTGTGAGTTAAGGAGGTCCAAGCCGGGGCTTTCCGCGACGCAGCGCGCGGAGCGCGCCTCTCTCCATGTCAAACGGCCTCTGGTGGCCTAGCCTGTGTGCTTGTGGGGCGCTTGGCGCAGTGGTTAGCGCGTCTCGTTTACACCGACTAGGTCGGGGGTCCGAGTCCCTCAGCGCCCACCATTTTTGAAGGCAGAAGGTAGAATGCTTCCTGCCGGTGCGCCGCCGCGGTGCAAGGTCGGGTTCTGTCCTGGGACTTTGGCGGTCCAGAGCGGCGACGCTTTAAACCGGATGGCCATCATGGTTGTCATCCCGGAGCTTCAGAAGCCAAACCCGCATGCCTCACACGTCAAGGCGCTTGCGTGATGTGATTCACAACAGCTTAGCCACCTCTGCCAACAGTTGGTCAGGCAAGAACGGCTTTTGCAGAACTGCAACCGCTCCCAGGCGCTGAGCGGCGGACAGCATGGGCATGGCGGTGGATTTCCCACACATGGCTATGATGCGCACCGTTGGAGCTTCTTTACGAAGTTGAACGATGGTCTCCAAGCCTTGTTGAATCGGCATGTACATGTCAGTGATGACTAAATCAGCGGGCTGAGTGCGAAACTGTTGCACCCCCTCCCTGCCGTCCGCGGCCAGGACGACTTCATGGCCGGCCGATTGGAGCGTCTGCGCAAGCAACGATCTCATGTCGGCGTCATCATCTATGACAAGAATCCGCGGCATAGCTCTCCAGGTCCCGAGCATGGGCTCGGTCATGAAAAAGTTCAAACCGTTTTCTTAAGGCAAACTGGGCGCATCCAATTCCTTCGTTTATTGGCCCGGCCTTCGTGCGGAAGGAGCTGATTCACTTGCCCAGCCATAAGCGAATGCTGCGAGATTACGCTTTTCGAGTCGATGCGACTCGCTAAGCTCCGCCCGATGAGCGAGGTCACGCAAATTCTCGACCGCGTGCAGCAGGGCGATCCCAAGGCGGCGGAGGAATTGCTCCCACTGGTTTATGACGAACTCCGGAAACTGGCGGCGGCAAAAATGGCGCAGGAGGCGCCGGGACAGACGCTGCAAGCCACCGCGCTGGTTCACGAAGCGTGGCTGAGGCTGGTGGGAGGAAACGAGCAGCACTGGAACAGCCGTGGCCATTTCTTTGGCGCCGCCGCCGAAGCCATGCGGCGGATTCTGGTCGAACGCGCGCGCAAGAAGGCACGCGTGCGCCACGGCGGCGGATTGGATAAGGTGGACTGGGACCACGTGACCATCGCGACGGAGGATGGGGACGATACCGTTTTGGCTATTCATGAAGCGCTTGAAAAACTGGCGGCGGAGTCGCCGCAGAAGGCCGAGATTGTAAAGCTGCGCTACTTCACCGGGATGGAACACGAGGAGATCGCTCAAGCCCTCGGAATTTCCGAACCGACCGTGCGGCGGCATTGGGCTTACGCCCGCGCGTGGCTTTATGCGGAGCTAAAAAAGAAATTTGAGAATGACTGAGCGTTTCGCTTCGAAAATGACGCACTGATTTGAGAATATGTAAAACCGGCGCGACCTGAGATGATCGAAGACCAACAGAGTCTCGAAGAAGCGCTCTTCGAAATGGCAGAACAAAAATCCTCGCCGTCGGACCGGGCGGCTTTCCTGGATGGGGTCTGCCGCGACAACCCCGCTTTGCGCGCACGGCTTGACGTCTTACTTGAAGGCCATTTTCGGGCCGCGAAGTTTTTGACGCAAAAGGCCAACCCTCCCACGTCATCGGAGATGGCTGCGGAGCTTGCTTTGAAGAGCGCCGACTTTCGAGCAAACGAAGAGCCGGCCCAAACGATCGGCCGTTACAAGCTGCTGGAGAAAATCGGCGAAGGCGGCTTCGGCGAAGTCTGGATGACCGAACAGCGTGAGCCGGTCAAACGACGCGTCGCGCTCAAAATCATCAAGCTGGGCATGGACACGCGGCAAATCGTCGCCCGGTTCGAGGCCGAACGTCAGGCGCTGGCGCTCATGGACCATCCGAACATTGCCAAGGTCCTCGACGCTGGTGCTACTGACACCGGCCGGCCGTACTTCGTCATGGAACTGGTGCGCGGCAGCAAGATCACCGAATACTGCGACAAGAACGCCCTGCCGATGCGCGAACGGCTGAAGTTGTTCATCCTCGTTTGCCAGGCCATTCAACATGCGCACCAGAAGGGTATCATCCATCGTGATATCAAACCCTCGAACGTTTTGGTCACATTACACGACGGCGTGCCGGTGCCGAAGGTGATTGACTTCGGCATCGCCAAAGCGACTCAAGGCGAACTGACCGATAAGACCCTGTTCACCCAGTTCCAGCAGTTCATCGGCACCCCAGCCTACATCAGCCCCGAGCAGGCCGAGACCAGCGGACTCGATATCGATACCCGGAGCGACATCTATTCGCTGGGGGTTTTGCTCTACGAACTGTTGGTGGGCCAGACGCCTTTTGACGCGAAGGAGATGATGAAGGGCGGGCTGGACGCGCTGCGGCAGCTCATCCGCGAAAAGGAACCGGTCAAACCCTCGACCAGGTTCAAGACCCTGCCTGCGGTGGAGCTCACGACGACGGCGCAACGCCGGCAGACCGACGCGGTGAAACTTACCCACCTGATCCGCGGCGATCTGGACTGGATCGTCATGAAGTGCCTGGAGAAGGATCGCGCGCGCCGTTACGAAACGGCTAACGGGCTGGCGTTGGATCTCCAGCGCTACCTCGCCAATGAACCGGTCGCGGCGCGGCCACCCAGCGCCCTATATCGCGTTCAGAAAACCGTTCGCCGGAACAGGTTGGCCTTTGCCGCAGGCGCTCTCATATTGCTCGTGCTGCTCTCTGGCGTAGGGGTCGTAATTTTTGTGCAACACCGCGCGAATCAGGAATATCGCGAGCGTCTGTACGTTTCCGAACTCAACCTTGCTGGCACCGCCTGGCAGGCCGGTCAAACCGCACAGATGGTCGCCCTGCTCGATCGATGTCCGCCCGCTCTACGGCATTGGGAATGGGATTTTCTCCAGAGACAGGCCAATCGATGGAACGAAACAGTAATCCTTACCGCCACCAATCTTGTCGGTGCCATGCTTTCGGCTGATGGGCGTCTGGCCGCAATAGCCGCAGGTGACGTTATTCAAATCCGCGATTTTCCCAGTGGGCAATGGCTTCTCGACATCCCATTCAGTGTCCAGTGGTACTCCTATTTCGTAGTCTCGACTCGTGATGATTACCTGGCCACGCTCGACAGACGAGACGGGGCCATCAGCGTTTGGAGTATGCGCGCGGGGGAGCGTGTGGCCACGATGAAACACGGCGGCTTTGTCGATGCGCTTGGCTGGTCTGCCGACAGTCAGGAGTTGGCTTCCGGCGGCAACGACAGCACCATTCATTTGTGGAATCCAGAAACCGGTCGCCACCTCCGGAGCTTCTCCACAACCGCGCCGGTCCACGCCCTCGCCTTTTCGCCGGATAACAAAACCCTCGCCGTGGGAACTGCCGCGAGCAGCGTCCAGTTGCTCGACATTTCCTCAGGCGCCGTAAAGCGCTCGTTTCAGACGCACGAAGGAGTTGTCAATCTGTTGAAGTTCAGTCCCGACGGTCGCAACCTGGCCGTCGGAAGCTCCTCACCTGAAGGTGGCGCACGCGATTTCCGGCTCTGGAGTCTTGAGGAGGAAGGTTCCCTTGAACTCGGCAACACCGCCAATGCTGTATCATTCAGCACCGACGGCCGGCAGCTTCTCGTGCGCGATGACACCGGCACGCTTCACCTCTGGAACCTGAATCGGCGCTCCGAGCTCGACCGCTTTTCCGCCCGCGCTCAATGGGCCGAATTGCTCCCGGATGGCCGTGTTTTTTCCGGCGCAAGGGACGGTAAGCTCAGTATCTGGCAAACCGGACCTTCCAGCCTGCAGCAGCTTAAAGGTTATCCCAACGTCTTGCGCACCCTGGCCTTTACTCCCGAAAGTCAATGGCTCCTTGCCGCCGGCATGGATCGCCAGGTCTTTGTCTGGAATGCTCGCGACAACCAGTTGGCGGGCATTTACACTAATCACCTCGCGAGTGCGTTCGCCGTGGCTTCCGGCCCTGACGGCCGCGTTGCCACCACCAGCTTCGACCGTATGGTCCAGGTCTGGGACCCTGCCTCCCGGCGTATGCTTTGGCAAACTTCTCTCGCGCCAGCCAGGGATGCCTATTGGCTTGTCTATTCTCCGGACGCCCGGAAACTTTACATCGCCAGCCACCGGGGCACAGTGACTGTCCTTGACGCGACGACAGGGAAGCGGTTGAACGCGATCAATGATCTGGGGGGAGACAATATCCTAGACGGACTGGCCATTTCGCGCGACGGTCGCCTGCTCGCGATCTGCCAAAAGGTAAAGTTGAGTGTCTGGTCAACCGATGGCTTGCGCAAACTCTGGGAGTCTCCCGCCAACCCGGAACGCTGCGCCGCCTTCAGCCCGGACGGCAAATGGCTCGCCACCGGCGACCAGGACGGCACCGTGAGCCTGTGGAATGTCCCTGCTTCTGGGCGCGTCCGCCGAATCTTGAGCGGTCATACCGCATCCGTCTCGGGCGTGAGCTTCCATCCCGACGGCAGCCGCCTGGTTTCCTGTAGCTTTGATGGACAGGTTAAGGTGTGGGAATTGAAGTCCGGCGCCGAACTGTTAACTCTTCCCCTGCCTGGCGGTGTCAAGGCCTGGCATGCCCTATTCAGCCCAGATGGAAAAACTATCGCTGCGGCCGGTGCTGACGGCATCGTGACGCTCTGGAAAACGGAGTAACGGCGTGGAAACCAAAGCGCCAGAGGGGCTGGCGCAATCCAGAACCTGGCGGAATTCTCAACCCCTCTGCTGGTCGCGAGCGCATCTGAGCCTGCTGTAGTCCTCTACGCTTTTCCGCCTCCTACGAGAGAATTCACTTTACCTGATCGTTTTGGACACGAAACGGCGCACTGAGGGACAGAGGCGCTCGAACGCCAACAAAACAAAGAAACCTTCTGATCAATCTGATACGGCGCAGCCGCCACACTCTGCATTTATGAAAAGTACGACACCCGCTGCTTTACTCCTGATCCGCGCAACGCTCTTGTTGCCGCTCGGCCTTGCAACCTCGACTATTCAACTTTCAGCGCTGGGCCAGAGCTCCGCTTTTACCTATCAAGGCCGGCTCAATGACGGCGCAAATCCCGCCGACGGCAATTACGATTTGCAATTCACCATTTACGACGCTCTCACCGGCGGCGGTGTGCAGGGCGGGCTGCTGACCAACGCACCGACCAGCGTAAGCAACGGGCTGTTCACGGTGACGCTCGATTTCGGCGCAAGCCCCTTTACGGGGGCGGACCGCTGGCTGGAGATTGGCGTGCGCACCAATGGCAGCGCAGGCGCATTCCAAACGTTGACTCCGCGCCAGCAACTGGCCGCCACGCCGTACGCCACGCGCGCGGCCAAGGCCACGAGTTTCACCGGATCGGTTTCCGACGGCCAGCTCTCGGCCAATATCGCGCGGCTCAATGCGAACCTGACCTTCAACGGCGTGGTTGATTTCAGCAACACTTCAAACAATTTCTACGGCAGCTTCAGCGGCGACGGCGGGGGATTGACCAATCTCAACGCGGCCACTCTGACCGGAACCGTGGGTGACGCCCAGCTCTCCACCAACGTGGCACTGCGCGCGGGCGGCAATATCTTCTCCGGCAACCAGCAAGTGTCAGATGCCTTGATTGCCGGGCCCGGAGCCCTCGACCAGCAGCAGAGCACATTCGACCACGCCGGTGGCGGTCCGGACAACTGGCAGTCCTTCACCGCGGGGCAATCGGGGGCGCTCGCCAGGATTGACCTGGAAGTCGGTACGCCCCTCCTCTCAGGGAGCAGCTCGCCGGGCACAATCCGCATCTACGCGGGCGAGGGCACGAACGGAGCCTTGCTGGCTACCCAATCCGTCATTTTTTCGAATGTGTTCAGCACCTTTCAATCGTTTCCGCTCAGCGTGCCGCCCCCGGTGCAGTCGGGCAGCAAATACACCATCCGGTTCAGTGTTCCGGTGTCGCAGGTCACTTGGGTTTACCAGCATGACAGCAACCCTTATCCTAGTGGAAGGTCGGACATTAACCCGCTTTTTGATTATTTGTTTAAGACGTACGTCGCTCCCACGGCGACTGGCACCATACTGACTGTCAGCGCTCCGGGTTTTTCCGGCAACGTTGGCGTCGGCACCAATCTTCCCCAGGCCAGACTGCACGTGGTCGGCAATGTGCTGGCCAGCGGCACGTTTATGGGCGATGGCAGCGGACTGACCGGATTGAACGCTTCCGCCATCACCAGCGGCGCGTTCAGCGGCAACGGTAGCGGGTTGACTTCTCTCAACGCCTCGCAGTTGACCACCGGAACTGTGTCGGACGCGCGGCTTGCCGGAACATACTCCAGCGCGCTCACGTTGAATAATGCCGCCAACAACATTTCAGGCAACGGCGGCGGGCTGACTTCTCTCGATGCATCGCAGTTAACCACTGGCACTGTGTCGGACGCGCGGCTTGCCGGAACTTACGGCAACGCACTGACCCTGAACAATGCCGCCAATTCGATTGCCGGAAATGGCGCGGGGCTCACCTCGCTCAATGCATCAGAATTGAGCAGCGGCACGGTGGCCGATGTGCGGCTCTCGTCCAATGTCGCCCTCCTGAATGGTAACCAGACCTTCACCGGACAGAACACGTTCAGCAATTCGGTAGTCGGCGGCGGCGTTAGCCTGGACGCCAGCAGTGCCTCCGGCGCATTCAAACTCAAGAACGCCAGCGGCACTCGCGGTTGGTTCGGCCTGGCGCACGATTCAGGACAATTCAGCGCCGACGCTCTCGACGGCGACGCGGTGTTGCGTTCGGCAGGGAAGCTCTTGCTCCAGACAGCGGCAGGGGCTTCGGCGATTGCCGTTAACACTAACAACTTCGTCGGCATCGGCAAAATCAATCCGGCGACGACCCTCGACGTAAACGGCACCGTCACAGCCACTGCCGTGGGCGTCGGAACCAATTCACCGGCCACAGCGCTGCATGTCGCCTCTGCTGGTGACGCGGAGATAAGCGTGCAAAGCACCGACCCCGTAGGGCGTCGTTGGACTCTCCAAAGTAGCGGCGGTGGCACCCTCGGTTTGTTTGGCACTTTTCAAGTCATCGACCGCACCGCCGGCGCTTCGCGGCTGTTGATTGACACCAACGGCAACGTGGGCATCGGCACCAGCGGTCCGACCAACAAGCTGCACGTTAACGGAGGCGTCTCGGCCACAGCCTTCGTGACCACCAGCGACCGCAACGCGAAAGAGAATTTTGCGCCGGTGGATCCGCGCGAGGTCCTCGACAAAGTTGCCGGGTTGCCGATCTCGACCTGGAACTTCAAAACCATGAACGATGGCCGGCACATGGGACCTGTGGCGCAGGACTTTTACGCTGCCTTCGGCCTGGGCGGCGGCGATACCACGATCACAACTATTGACCCCGACGGCGTGACGCTGGCGGCGATCCAGGGGCTGAATGAGAAGGTCGACGTGCGAAGTGAGAAGTCAGAAGTCAGAATCCAAAATCTCGAATCCGAGAACGCGGAATTGAAGGATCGGCTGGAAAAGCTCGAACGTTCACTAAACGAGAAGAACGGAGGTGCGCGATGAGAACGCGAAGATGGAGAATGGAAAATGGAGGATGGCTTACGCTGTTGCTGCCGCTCCTTTCAGCTTTCAGCTTTCAACTTTCAGCTTTTTCCCAAACCTACTCGATTGATTGGTTCTCCATTGCCGGTGGCGGCGGGACGAGCACGGGCAGTGTTTATTCTATCAGCGGCACCATCGGCCAGCTCGATGCCGGCGGGACGATGACCGGCGGCGGTTATTCTCTTGCCGGCGGGTTTTGGGGTCTGATTTCCGTGCTGCAAACAGCCGGGCTGCCCAACCTGGCAATCAGCCATGCGGGCAGCAGCGTCATCGTCTCCTGGCCGGACACCGGCAATTACACCTTGCAGCAAAACGCCAACCCGGCGACGCCGGCGGGCTGGACCTCGATCGCCTTTTTCATCAGCACCAGCAACGGCATCAACAGCGTCACGATTACCCAGCCCACAGGAAAACTATTTTTCCGGCTGTCGAAATAGTGTTTATGACAGCCAGTCGTCTGGAAGTGCGTTAACCCTTACCATCCTCTGCTGCGACTGCCTTGGTTGTTGGCCGGAAAGGGCAACCTGGTCTCCTATCCGTATTAATCCGTGGTCGATGTGAAGCGTTGGGAGGCAGACCCCACATTCCTTGCTTATTTTGGCCGCCCTCGAGATGGTTTGAGCCACATGCATCACCTGGGCAAGGACAACGATGTGTGCCGTTCACCATTTGCGCGGGCGTTCTTGGAACTCCTGGCGCCTTGATCGTATCCCGGTCTAGGCCAGACTCGCAAGACGACCAAAGCCGCAAGTGTGCCTCTCGGGCCAGAACCATTTCTCCTGACGAGACTTCGCGACCGTGGCGTACTTGGGCGTAAAGCGTGCCACTACTGCCGCTGGTGGATGAGGAACTGCGCAAGCTGGCGGCACCGCCATTTGAAGACTTTCGTACTTTTCCGGTCTTGCTAATGTTGGATACATTTCCGTGAGCGATTATCAGCCTCATTTCGCAGCGAGTGGAAAAAGGCGATCAGAAGGCGGCCGAGGAGCTGTTGCCGCTGGCTTAGTGGCCTCGCCTGCTCGCGGTCCAGTCTGAAGTTTGAACGAACCATGCCGACGATGCTCGAACCTGTCCGTCCAATCGAACTGAATGAGATACGCGAAGCCCGTGAGCGTATCGCAGGAACCATCGTGCGCACCCCGCTGGTCCGCCTGGAATTGGGGCCGGGCTTTCCGGACATCCGGCTCAAGCTCGAAAACCTGCAGCCAATCAACGCCTACAAACTGCGCGGGGCGGCCAATGCCGTCGCGCTGCTGCCTGAATCCGAGCGGCGGCGCGGCGTGTGGACCATCAGCGCGGGAAACGCCGGTCAAGGCGTCGCCTACGCGGCACGCAAGGCTGGCGTGCCCTGCACCGTGGTGGCGATCGAGACGGCACCGGCCGCCAAACTCGAACGAATGAAAGCGCTCGGGGCAAAGCTCATTCTCGTGTCGTACACCGTCGCGTGGCAGACGCTCGAACAGCGGTCATTCCCGGGAGCGGAAGGCACTTTCGTCCATCCGTTTGATGACGACCATTTCATCGCGGGTCATGCCACTATGGGTCTGGAAATACTCGAAGACGCGCCTGACACGGCTGCGGTCATTGCGGCGATCGGCGGCGGCGGACTCATCTCGGGCGTCGGCAGCGCCATCAAAGCTCTCAAACCGTCGGTCCGAATTTGGGGCGCGGAACCGGAGACGGCCGCTCCCATGGCGCGGTCTCTGGCGGCGGGCTCTCCCCAGGAGTTCAAGGATTGGAAACCGTCGTTCGTGGACGGCGCCGGTGGTCAAAGCGTCTTCCCACGGATGTGGCAACGAATGAAACCACTGCTGGCCGGCAGTATCGTCGTCACCCTGGAACAAACCCGGAACGCCATGCGACTGATGGCGGAGAAGGCGCGCATCATCTCGGAAGGTGCAGGCGCCTTGCCATTGGCCGCCGCCTTAACCGGCCAAGCGGGCGCAGGACCGATTGTGGGCATCGTTTCCGGTGGAAACATAGATCTCAAGAAGTTCTCGGAGCTGATCGACTCAGGAACTGCCTGACCCGGAGTGGACTTATATGGACACACTTATCCCTCAATTTTTTTCACGGGTTAGGACACCTTCAATCTCCGACCGCTGGGGAATCGACTCTTGCCGCGAGCAGCTTTCCTCCTAAAATGGAAACATTGACCCAATGCTCGTTCCGATCGGAGTTAATACCTGGGGATTCAGCGACGCGCTCCCGCTCAATGACTGGAAAGCCTTTTCAGCGACTCGGTCATGAACTGTTCCGGCAATCCTTACGAAGCCGGCCTTGACAAGAATCCGGCCAACTACGCTCCGCTGACGCCGCTTTCGTTCCTCGAGCGAGCCGCACTGATTTATCCGAATCGCGTCTCGGTCATCCACGGCCGGCGCACCTTTACCTGGAAAGAAACCTACGCGCGCTGTCGCCGCCTGGCTAGCGCGCTGTCACGGCGCGGCATTGGCCCGGGCGACACGGTCGCGGCCATGCTCGCCAACACGCCGGAAATGTACGAGGCCCACTTTGGCGTGCCGATGACCGGCGCTGTGCTCAATGCACTCAATACACGGCTGGACAGCGGCTCCATCGCCTTCATGCTTCAGCATGGTGAAGCGAAGCTCCTAATCACCGATCGCGAGTTCGCGCCGACGATCCAAAAAGCGCTGGTGACCACGACTCAGCCCCCGCCGGTAATCGACGTGGACGATCCAGAATACTCGGGCGAGGGAAAGCGGTTGGGCGAGCAAGACTATGAGGGCTTTATTGCTGAGGGCGAGGGCGACTTCACCTGGCGTCGGCCACACGATGAGTGGGAGGCGATCGCGCTCAATTATACCTCAGGCACCACAGGCAATCCGAAAGGCGTTGTCTATCACCATCGCGGCGCCTATCTCACCGCGCTGGGCAACATCCTTGCCTGGAGTATGCCCCATTTCTCGGTTTACTTGTGGACGCTGCCGATGTTCCACTGCAACGGCTGGTGCTTCCCCTGGACGATGGCGGCAAATGCCGGTACCAACGTTTGCCTGCGCAAGGTCGATGCGGCGAGGATCTTTGCCTTGATCAAAGCGCACCAGGTGACGCATTACTGCGGCGCGCCCATCGTGCACGCGACACTTGTCAATGCGCCGGAAGAACTGAAAAAAGGCCTTGGGCACCAGGTCCATTGCCTGGTCGGTGGCGCCCCGCCGCCCGCCTCAATGATCGAAGGTATGCAACGCATGGGCTTTTGCTTAACGCACGTGTACGGGTTAACCGAGACTTACGGGCCCGCGGCAGTTTGCGCCAAACATCTGGAATGGGGAGGCCTGGAGCTCGGCGAGCAGGTGCGCCTCAACGGAAGGCAAGGTGTCCGTTACCCGGTGCAAGAGGGCCTCGAGGTGATGGACCCAATTACCATGCGGCCGGTGCCGTGGGATGGCCAGACGATGGGTGAGATCATGTTTCGCGGCAGCATCACGATGAAAGGTTATCTCAAGAACCCCAAGGCCACGCGCGAAGCTTTTGCCGGCGGCTGGTTCCATTCCGGCGATATCGCCGTGGTGCATCCGGACGGCTACGTCAAAATCAAGGACCGTTCCAAGGATGTGATCATCTCCGGCGGTGAAAATATTTCTTCGATCGAAGTCGAGGAGGTTCTCTACCGGCATCCGGCGGTGATGCTGGCCGCCATAGTGGCCAAGCCCGATCCCAAATGGGGCGAGACACCTTGCGCCTTCATTGAGCTCAAGCCAGGGGCGAGCGTGGCTGAAATGGAAATCATCCAGTTCTGTCGCCAGCACCTGGCGCACTTCAAGGCGCCAAGGGCGGTAGTGTTCGGCGAGCTGCCGAAGACCGCCACGGGCAAAATTCAAAAGTTCGCGCTACGCGAAAAGGCCAAATCTGCTTCGGCCATAGAGTAATGCAACCGCCGCAACCGCAGCCAATCCTCCTCCGCGACGAGACCGCAGGCGTGGTCACGCTGACCATGAACCGCCCGCACCAGATGAATCTGCTCACCCATGAGATGCTCGACGCATTGCAAGCAGCCTGCGACGCGATCGCCAAGGACAGCCGGCTGCGGGTCGTTGTGCTGGCGGGCGCCGGCAAAGCCTTCTGCGCCGGCCACGACCTCAAGGAGATCCGCGCGTTGGCGGAGCAGCCGAAGATCGAAAATCTTTTTCACAAGTGCAGCCGGATGATGGTGACGATCACCCGGATGCCTCAGCCGGTTATCGCGCGAGTGCAGGGCGCCGCAGCGGCGGCGGGTTGTCAACTGGTCGCGCAGTGCGATCTGGCGGTGGCATCGGATGTGGCGAAGTTCACCACTCCGGGCGTTAATTGGGGCTTCTTCTGCTCGACGCCTGGCGTCGCCGTCAGCCGCGTGCTGGCGCGCAAGCGAGCCATGGAGATGCTACTGACCGGTGAGGCGATCGACGCGAAAAAGGCGCTGGCGTGGGGACTCGTCAACCGGGTCGTTCCCGCTCCTCAACTCGACGCGGCGGTCGCGGACCTGGCAAAACAGATCGCCGCCAAGCCGCGTCAGACGGTGGCCGCAGGGAAGCGGGCTTTCTACGAGCAATTGGAGGCGAGCCTCGAGGGCGCCTACCAACTCGCGTCGCAAGTAAATGCGTGCAGCTTCGCGAGCGATGAGGGAAGGGAAGGGATGAACGCCTTTCTCGAAAAGCGTCACCCGAACTGGAACCAGTAGCAATGAAGCGCCACCGCGACTGACGTTCCGACATGCCCCCACCTTTGTCGCATTTCAACGCTTTAACGCTTCACTGCTTCGACGCCCCTCTTTCCATTAGCTCCCGCCCGTCTTTAATCCATAGTAATTCTGGTTTTCCTAGTCGCTTGGCGCAGTGGTAGCGCGTCTCGTTTACACCAGGATTGGGCTTGGTGGATTCACTATACCCTCGTTTGGACTCACGTGGACAAACCCCTGTAAAATCAGGGTCTTCCTGCATTCGCCGGTGGACCCATGTGGACTGAATTACCTCTCGGTTTATTTCACGGGTTAGGAGGAAGCGAAAGCCGGAGAACCCGGACTTCTTCACTACTGAACGAGCCGGACGCGGTAGTAGCCGGCTGCGGCGTTGGTGGCAGCGCCGATGTCGAGTCGGTTCGTGGCAACGACTCCCGCGCCGCTGAGGACAATCTGAGGTGGCAGGTCAACGAAAGTGTTGGTGAGACTGCCCGCGGCGGTTTGCAGCATATTGGTCCGGCCCGCGCCACACGTCCAGGTCACGCGCAGGCTGTTGCCCTCGCGCGCAATTGCTGTGATGTGGAAGGAGGACGCGCTGTCGGTGGGATCGGTGCCGGCCAGAAATTCGGCGAGGTTGCTTTGGCCATCGCCATCGGGATCGGCGGTTGGGGCGGCGTTGGGGCAGGTCACGCAACCGAAGTAATGGAACTGCCAGAGGTCCGGCAGGCCATCGTGATTAGCGTCAGGATCGAACGCAATGGGGACACAGGCGGAGAATTCGGATGTATTGTTGTTGGTGTCGGTGGCGGTCGCGGTCAGGAACTGGTTGGTCAGCACCGGCGTCGCCAGTGTGACTGTGAAGCTGGCATTGCAACTGGCGTCGGTGGTGACGTTGGTCGAGCCGAGAAACGTTTTGCCCTGGCCAAAGCCGGAAAGGTCGCACGCGACGTTCGCGTAAAAGTCGAGGGCGAAAGTTGTGTTGCTCGCGCTGTTGAGCGTGCCGCTGATGGTGGTGCTGCCGACCCGGTTGGTCACGGCCGTCAAGACCGGGAAGTTCTGCAAATTATTCGGGCCGGTGTCGGCGTCGCAGGCGTCGTTGGCGGTGACGCCATTGGTGAGCAAATCGATTCCGAGCGCGCTGTTGGAGAAGATCGAGTTGGCGCGGATGGCGTTGTTGGTGCCGGAGCCGACGCCGACACCGGCCAGCCCGTTAAATGCGATGAGGTTGCCTGCGCCGGCGTTAGTGCCGCCGATGATGTTCATCGAAGCATTGACGAGGAAAAGCACGCCGTTGCTGCCGTTGCCCAAAGCGGACAGGCCGGTGATGTCGGTGCCGATGAAGTTGCCTTCAATGCGGTTGGCGGTCGAGGTGGTGTTCGTTAGTAGCAGGCCGTTCTGAGAATTGCCGGAGATTAGATTGCGCGCCGCGGTCACGGTGCCGCCAACCAGATTGCCGGTCCCGATGATGACAACGCCGTGGTTCACATTCGGCAGCGCGCTGGTTCCGGTGATGTCGGTGCCGATGAGGTTGCCTTGAACGACCGAATTGCTTCCGCCGATCGCCAGACTGACGCCGCGCTTCGCGTTGCCGGAAATGAGATTGCCCGCGCCGGGCGCAACGCCGCCGACCGTGTTGCTGGGCGAGCTGATTTGGACGCCTGCAAACAGGTTCGGTACTGCTTTGGTGCCGGTAGGGTCTGTGCCGATAAAGTTGCCTTGGACGAAGTTGCCGATGGCGGTATTGGTGCCGGCGACGATCGCTCCGCGCATGGTGTTTCCGGAAAGGACATTGCGAGCGGCGGCGTTGGTGCCGCCGATGAGATTGCCTGAGCCGTTGAAAACCTGCACGCCGTCCACGTTGGGCAGCGAGTTGCTGCCGGTCAGATCGGTGCCGATGAAGTTGCCTTGCACCAGATTATTCGTGGCGGTGCCGGCGCTGCCGCCGATGAACACGCCGCGGAGGCCGTTTCCGGAAATGATGTTGCGGGCCGCAACGTTGGTGCCACCGATGAGGTTGCCGCCAGCGTCGCTAATGGACACGCCCTCGAACAAATTCGAGATCACGCGCGTGCCGGTTACATCGGTGCCGACGTAGTTCCCTTGAACGAAATTGCCGGTGGCGTTCGCGCCGGTGATGTAGATGCCGCTGCCCCGATTGCCCGACACGACATTGCCCGAGAATGGAGCAGCGGCGTTGCCGACAAGGTTGCTGTAGCCTGCAAAAATGCTGACGCCGCCGAACAGATTCGGCAGGTAATTGGTGCCGGTTACGTCCGTCCCGATCAAGTTGTTCATGATGAGGTTGCCGGTGCAGTTGGAGCCGGAGATGGCCACGCCGTCGGTGCCGTTACCGGAGATGAGGTTGCTCACGAACGGCGCGGGAGCGCCGATGACGTTGCCAGTCCCATCGAAAACGGCGACCCCCTCGAACCCATTCGGCACCGCGTTGGTGCCGCTCACGTCGGTGCCGATGAAGTTGCCCTCGACCAAGACGGCTGTGACGTTGGAGCCTGTGATGTCTATGCCGCGCTGCGCGTTTCCCGACACCAAATTGCGGGAGGCGGGCGCGCCGCCGCCGATGAGGTTGTTGGGCACGGTGATACCAATCCCATCCCCGCTATTGGTGACGGCGAGTTTGCCGGTCGGGTCGGTGCCGATGAAATTGCCTTCGATGAGGTTGCCGCCGTTGACGTACATCGCAATCCCGTCGGCGCTGAATCCGTTGATGACCAGCCCTCGCATGACGGAGTTGCCGGCGTTGATAGTAAGGCCGCTAACGCCGGCCCCGGCTGCGCTGCCGTTCAATTCGATCAACAACACGGCGTTGTCAGCGTTGCTCAGCGTGTTGGGGCCGGAGCCGGTTTGGGTGTAGCCGTCAATGACGACCGGGTCGGTGATGGCCGGCAGCGTCGAGACCGGCTTGATAGTGTGTACACCGGCACCGGCGATGTTGAAGTGGATTTCGTCCGGCCCGCCGCTGTTGACGGTGGCGTTGGCATTGGAAATGGCCTCGCGCAAGGAGCCTGCGCCGCTGTCGTTGGTGGTGGTGACGGTGAAGATGGCGGCCGGACATGGCAGAGCCGCTGCGACCAAGAGGGGAAACAGACCTTTAGCAGTTCTCGCCATAACTTTTTCTCCTTTTCAATTCATGGTTCGGTTTTGAAAGGCGCTAAAGCTCTTGCTCTTGCCAAATGATTCGGTTGGTTTGGGAAGCGCGCTCGTGACGGGCGAAATAAGAAGAGAGACTTGCCTGTGAAGACCCACAAGGGAGCCAATCGTTTCATAATCGGGTTGCAGCCTGGCCCGCTTCTGGTTTGGATATCGGGGTTTATTTTAGTCCTTCAAACGTCAGAAAAGCAAGGAAAATCAATGCCCGCGCAAACAAACGGAAGCGACTGAATTGTTCGCTCTTGTCAAAGCGAGGCAAGCGAGCTTAATCTTGGATGCAATTGGGGCGCTTGGCGCAGTGGTTAGCGCGTCTCGTTTACACGAACATCACAGCGATCGGACGTATGATCCCCTGATGCGGACTCATGTGGACAAACCTTCGCAAAATCAGGGCCTCTCCGCATTCACAGGTGGACCCACTTGGACTCAATTATCCCTCAGATTTTTTCACGGGTTAGGAGGAGGTTAGGAGGAAAAAAGAGCGACTCCAGTGAACGAAGGCCAGGCGCGGCGCTTCAGAGCATGCATCTCCGCCTGGCCGCAAGCAATGCCAAGCGGCCCATCACTGCTGCTGCACCGTGCGGTAATACGCCTGACCCGGGGGCGCGAACAGATCGTGGAATTCGATAAGGCCTGAAGCGCTTGCGGTTTGTGGCGC
>JACXTT010006408.1_pt1 | contig 16777 bp, 15 predicted proteins | sample 9270951 | NCBI WGS metagenome assembly JACXTT01 (sample SAMN15532306, study PRJNA645909) | rock metagenome | isolation source: weathered quartz diorite | place: Puerto Rico | collected 2017-06-21 | reverse complement strand
GCTGATGGCTCGGGCGACCCTTCGTTCGCGTGAGATCGCGGTGCGATTGGCCCTTGGCGCGGGACGAGGCCGGATGATCCGGATGCTGCTCACCGAAAGCATGATTATTTCCGCCTGCGGGGCGGTTGCGGGGCTCGCGCTCGGATACGGCTTGCTGCGCTGGGTGCAGAGTCTGATGCCGCCGTACTATTTGCCCTCTGAAGCCGAAGTGAGCATGGATGGCCGGGTTCTCCTTTTTCTGGCGGCGGCGACCGTGTTCACCTGCATCGCGGTTGGGCTTGTTCCAGCGTTTCAGGCTTCCAGCCGCAATTCCGCGGAGGCGTTGAAAGAGGGCGGGCGGTCGAATACGCTGGGCCGGGCAGGCCGCATCGCGAGAAACGCGTTTGTCGGCGCACAAGTCGCGATCGCACTGCTGCTGCTGGTGGGCGCGAGCCTGCTGACGCGAAGCTTTCAGCGGATCCTGGATGTGCCAATGGGTTACAAGACCGAGGGTCTCATCGCGGCGTACCTGCCGTTGCCGATGGAGCGCAACCCGGAGGCCGCTTCGTTGACTCGATACATTGACCGGATTCTCGAAGAAGTACGCGCCGTGCCCGGCGTTCAAGAAGCCGCGGTCACAACCGGCCTGCCGTTGCGCGGATGGGGTGATGGCATGCCCATGTACCTGCCGGACAAACCCGACACGAAGGTCGGCACCGGCTTCAAGATCGTGACGCCCGGATACTTTCGCGCGCTTGGGCTCGTTCTGAAGGCAGGACGGTATTTGGACGAGCGCGACACCACGTCCTCGCCAGCGGTGGTGGTGGTCAATGAGTCTTTCGTTCGCCGCTACTTCGACGATGGAAACGCGCTGGGAAAGCGGATTCTGGTGGAAAAGATTCTGCCAACCAGGGGTGGCCTTGGTCCGCAAATGGCCTGGGAGATTGTGGGCGTTGTGGTGGACGAAAAGGGCCGCGGTCTCGAGAGCCAGACGGACATTGGCGCTTATGCGAGCTTTGCCCAGGATCCCGTTGTTGGCCTGGGCATCGTCGCGCGGGGGCAGGGGGAGACAGGAACTTTGATCCGCGCGACCGCGGAGGCAGTGGCGCGGGTCGACAAGACGCAGGTGCTCGAGCGGCCCCGCAGCGTCGAAGAATGGAAGAACATGTCCTTGATGGGACGCCGGTTGACGATGTCGTTGATTGGAGGCTTGGCTTTGCTGGCGTTGACGCTCGCCTGCGCCGGGATTTATGGCGTTTTGTCGTTCGTCACCGCGCAACGCACACAGGAATTGGGCATACGGGCAGCGCTGGGGGCTTCTCGCGGAGCGTTGATTCAACTGGTGGTGCGTGGAGGGGCGACGCCTGTCATTTCGGGCATTGTGGTGGGGCTGGTTGCCGCCGTCGGCCTCGCACGGTTTATCCAGTCGATGTTGTTTGGGGTCGATCCGGTGGATCCGCTGACTCTGGCGGGGGTGTCGCTGGTGTTCGGCTTGGTTGGATTCCTTGCGTGTGTGGTTCCGGGGTTGAAGGCGTCGAGAGTCGATCCCATCGCGGCGCTGCGACAGGACTGAGTAGGCGTCAACCCCGGCCCAATGATTTCGGTTACGGCAGTGAGTTCGCAACCCGAATACTGCGTTCCCGCGAACTGCTGCTGACGGCGAAGATTCGATCCGGGGTGGCGAAGAGGACCGTTGCCCTTTCCTTGGCCTCCTCTGCGGGATCCTCCACTAACACCGCTGGGATGCCTTTGCGGAGGTGGATTTCTTCGACGTTCACGACCTCATCTTGTGGAATGTCGAGCAGCCATGCCGGATTTGCCGCGAACTTCTCCGCCATTGCTCGCGCCTGCCACCAGGAGAGTCCGGTGCAGCGGAAGGCTGCCTCGGCGAACCGGAGGAGCGGGAAGTCCGCCGGAACGTGCAGTTCCATCGGTTGGGCCTGGATGACCTGCACGTCATCCCGATAGCCGGCGATGACCATCGGCCCGATCCCGATCCGCAATTCCCGGCCTTGCCACTCGTCCGGAACCTGCACGTCCGTTGCCCCGGCTTTTGCCAGAGCGGCCCTCAGGTCCTGGACTTGCACGATTTGTTTCACTACGATCGGTCCGGTAACGGCGAGTTCCGGCGGGTCTAGTAACAAGTTGCGGGGCGGCAGATGCACCGGATAGCCGGCTTTTAGCGATGCCTCCTGCTCCGTCTGGACTTTCACCTCCATGCCATTCGTTGTGATCGAGGTCGACAGCGGCACGCGGGAAAGATCTACGCGCACGGCGTCGAATCCCCTGAAGAAGAGCCGGTACCAGATGTCCTGCGCCACGGCGCGGCCTTGCGGCAGAAGGATGAAGATTGCAAATGTTGCAAAGGCCGCTGCTGCTGTCGCTGCCCATTTACGGTTCGACGACCGGGGCCGTTCGTTCGTCCGCGCCTCGACGCGGGTTCTTGCCCAGGTTGGGTTGGGGGTCCATTCCGGTTTGGCTGCCGCCAGCCGAGCGGCGACCCAGTCAGAATTCTTAAAGCTCGGTTCCATAGTTCTTGAGAAACTCCTTTCGGAACGCATCTTGAGCGCGGCTGAGCAAACTCCCCACGTAGTTGGGATGGATGTCCAGGGCCGCGGCCATTTCCCGGTAGCTGAGGTCTTCGCTCCACAACAGCAGCAAGCTCGCGTTGCGGCTATCGAGCTTCGCCAGGACAGCGTGCACGCGGTTTCGTTCGCATTCCGCCGCGTACAATTGCTCGGGGGTTTGGTGGCTGCCGCCGAACCAGGGAGTGAGGATGCGCTCGAAGCGGTTGCGGCGCGTCTGGCGCCGCAATTCGTCCAGCGCTTCGCGGACAGCGGTGCGGTAAATCCAGCCTTCTGCACCGTCGCCATGCGCTTTGGGATTCCGGCTCCATTTCACGAAGACGTCGACAGCGATTTCCTCCGCGCGGGCCTGGTCATGGATGACCCTGCCAATGACGCGGGCGACGCGCTCGTAGTGAGCGCGAAACAGTTCGTCTAACTGCGACAGACTGTCATGTGAAACCTTAGCGGGAACTGACAAGCTCATTGCGTCCACACACCAAGAACGATTCGCGAGCGCTTTTTGTGGCAAGCCGATCCAAAGGAGAATCCCCCCTTCAGTCTGAAATGGTTCGCAGTGTGCTGGATATGTTGATTCTACGAACTCTGATGACGGGGCCGGCGCATGGACAGACGATCGCTCACGCCGTCGAACGAGCAGGGTGGTGGCGTGAGCATTACAATCGGGATGTCGGGATATTTTTCCGTTTGTCCATGTCAATCCAAACGCTCTCGAAATTTATCGAAGCCGCGGTGCGTTGGCGCGTTTTTCAGCGCACGGTGCAGGATATCAAAGCACACAACGCCGACACGGACCCAGACGAACTGCAGCGCATCGTGGACGAGGCTGTTCATGAGGTTCGTTCTGAGCGGCGTCACAAGAAAAGGGCTGCCCTACCCTCTCGTCACTGAGTGCTTCGGCAGGCAATCCCGCCGCCATCTACACAAAGCCGGTCGCTTCGTGAATCAAATCGAGGGACTAAGGCGCCCCAACTGAGGCGCCATCTTCCATAGCTGATCTGCAGAAAATGTGAAACCTTTGGCTCGATCACCCGTATTATAGGTACGATTGCACTAGTCGATGATCGACAGGAGCGTATGGCGAAACGCGAGTCCCCCCTTCAGTCTGAAATGGTTCCAGGCGCGCTGGATATGTTGATTCTACGAACTCTCGTGACGGGTCCGGCGCATGGGCAGACGATCGCTCACGCCATCGAGCGGGGATCGGAAGACGTTCTCCAGGTGGAGCATGGCTCGTTGTACCCGGCGCTGCACCGGCTGCAGAACCGGGGCTGGATCGCTTCGTTCTGGGGAACTTCGGAGAATAACCGGAAAGCAAAATACTACCGGCTCACGCCGGTTGGCAAGAAGCAACTCGCGGCGCAGACTTCACGATGGGAGCAGCTTGTGCGGGCGATTGGCCGCATTCTGAATCCCGCTGGCGAGGCGCCGCAATGAACTGGCGCCGATTCTTCCACAGGGACGAAGCCGACGAGGAGCAACGCGAGGAGCTGGAGTTCTACGTGGATGTCACGGCGGAAGAATACGTCGCGCGCGGAATGGATTCGGCAGCGGCGCGAAACGCGGCGCGCAGAAAACTGGGCAACGCGACCCTGGTTCGCGAGGAGATTTACCGGATGAACACTTTGACATTCCTCGAAGGCATGCAGCGCGACTTCCGGCATGCGTTGCGGATGATCCGCATGAACCTGGGCTTCAGCATGTCCGCGATCCTTTCCCTGGCGCTGGGGATCGGCGCGAACACCGCGATTTTCAGCCTCGTGAACGCGGTGCTGATCCGGCCGCTGCCGTATCATGAATCCGAGTCGCTGGTTGGCGTGTTCAACACGGCTGCGATTCAAGGCGAGGTGTTTCATGACATGGGGCTCGCGCCCGGAATGTACGCGGCGTTGCACCAGAACTCGGCGGCATTTCAGGATTTCGGCGTCTGGACTCCCGGCGCAGCGACGGTGACGGGCTTGGGTGAACCCGAGCAGATCAAGACCGTCAACATGACCCAGGGGGTGCTGCCGACCTTGAGAACTCATCCGTTTCTCGGCCGATGGTTCACTGTAGAGGAGGATTCGCAGGGAACTCCGGAAACCGTAATTCTGTCCCACTCGTATTGGATGCGGAGGTTCGGCGGCGATGCGAAGATTCTCGGGCAGCGGGTTCTCATGGACTTTGTTCAACGCCAGGTGATTGGCGTGATGCCGAGGACGTTCCGGTTCCTCGATCTTTCACCCGACGCGTTTCTGCCACAACGCTTTCCCAAAGGGCATTTGCCGCCGGAACCTTTCTGGCATTCGGGTATCGCAAGGCTGAAGCCCGGCGTCACTGTCGAGCTTGCGAATCAGGATGCGGCGCGCATCCTGCAGAACTGGAGCACGACCGAAAGCATTCGGGCGTTCTTTGATCAAGTGCGCCTCGAGCCGGAGTTGCGCCCGTTGAAACGGGATGTGGTTGGCGACATCGGTCCGGCACTCGGGGTTCTGATGGGCGCGCTGTCGCTGGTGCTGCTGCTCGTCTGCGCCAATGTCGCCAACCTGGTTTTGGTGCGTGCAGAGGGCCGCAGGCAGGAGTTCGCGATTCGCGCCGCGCTGGGCGCCGGATGGGGAAGGATTGCGCGCGAACTGCTGGTGGAAAGCGTGACGCTCGGGCTTCTTGGCGGCCTGCTTGGCATGGCGCTGGCTTACGGCGCCGTGCAGTTTCTGAAGACGCAGGATCTCGCCAGCATCCCGAGGCTCGCGGAAGTCTCGATCGATGGATCCGCCCTCGCCTTTGGCCTGGCTTGCTCGATCGGCGTGAGCCTGTCGTTTGGATGGATCGCGGTGTTCAAGTGCGGCATCCCGGGCAAGATGATGCATGCGCGCGGCGCAAGCATGAGCACCGGGCAATTGCGGGCCCAGAATACTTTGGTGGTTGCCCAGGTCGCTCTGGCTTTCGTGCTGCTTGTCGCGAGCGGATTATTGATTCGCAGCTTCGTCGCTCTGCGCCGCGTCCACCCCGGATTCACGCAGCCTGAGCAGGTCCAGACGGTTCGCATCTCCATTCCGCAAGCGCAGGCGCCGGAGCCTGAGAACGTGGCCCGCATGCAGGCTGCGATTGTCGAGAATGTTTCCCGCATTCCAGGCGTGGCGGCGGTTGCTCTCGCCGACGGACTGCCCATGGAGCGGGATTATCGCAACGGAATGCTCATCGCGGTTGAAGGCAAGTTGACTCCCGGGCAGCTTCCTCCGAACCGTGACGTGAAACATATCTCACCGGGTTTGTTTGCTGTGCAAGGGACGCGGCTGTTGGCCGGCAGGGACTTCACCTGGGAGGATCTGGACAAGAGGCGGCTCGTGGCGATCGTGTCGGAGAGTATGGCCCGCGAGAATTGGGGCGACGCGAATGCGGCCATCGGCAAGCGGCTCAAGCAGGGCGCCCTCGGGGATGCGTGGTGCGAGGTGGTGGGAGTCGTCGAGAATGTGCATGACGATGGACCCCACAAAGCGGCTCCGGCAATCGTGTACTTTCGAACGGGAATTTACGATCCAACTCAGCCGGGACGATCCGCGGCGATTCGACGCAGCCTCGGTCTCGCGATCCGAAGCGGCAGGGTTGGCGGGCAAGGTTTTCTGCAGGAGGTTGCCGCCGCGATCCATTCGGCGAATCCGGATCTGCCTCTCGCGCAGGTGCGGACCCTGGGCGATGCGTACCGGCGTTCGATGGCGCGCACGTCCTTCACGTTGATCCTGCTCGGTCTTGCGGGTGTGATGGCGTTGACGCTGGCGATTGTCGGGGTTTATGGAGTCCTTGCTTATGCGGTTTCGCAGCGCCGCCGCGATGTGAGTATCCGCATTGCTCTTGGGGCCCAAGCGGCGCAGGTCAAGTCCCTGTTTGTCCGGCAAGGCGTGGTGCTGGCGTGCACCGGAGGGATCCTTGGACTCGGCGCCGCGCTGGGGCTTTCGCGGTGGGTGTCGTCATTGTTGTTTGGCGTTACGGCTCTCGACACGCTGACTTATGTTTCGTCAGGAACCGTCGTTTTCGCGGCGGCCTTGATTGCGAGTTATATCCCTGCCGTTCGAGCAGCTTCTGTGGATCCGATGGAATCGCTGCGGGCGGATTGACGGGCTTAAAGCAGCGGCGCTAATGTGCGGGAACGAGCGGTTCCCCAGGCCGAAATCGACGAATGTTGATCTTCCTGGCGCGTTGTCGCGTCTGAGAGATGTCATTGGCCGACTGCATACCCATCAGCGTTTCCATCTTTGGTCCGAAGGCCTTCTCAAGTCGAATGGCCATGTCCCCTGTCAGATCCACCTTGCCATTTAGCAGCCCTGAGAGCGCTTGCCGGGAAACACCGAGAGCCTTTGCGGCATCGGTCACAGTCAGGCAAATGGCCTCAATGATTTCGGTGCGAATCACGTGGCCGGGATGGGGCGGGTTGTGCATAGGCATAGTCTGCTCCTAATGATAGTCTTCAAGGTTTACATCGAACAGTTCGTTGTATTCGACAGGCGCCAGTTTCGCGTGACATGAAGGATCCACGTTCTCGTTGATGTCGTTAATCCGGTCCAGCCGGCGAATATCCTCTCGTCAGACCATCTCGTAGACCCGTTCCAGCGGTTTGTGGCTGAAACATCGAATCCTCATACTTCGATTGTCAGGTGTCGCGTGTCGCGTGCCAATTCAAGGCGCCGCGAAACGTGAAGTTCTGGGGAATCCGTCGAACTGTTGTTCGGCGCCCGTAACCGTGTGGCCGGCGGATCGTAGCGCCTGGATGGCCTTTTTCAACTGCCTCCCCTGCACGAGGAAGTAATCGGTGTCGAAGGTGGCGAGGGCGAAGACTGAGACTTTCGCGGAGGCCAAAGGCGACGTGATCGAAGCGAGGACTCCGATAACGTCGAGCGGGAATGGGCCCTGCACCTGAAACAGGCGCCAGCCGGTGGACTTCTTCGGGGCTTTCCTTGGGACCTTGGCCTGTTCCATGACGAGCGAGCATTCGTCGGCGGTGCGTATGAATGCAAAGAACGAACCGTCGAACTCGAGTTCGAAGCCGTCGCCGCGGGCGTACCGGACGAGCTTCATTTTTTCCGGCAACAGGTGGATCGTCTGAGGCATGCCTGATCGGATCAGTCGCGCCGGGCTAGCAGGAGCGTGAAATCGTCGGCGGCCGGAGCATTGTTGGTGAATGTGGTCACCGCGTCGTTGACCGCGGCCATCAGGGTCCCCACCGGCGCCAGGCGATTTGACGCGACCGCCCGCCCGAGCCGGTCTTCGCCGAATTCCTCGTCCACGTCAGGCGCGAACTGCTCGGTCACGCCGTCGGAATAGAGAACGATCACGTCGCCCGGGTTGACGAAGGTGGTGTTCTGTTCGTAGGCGGAAAACGGCAGAATGCCGAGCACGATGCCGCCGGCGTCCAGCTTGTCGATCTCTCCGCTGGCGCGGACGACCAGGGGTGGGTTGTGTCCGGCGTTGCAATATTGGAACTCGCCGGTTGCGGGGTCGAGCACGCCCATAAAGAAGGTGATGAATTTCCCCGGAGGGCAGTTGCGGGTTACGGCCGAGTTCAATTTGGAGACTTTCGCCGCGAGGTCGTCGCCGTTTTCGAACAGCACCTGAACGCGCGCCTGCAGGCTGGTCATCATCAGAGATGCGGGGAGACCCTTGCCGGAAACGTCGGCCACGATGAGGCCTATTTTGCCGTCGGGGAACTCGAGAAAGTCGTAGTAGTCGCCGCCCACGGTCCGGCAAGGCGCGTTGTAGCCGCCAAGTGAGTATCCAGCGACAGAAGGCGCTTGGGCCGGCAGGCATCCCTGCTGAATCTGGGCGGCCTGCGACAGTTCTTTTGCGTAGAATTTCTCGTTCTGCTCGACTTCGGCGAGGCGCGAATGTTCGATGCGGATGGCGGCGACGTTCGCCATGACGGTGAGCAGGTTCAGATCTTCTTTGGTGAACTGCCGGATCATGTTGGGGGAGTCGAGATAGATCAGGCCGATCACGCGGTCGTTGGTTTGGAGCGGCACCGCGAGCAGCGAGCGCACCTGCTGGGCGACGATGCTCTTGCGCTCGCGGAACGCTTCTTCGAGCGAGGTGTCGCGGACGAGAATCGACGCCCGGTCGCGCAGCACCTTGTCGCGGACGGCGGAACTGATTTGAAAGCCCTGCCCGCGCATCGCCCGAACTTCGAGCGTGTCGCCTTCGGTTGTCATGAGGACGCCCCGGCCGGCGGCCACGGCTTCCATCGACAGATCCATGATGACTTCGAAGACTTCCGCCAGCGGCCGGTGGCTGGTCAATTCGCGCGCGGCGCGCACCAGCGCCCGCAACTGCGGATTGCCCTGCATCACATAAGTTTTGGAGGGATCAATCTTTTCCTGCCCCATCAGGCCTTCGAGGCTAGCCTGGACGGTGGTGGCGGCGGTAATGGGTTCAGCGGAACCTTCGACGAAGACGACTGTTTTTACCGAGGGCGCCGTGGACTGAAATTCAATAATGAGGTGGCCGGCGGAGACGCGGTCCCCCTGGCGCAGTGGGTAGGCGTCGGTGGCGAGTTTGTTGCCGTTGACGACGGTGCCGTTCTTGCTGCCGAGATCGCGGATCACCCAACCGTCTCCCGCGCGCTCAAAGGCGAGGTGATGACGCGACAGGCCGGAGTCGTCGGCGTAGCAGAGGTCGGTTCCGCTCGACCGGCCGAGGGTGTAAGAATCTTTTTCGAGCGAGACAGTCAGGCTCTTGCCGTCAGGCGTGCGAATGATGAGTGATGCGGTGGGTCCCTGCTGCTGCATCTTTGGTTCTCGAATTATCTCATAGCAATCCGAAGCACGAAACAGCTACGATACCGGATTGAAGATATTTCTCTATTACCACGGCAAGCCCCGAGACGAGCATCTGAACGCCTTTGCGGCGGAGTTCTTGAAACGCGCGGGCCGTTACATCTCTTGCGAGAGCCGGGAGATCCACCCGGACCGGTTCGATTTGTTCGGCGTGCATGCGCCGGCGTACAAGGTACTGCTGGACCCGGCGGGTAAGCTATTCAGTTCCGAGATGTTCGCTGCCCAGGTGGTGGACCGGCAGCGTCAGGCGGGACGGGACATTGTCTTCTTTGTAGGTGGAGCAGACGGTTTGCCTGCTGGGTGGAAGGCTAAGGCGGATCTGCTGCTTTCACTTTCCCCGATGACGTATCCCCATGAGCTGGCGCGAGCGGCGTTAGCTGAGCAAATCTATCGAGCGATGGCAATACTCAAGGGCCACCCGTATGCAAGCCATTGAACGCATCAAGAAAATTTATCGATAAAATTTGACAGAACGCTGAATCGGAATGGACGTTGACTTCATCAACTTAACGGTGATAAGTTAGGTTCAGATGGCCGGGATGAGCCCTGATGCCATCAGGAGGCAACTAAAACTATGAAGAAGCTCACGATTGTTCTTGCTACCCTCGGTTTGGCTGCGGCGAGCGCCGCTGAGTCGTACCGCGTGACCCTTTACCAACCGACACAGATCAACGGCAAAACGTTTAAAGCCGGTGACATCAAGTTGGACGTCGACAACGGCAACGTCGTTGTGAAGCAGGGCAAGACCTCCACGGAATTGAAAGCGAAAGTCGAGCAGGGTTCGGAGAAGTTCCTCCGCACGACCGTTGGTGTAGACGGCGACACCAAGTCGGTCAAAGAGATCCGCTTGGGCGGAACGAGCACGACCCTGTCGTTCGATACGACCGGCACTGCATCGGGTAACGAATAACAACTTTCGAGCTACGCGAAAAGGGGCGACGCCGTTTGGCGCCGCCCCTTTTTGCTATGTGATGGGCAGCAAGGCTGCAAATTCAAACCGCGTCATTGAGACCAGTCTAACGGATTTGCTCGGCTTACTCGCGTTCCCATTCCTGGGAGAGCATGCGCGAGTATTCGCCGGAGGCGTAGAGTTCGAAGTCGAAGTCCTGCGCCTGGATGCGGGTGAAGGGCGCCTGGTGCTGTAGCACGGCGTACATTTGGTCCGCAAAGCGGTAATAGTTGCGAATGAAGTCGCGGGTCAGGATTTCCTGATCGGGCGCGTCGCCGAAAACGGCATTGAGGCCAAGGGCCCGGGCAAAAATGGATTTGTAGTCCGCGACGCCCCACTTTTTCAATTTGGCGCGAACCGGTTCGGGCGCATCCTCGACCAGGTAAGCCGCAAAGGACTGGAACTTGTAGTTTCCGGCGCGAAGTTCGGAGTCGCGTTCGATGTGTTCGAGGCATTGCTCGATCCAACGAACCAGATCCTTGCCTACGTAGTAGAGCATGCGAATCTCGCAGAATCGCCCATTGAGCAAAGTTTGGTCTAAGTCTTCTTGTGACAGGTGTCCGGCAGGAAGCAATCCCTGGAGCATCATGCTCGCTCGCGAACTCTCGACCAGTTTCGCGGGCCCCTCCGGATCCGAAAACGGATGGAGAATCAGCGGCGGCAGCATCAAGACTTTCTTATCGGACATCAATGCGCTCATCATTACGTGACCAGTATCGCAATTGAATCCTTGCGCGACGAGGTACTTGCTGACCAATTCTGAGTACTGTGTCGGGGCGGTCTCATGGTATTCAGTCTAGTACGAAACGGCTAGTTCCGCTTTGTCAAAGTGACCTTAGTCTCCAACTGCATTCCACCTCTCAGGTATTTCACCAACACCTCGTCGCCGGGCTTTTTCTGGCGCAGCAAATAGGTGTAATCCTGCAGATTGCCGACCTTCTTGCCGTCGAATTCGATCATGATATCGCCGCCTTTGAGTCCTGCCTTTTCGGCGGGAGAGCCGTTGCGCACGTCAGCGAAGCGCACGCCGGTTGGAGGTTCGGAGAAATCGGGAATGGAGCCGAAGTAGGGTCCATAACCGCTGCCACCACCCGACGCGCCGCCAGTGGGCATCGCGGGAGGGTCAACGCGCACGTACTGCGGACGGTCCGCGCCGCCGGCTAGCTTCTCGGTGACGTCGGCTACGAGATCGAGCATTTTCGCGGCGCTCTTGGAATCGATCTTGTCCCAGGTGTCGGACGGTTTATGGTAGTCGCCATGGAGGCCGGAAAAGAAGAACAAGACCGGAATCTGCTTGGTGGTGAACGAGGTGTGGTCGCTCGAGCCATAACCTGCGGTTTCCGAGAGGTCAACCTTGAAGTCCGGGTATTTCGGAGTCACGTCCGCGAGCAGGCTCTTGAAACTGGAGCCCGTGCCCGAGCCGGCGAGGAAGATCTTGCCATCGCGGATGCGGCCGATCATATCCATGTTGATCATCGCCACAGCCTTGTTGGCTGGGAGTTCGGGATGCTGGACATAGTAAGCCGAACCCAGCAGGCCCAATTCTTCGCCTGCGAACGCCAGGAACAAAATGCCGCGCTTTTGTTTCGGCTGTTTCGAGAAATAACGCGCGAGTTCGAGGACGCCGGAAGTGCCCGATGCGTTGTCGTCCGCGCCAGGATGGACTTGCCCGGGCGTGCCGAGGGAGAATTGTTCGCCCAGACCCAGGTGATCGTAATGCGCGCCGATGACGACATACTCGTCGGTTTCGCCTGGCAGGTACGCCGCGATGTTGCGGACCGTTCGCGCCTGGCGTTCGATGTCCACCGCGAGATCGGCCTGGAGCGAATCGGGGAAGGCGAACGATTGGGGCTTCAGTTCTTTGTCGATCTGTTCGCAGATCTGCTTCAAATCTTTGTGCGCGGCCTCGAACCATCTGGCGGTCTCTTCGGCGCGGATTTGCACGAACGGGATGCCGGAGTTGCCAGGGCCCGCGGCGCGGCCGAAGACTTCGAGTTTGTCGTCAGCACCGGGGCGGTTGAAGAGGGTATTCATGAACAGCACGGCCTTCGCGCCGTGCATTTTCGCGTTGACCGCTTTGTTCGCCAGTTGAGAGTGGGCGGTGTAAGCCTTGCCCTCGAACTTGCTTTTCTCGTCGAATTCCTGGGGTTCCTGACGAAGCATGAGGACGATCTTGCCCTTCACGTCGAGGCCCGCGTAGTCGTCGTAATCGTACTCGGGCGCCGTGATGCCGTAGCCTGCAAACACGACGCCTCCGGCCGCCTTGCCGTTGTCTGAGAAGTTGAACGCCACGAAATCCTTGGCCGGCTTGAGCGCCCGGGTTTCGCCGCCGATGGCGTACTGTAGTTTGTTGCCGGGGCTCAGGCGAGCGCGGGTGGTGACGGTGAAAGCCTGCCCGTAATCTTTGGCGCCGGGGACCGGCTTCAAGCCGAACGACTTGAACTTTCTGGCTATGAAGTCCGCCGCGACATCCAGCTCTTTCATGCCCGTTCCTCGGCCCTTCAGCTTTTCAGACGCGAGGAATTTGATATTGTCCAGATACGCTTCCGGGCGGACTCTCGTGCCCGCCCAGAGCGTTGCAATCGTGACCAGCCCGAAAATTGCGCGCATTGTCTACTTCTTCAAAACTCCCGGTATCGAAACCTCACAGCACTTTTCGCCCGCGTTGTTGGCTGTCTTCTGATAGTCGAGTTCGAAGCGAACCGCGGCTTGCAGGCCCTGCCAGGGTTGCGGATCCATTTTGCGTCCGTTGATGAAGATTGTAGGCGTTTTGTCGATGCCAAGAACGCGGCCTTCCGCCATGTTCTTGCGGACCTCGGCTTCGGTCGCCTTGGTGTCCATGCAGCGGGTCAGGGCCAGGGCGTCGATGTTGTTTTTGCCTGCCCACTCGACGGTCATGCTCTTCAGGTTGTCGACGGATACGGACTGCTGGTTTTCGAAGATCCAATCGTGGTAGTCCCAGAACTTGGCGGGTTCGGCCCGGAAGACACAGCGGCCCGCGATCGCGGCGGGCATCGACCAGGGGTGAATCTGCACGATCGGAAATTCCTTGAAGTAGACGCGAACGTCGTTGCCGAATTCCTGCATCAGGTTCGTGCGCAGAATCTTCGCTTCCTCTTTGCAGTAGGGGCATTGAAAGTCGCTGAACACGGTAATGACGGCCTTGGCGCCAGGGACGCCAAAGCTCGGCGACATCTCGCTCTTGAGCCGGTCGATATTGGTTTGGAACGGGTGCTGGTTGATGTCGCTGACCATGCCCTGGACGATCTTGCCGTCGCGCCAGAGGTAGTTGCGCTGGATGACCTCTTCACCCTGGAACACCAGCACGACACTGAATTCGTCGAAGCCAGGCAAGTATTTGGACGGCGTCAGATTGCTGACGTTGATCTTCAACTGCGGATTGTCCTGCCAGCCTTCCATCGATTTGACGTAGGCTTCGATCTTCGCTTTGTCGAAGGGCGTGGATTTCGTGCCGGCCGGCTTTGTCTGCCCGAACAGTAGGGTGGCGCTGATGGCCGCGAAACACAGAATGAACTTCATGTTGAACAGTATTCTCTTCTCGGATTGGTGGACGCGTACAGTTGCTTGGACGTTTACATTACCGGTCCGATACGCCACGGCACAAACTCTTTGTGTCCGAGCCGTTCCGCACAAGTGTGTTCGCCGGAGGCGGCGCGCAGGCACATGTCGAAAATCTCCTGGCCTACCTGCTGGATCGTGGCTTCGCCTTCAGCGATGCGCCCTGCATTAATATCCATATTGTCGCGCATACGCCGGTACATGGGCTGATTGGTCGCGACCTTGATCACCGGGATGGTCGGGAAGCCGATGGCGCTGCCGCGGCCGGTGGTGAAGACGATGAGGTTGCAGCCGCCCGCCGCGAGACCCGTGAGCGACACCGGATCGTAACCCGGCGTGTTCATGAAGACGAAGCCCGGGGTCTTGATCCGTTCGGCGTAATCGACCACGTCCGTCATGGTGGAGGTGCCGGCCTTGGCAGCGGCGCCCAACGACTTTTCGAGGATGTTGGTGAGGCCGCCCTCTTTGTTGCCGGGCGACGGATTGTCGTTGAAGCTGCCGCCGAAGCGGTTGAGGTAAGTCTTGTAGTTCGCGACCATTTCCAGCAGCTTCTCTCCGACGGCGCGATTGCGGGCGCGCTTGACGAGCAGGTGTTCGGCGCCGATGATTTCGGTGGTTTCGGCGAGCACGGAGGAGGCGCCGATTTCGGCGAGCATGTCGGAACAGTAGCCTAGGGCGGGGTTGGCGGTAATGCCGCTGAACGAGTCCGAACCGCCGCAGTTCAAGCCGAGAATGATCTTGGACGCGGGGACTTCCACACGCTGTTCGGCGGCGGCCTGTTCGATGAAGCCATCGATCACTTTTCGGGCGGCCTGCACGGTGGCGGTGGTGCCTCCGGTCTGCTGCAGCGTCATGCCGACCAGGCGGTTGGTGCGCGGGGCGCCCTTGCCGAGGTAATGGTCAATCTGGTTGACCTCGCAACCGAGCCCGAGGATCACAGCCGCGGAAACGTTGGGATGGTCGAGAACTCCCCCGAGAGTGCGCTGGAGTTGCGCGGTGTCGGGTCCGATGGACATACCGCAACCTTCGCCGTGCGGGAACGCGACCACGCCGTCCACGTTGGGCGGCAGGGTTTGCGCCGCGTAGCTGGCGGCGATGAGTTCGGCGGTGTGGGCGGCGCAGTTGGAGGCGGCGACAACGGCGATGTAGTTGCGCGTGCCCACGCGGCCGTCTTCGCGCTCATAGCCCATGAAGGTGGGCATTCTGGCCGGAGGCGGCGGGAAAGCACGCTCGCCATCAGGGAATTCGTAGTCGAAATGGATCTCTTCAAACGCGACGTTGTGGGTGTGGACGTGTTCGCCGGGGCCGATGCGGACGCGCGATTTTCCGATGACCTGTCCATAGCGGATCAGCGTCGCGCCTGCCGGAATCTCGATCAGCGCGATCTTGTGGCCGGCCGGGACGTTGTTGACCGCAGTGACCTCGAGCGAGCCAACCTTGAGAGTCTGGCCCTCGTTCAGCGGAACGCGCGCGATGCCGACATTGTCGGTGGCGTGAAGGTGTATGACGGAGTTTTCAGCCGTCGGTAACTTGGTGATTTCGAGCAGACTCATTGTGTGTTGTTGTAATGCAGCTTATCGCAAGAGGACGGTTTCGGTAATTTGTTCCCCGCGATGGACCTTCAGTTTTCCATTCCCGCTGGGATGGATCCACATGCCGTCTTCAGCTGGGACGGGGATATCGGCGGGCGATGCGACTTCGACAAAGTTGTCGCCCCAATCGACTCCCGGCAGCAAGCGGCCGATGTGGATGTGCGTATGGCACTGCGTGCGGACTTTGTCGCCATTGATCGCCAGACCCCAGTTCTGGTCGCCCCAGAGTTCGCGGGCTTTGGCGATGGCTGCGGTCCACAGGGCGGTGCGTTGTTCGGCGGTGAGATCGGCGAGGCGATGCCCTTTGGGCCCATGGATGCTGGGCAGGGCGAGATAGCGGTTGGGCTTGCGCGGGTTCACGTCTTTGAGAAAGAAGGGCGCGACTCCCTCGGCGTGTTTTTCCGCTTCGGCGCAGAGGCTGCACTGCCGGGCCTTCATCGTTTCGGGATTCGAAGGATCGCAGGCGCATTCCACCATCTGGCCGGAAAGAGTTGTAGAGAGTAACAGGAGGAGGGGCAGCGCTGAACCGCAGAGCGTCACAACAACCAGTATATCGCTCGGCTCCAAATCGGCCCGCTATACTGAAGGTTGCTCCGTCCCTTTACGCTGCTGCTGCTTGCGGCGCTTCTCTTTCTCTACTTTTCCGGACTCGGCGACGTTGGCCTGCTTGGCCCGGATGAGCCTCGCTATGCCGCGATTGGCCGGCAGATGGCGAGGTCCGGGGACTGGGTCACGCCGACGCTATGGGGTAAGCCGTGGTTCGAGAAACCCGCGCTGCTGTACTGGATGACTGGCATCGGCAACGTCTTGAGGTTGGGGAAGGAAGTCGCGCCGAGGTTGCCGGTGGCGTTGGCGGCTGTCGGATTCATTCTCTTCTTTTACCGGACTCTGGCTAAGGCCTTTGCGGAGAGCAAGGTGGGGTTGTATGCCTCGATCATCCTTGCGACCTCTGCCGCGTGGCTCGCGTTCGGCTTTGTTTCGGTGACGGATATTCCGTTGTCGGCGTTTCTCGGCGTCGCGGTTTTTGTGGCGGTGTTTGAAGGTCCGGCATGGGTTGCCGGTGTATTTCTCGGACTTGCCGTGCTGGCAAAAGGGTTGGTTCCGTGGGTGCTGTTTGCGCCGATTCTGGCTTGGGTGCTTTACTTGCGGCAGTGGAAGCGCGCAGGGTTGATTCTAGGCGTTAGCGTCGCGGTCGCCGCGCCGTGGTACCTGTTCTGCTATTCACGCAACGGTTGGCCGTTCGTCGCCGAGTTTTTCATCAAACACCATTTTCAGCGGTTTTCGACGGATGCG